>Ga0255052_10001164_pt1 | contig 20110 bp, 17 predicted proteins | sample JV7_2_21_MG_FD_188632 | JGI IMG/M metagenome (GOLD analysis project Ga0255052, IMG submission 188632) | Seawater microbial communities from Jervis Inlet, British Columbia, Canada - JV7_2_21 | ecosystem: Environmental > Aquatic > Marine > Inlet | place: Canada: British Columbia | collected... | reverse complement strand
GGTACCGCTTGCAGCGGAAATCCGGCTGTCGATTTAACCTGTTACACATTGACGGTGGCGCCATGAAACTTTTAAGCAAACAAATGGGTATTTCACTGGTCGAGGTCCTGGTTGCGCTAGTCATCAGCCTGTTCCTGCTGGGTGGTATCGTGCAAGTGTACGTTGGCAACAAGGTCACTTTTAAATTTACCAACGCACTCGCGGAAGTCCAGGAAAATGGACGCTTCGCACTCGATTTGATGAGCCAGGACTTGCGCCTTGCCAATCAATGGGGGTGTGTCGCATTCGATCCGACTGACACCACTAATATCAACGACACGTTGAACGGCACACATCCTGGCTACGACGCCGACTTCCATGATTTTCTTAGCCCAACCGTTACTCTCCCAGGAGCAATTGCGGGTACCAACAACGCCGGGCTCAATGGTTCGGATCTGTTGATGGTCCGCGGCGGCAAGCCGGGCCAGACCAATGTCGAGGGTCCATTTACCGCGGCAGCTACTCAATCTCTAAATACCAACCCCATCGGCTCTATCGGTGCTGGCGACATTATACTGGTTGCGCGCTGCGGCGAGAACGATCTGCTGAACGCACCCGACGCCGATATCCTGTCAGTCAGCAGTGTTGACACTACCAACCCGGTGCAAACGGTGATTAATGTTACCGCGAACAAGAGCCAGCAGTTCCAAAACGACGCCATGGTCATCGAACTGCAAACCGTGACCTATTCGATCGGCAATGCCGCCAGCGGTAATGGTGAGCTCGCGCTGTTTCGCCAGGAGTTTAACGCGGCCGCCCAGGAACTGGTCGAGGGCGTCGAAGACATGCAGATCCTGTACGGCATAGACAGTGACAATGATCAATTTCCAAATCAGTACGTTACCTCTGATCTCGTCCCCAATTTCAACGCTGTGGTTTCGCTCAGAATTATGCTGCTGATCCACTCAATCGATGATTTCGTGACCGAAGCGCCCCAGACTTACACTTTTAACAGCGTCGTGCCAACCACTGCGGCCGATCGTCGGCTGCGCCAGGTTTTTACGACCACAATCGCACTGCGTAATCGCATAGGTTAATCATGATGATTTCTAACAGACAAAAACAGCAAGGCGTCGCACTGGTAATCAGCTTGATCATACTGGTCAGTCTTACCATGCTCGGCCTGACTTCAATTCAGCGCACTACTACCGACCTGGCAATGGCGGGTAACCAGCGCGAAACCGGGCTGATGTTTCAGGCGGCCGAGGTTGGACTTTCGAGCGCCGAAACATTTATTGGCAATTCAACTACGAATGGGGATTTCAACAACGCTGGGCTCGGATTGATTACCGTTCCGGACAATAATCCGGCCTATAACGGCCCAAATTATTTCAGGCCCAACTGGGGCACTTCATCGCAACAGGCTTCAACTGCGCTAGATGCCTGGGAACAGCCGCGCTTCATGATTGAATACCTGGGAGACCGGTCACAGAACCCCCTGGCTGGAATCAATATCGGCGGCTATGGCACGCAACAGACCGGTGACATCGTATCCATATATCGCTCCACCTCGCGTGGTGTAGGCCTGACCGTTAGTTCATTTAGACACGTCCAGTCGTATTTTGGCAAAGACAAGCCATAACATTTATTTTTAGGATGAGAACTATGTTTACCAAAAAACTATTCAAGGGACTTGTAACTATCGTAACAACCATGATTTTCAGCATGTCAACAATCCAGTCGGCTTACGCCGCACCGGGCGCGCTGGCGACAGCGCCCCTGTTCCTGTCCACCATCGTCGAACCCAACGTGTTTTTAACGCTGGATGACTCGGGTAGTATGGGATGGGTTACCCTGGTCGAGGAAGGAACCGCCGGTTTTACGACATCGTCGGGTGCGCCTTTATCAACTAGCGGCGACAGATTGGGTTACTGGCATCCCAACTGGACGGGACGGCCATTTGCGGAGACGGTGCCGCCGTCAGAGCTGAGTCCCGCTGTCAGTAATTGGGCTGATATGTGGGTATTTCGCACCCACCATGGTAATTCCTTATATTACGACCCGGCCAAGACCTATGAACCGTGGCCTGGAGCCGACGAAAACGGTGATCCGTTGTATGAAGATGCCGTTATAACCAAGGTGCTCCAGGATCCTGATGATCCGACTGGCAATTGGGTTGACATAACCCAGAGCCTTAATTACACGCCCGGGGGAACAACCTACGTTAATGCGATTTATCTCCCATCTTATTACATCTGGACTGACGATGGTGACGGCATTCTCGAAACCAGCGACACCCATACCCTGGTAAAAATTACCAACGCCGCCAGTGCGGAAATGCAGAATTTTGCCAACTGGTTCCAATACTACCGCTCACGCATGAATACGACCAAGGCGGCTATCGGCCGGGTCATCAATAACACCGACTCCTCTCGCATGGGCCTGGATGTATTTAATAACACTGGCAATATGAAGAAATATTCGAAGTCGATGAAAGATAAAGATGATAAATTGGCTTTGCTGAGAGAATTTTATAGCACGGAAGAAGAAACATTTACCCCTGCCCGAAAATCATTAGACCGTGTTGGACAATATTTTAAATCGACCAATGGTAACGCGCCCATCTTGCCAGCCAACCAAGGGGGCGAGTGCCAGCAAAACTTCAATATCATATTAACCGATGGTTTCTGGAACCGAACATTTTCCGGTGTCGGCAATACCGATACGAATGGCTCCGGTATATTCGACGGCAATGCCTCGCAATCTAATGATGGCGGCAACTATGCGGATAAATATAGCAATACCCTCGCTGACATTGCGATGAAGTACTACGAGGAAGATTTACGCACTATGGCGGATAAAGTCCCCACCCAAGCCGGCATAGACGAAGCCGATCACCAACACCTGGTGACCTATGCGGTTGCCTTTGGCTTAACCGGTACGCTCGATCCGTTGGTCGATGATCCGCTTTCCATCGGATTCAGCTGGCCGGAGCCTATCAGCGATACAGCCACTACAGTGGATGACTTATGGCATGCCGCTTACAATGGCCGCGGCAAATTCCTGAGTGCAAAAGATCCCGGAGCACTCGCAACCTCACTGGGTGCAGCTGTTGCCGATATTGCTGAACGCACCGCAACTGCGGCGGCGGTATCGATCAACTCTGCCAAACTGACAACCCAGTCGGTGGTCTACCTGGCGCAGTTCAACACCAACCGCTGGCAGGGTAACCTGTTCGCGTTCAAGATTGTCGACCTGAACACCGGTGCGCTCGCGACTACCCCGGATTGGACGGCAGCCGACCAACTCAATTCGCGTAATATTGTAACCAACCCGCGCACCATTCTGACCCACGATGGCAGCGACGGCGTGCCGTTTCAATGGACCGACCTGAGCGGCTTGCAAAAGGATGATCTCAAGACAAGCCCGACCGGCGGCGTTGAAGCCGACGCGGTCGGTCTTGCCCGCCTCGAGTATCTGCGCGGCAGCCAGGACGATGAGGGTGCTGGATATTTCTTCCGTGAACGCCTGTCGCTAATGAGTGACCTGGTTAATTCAGGGCCGGTATTCGTCGGCGCGCCCGCGCTGAACTGGCCCGATACGGCGCCTTTCCCGACTACACCCGGTTCACGTTACTCGGACTACAAGAATGGTTCCGCCGCAACGCGCGCAGGAATGGTATATGCCGGCTCCAACGGCGGCATGATGCACGGTTTTGCCGAGGCAGACGGAGAGGAAAAGATTGCCTATATCCCCAGCAACCTGTTTTCGATCACCTCAGGCGAAGGATTACACTACCTCACCGACCCTAACTATGGCCACAAGTATTATAATGACCTGACCCCCACGGTTTCGGATATCTATGCCGATCTTGGCAATGGCATCCAGTGGCAGACTATACTCGTCAGCGGACAACGCGGCGGTGGCCGCGGCATCTTTGCTCTCGATGTGACCAAACCGGCCACTTTCAGCGAAGGCAATGCTTCTGACATCGTGCTCTGGGAATTCAGCAATTCCGATGATGCTGACCTGGGTTACACCTATAGTCGGCCTCAGATCGCCATGACTAATGAGAGCCCGGCAAGATGGGTTGCGATATTCGGTAACGGTTACAACGACACCGGTGATGGTAAATCGAAACTTTTCATCGTTGATGTTGCCAAGACCAACGGCGGAGCCTGGGTCCTTGGAACTGACTATATTAAAATCTCCACCAATTCCGGAGGAACCGCCGACCGTAATGGCCTCGCTACCCCGGCACTGGCCGACCTCGATGGTAACGGCACCGTCGACCGGGTCTATGCCGGTGATCTGAAAGGACATATGTGGTCCTTTGATTTAAGCGGTTCCAGTCAGGCTTCGTGGATCAGTGCGGGGGCCAGTCAATTGTTCCACACCGTGGGTCATGAGCCGATTACTTCCAAACCCACGCTCGCCAAGCATCCGACGGTCTCGGCTGACGGCACCAACGCTCCGAACGTCATGGTGTTCTTTGGTACGGGTCAATACCTGGTCAATGGCGATAAAACCACCACCGATGACCAATACTTCTACGGTGTCTGGGACAGGGGCGATACCGGTCTTAATGATACTGACCTGGTGCAGCAAACATACGAAGCTGCCTTTGATCCTGAACGTGTGCTGACCCGAAATACGGTCGACTATACCGCCGGCGGCGATCACGGTTGGTACTTTAAACTCAAAGATAGCGGCGAGCGCTCGGTGACCAACCCCGTAGTGCGGGGCGGGATCGTGTTCTTCAATAGCTTCGTTCCGGTCATCGATCCCTGTTCGGTCGGCGGCTTCGGTTATCGCTTTGCCGTTGATATGATCACCGGTGGTTCACCCGACGAGGTTGCGATCGATACCAACGGCGATGGTGTTATCGATGACAACGACAAGGCGTCTGATGGTTCGGGTAATTTCGATACCATAGCCGCGATTCGCCAGGACGGTTTCCTGCCTGAGCCGGTGTTCATTGAAGACATCGCCTATACCGCGGAAACACCATCCAAGGTTATTAAGCTAAAAAATATTCCAAAAGGCCGCTTCGGGTGGCAGGAGTTAATCCAATGAAGCAGTTAAAGACACTTCTAACCCAGCTGCTGGTGATTACATCTCTAATGCTTCCGTGGGCAGCCACGGAAGCGGCGGAGAACTTCCAAAAAGCGGGAGTAATTTCCAGGGTAAATTCTGGTACGGTAAATATCCATCACCAGAATATAAACTATCGAATCCGCACAGACACTGAAATCCAGTTCCCGAATGTCGCGAATCCAAGCATGGACAATTTTAAAAAGGGAAATGAGGTTTACTTACGAGGCAAGATATTGAATGGAGTATACTCCGTCGATTTTATTGTCTATTTACCCAAAATTCCGGGCTAAACCTGACTTTGATGAGACTAGTTATGAGTTATAAATATTCTAAAGGCTTCACCTTGATCGAGTTGATGATCGTCGTGGCGTTAGTTGGCATTCTCTCCGTCGTCGCCTCCAACGCGTATACTGACAATGTAATAGCATCGAAGCGCTCCGAGGGTCGTGCCGCGTTAACCGCAACCGCGGCCTCGCTGGAAAAATGCAAGAGCCTGTATGGGGTTTACGACCACGCCAATTGTAACGTGCTCGCGACAATAACAACCGAGACGAACATATATTCGATCGACACAACCACCACAAGAACGCCAACCACGTTTACGTTGGTAGCAACCGCGATTGGGTCCCAGGTGAGAGATGGCGACTGCACCAGCTTGTCGCTGACCAATACCGGAATAAAAACCGCGGCGGGCGCCAACCCCCCTGATTGCTGGTAAGTACAAAGTAAACTGATTAACCAACGGAGTCGATTTATCGACTCCGTTGGTTATTGCTATACTCCCCGTTTTAAAACCTAGCCCGCATATTGCATGAAGGCGGCGCTCTGGATTTTATGAGGTATTGGTCAAAAAGGGGGTTTAGTGAAGAGTTATCATGTTTTGCATTTATTACAGTTTGCGCCTGAACGAAGTCAGGAAAAATCTGCCTGCCAATCTTGGACGATCCCCCTTAATGCGTAGCTATGGCTATGCATCGGCGGGCGATCGTCCAATCTTGTTTGCCAGATTCCCCCTGAGCTTCGTTCCCTTCATACAATATGCGGGCTAACCCAACCGCATGACCAGAAAAGCAGTCGCGCTGATTTCCGGCGGCCTCGATTCATTGCTGGCCGCCAAACTGATTCAGCAACAGGGCATCGAGGTCGAAGGCATCAACTTCTTTACCGGCTTTTGCGTCGAAGGTCATACTCATGCCATCCGCAAACACGACCGTAGCCGGGTTAAACGCAACAACGCCCTGTGGGTCGCAGAGCAGCTCGGCATCAAGCTGCACATTATCGACATTGTCGATGAGTACAAGGACGTCGTGATCAACCCAAAGCATGGCTATGGCGCTAATTTGAATCCTTGCCTCGATTGCAAGATATTCATGGTACACAAGGCGCAGGAATGGTTAAAGCAACACGATTTCGATTTCATTATCACCGGTGAAGTGATCGGGCAACGCCCGAAATCACAGCGTAAAAAGTTAATGCCGGTAGTCGCAGAGGAATCGGGCGCCGATGACTTGCTACTGCGGCCGCTATGCGCCAAAAGCCTGCCGGCAACCCTCCCTGAAACCGAAGGCTGGGTCGATCGTGAACAACTGAAAGACTTCAGTGGACGTTCACGCAAACCACAGATGGCGCTGGCCGCAGAATTTGGATTCGAAGACTATGCCCAGCCTGCCGGGGGTTGCTGCTTCCTGACGGATCAGAGTTACTCGGTCAAACTACAGGATCTCTGGGACAATCGCGGCAATCGGGATTACGAATTGGACGACATCATGCTGCTCAAGGTCGGGCGGCACATTCGTCCCAGCAAGGCGTTTAAACTGATTATCGGGCGTGAAGAAGGCGAGAATCAGTACCTGAGCGGTTATAAGCGACAATTCCAGACGATTAGTACCGTGAGTCATGCGGGTCCGCTGGCACTGATTGAAGGCGAACCGCTCGACCCGCAGCAGCTCGAACTCGCCTGCGCGATAACCGCACGCTACAGCAAGGGACGCGACGCCGACTCGGTCGAGTTGCGCTTCAGTGACCGCGAACAGGGATCGCGCAGGATTCATGTCAAACCACTGCCCGCGGCACAGCTCAACCCGGACTGGGTCATCGTATGAGCGATATTATCGAGCTCGACGCGCGTCGTTTGCTTTGTCCGTTGCCGGTGATTCGTCTGCAGGATTGTGTCGAAAAACAAATTCAGGGGGCCAAAGTCAGGATTACCTGCACCGATCCGGGTACCATGAGTGATATTCCAACCTGGTGTCGAATCAACGGACACGAGGTGCTCGCGACTGACCAACGAGACCACGAATACATCTTCCTGGTGCAAAAAGACATCAATGGAAATTGAACAGCGCCATAAGATCACGCAGCGGGTGACGCTAACCGGTGCGGCGGTAAACTGTGCCCTCGCCTCCCTGCAAATCATTTTCGGCCTGCTGGGAAGGTCGCAGGCGTTGCTGGCCGACGGTTTCCATACCCTCTCAGACCTCAGCACCGACTTTATCGTGCTCTACGCATCCAGACGCGCCGCCAAGGCAGCGGACGAGGATCATCCCTATGGACATGGCCGAATCGAGACCCTCGCATCAATGCTGCTGGGCGGCATCCTGATCATGGTCGGGCTCGGTATCGGCATGCGCGGCGTGGAGAGCATCTTAAACCCACCGAATACCAATCCCGAAGTGATTACTATCTTCTTCGCCGCTCTTGCCATAGTCGCCAAGGAGAGTTTGTGTCGCTATACGCTGCGCGCCGCGCGGGCCACGCATTCAAGCCTGCTCGAATCGAACGCCTGGCACCATCGTTCGGACGCACTGTCTTCGATCGTCGTGGTCATCGGTATTTCGGCACAGCTGCTCGGGATTCCCTACATGGATGCTCTGGCTGCAATTATTGTCGCGGTCATGATTTCGCTGATGGGTGTTCGACTCGGTCGTAAAGCCTTGTATGAATTGATCGACACCGGGCTTGATATCGACGTGGTCGACGATGTGCGCCAGGCAATGCTCAACAACGCCAGCGTGGTTGGCATCCACAACCTGCGCTCGCGTTCGATGGGTGGTTTGGGATATATCGACGCCCACATCGAGGTCGATCCCGACCTGACCGTTTCGGAAGCGCACTACATCGCGCATAAAATAGAATACCTGGTGAAAAAACAATTCCCGCAGGTAATCGATGTGCAGATTCACATCGACCCTCTGGACGATGCAATCAAGGAAGCCGTGCTAGCCGGGCTTCCGGGGCGCAAAGTGATCGAGCAGGATCTGCAGCATGCCTGGGAGGGAGTCGTCGAAAGCGCACAAGTCATCCAGACCAAGCTGCACTACCTGGATCGGTTGATAGAAATCGACCTGGTGCTGCCGGCGTCGATGTGTACGTCTGAGCACGAAGCAGGCATCAGCCGGCTTCAGAAAGGGGCTAGCAGCCTCGACTATGTCGGCAAGGTGAATATCTACTACGCCGAATAGCTTGCACTTATATGGTGCATTTCAATCGAAATCGACTTAAAATCATGCCGTTTTGCACGATAAATTGGCATCATGCTATTAATCGGTACAATTCCCTCTGTTTTTGACCCTCGATTTTGGAGAATTAAGTCATGTCTGCGTCTGATGTGTTGAACAAGATTAACGAGTACGGCGTGAAATTCGTCGATTTTCGCTTCACCGATACCAAGGGCAAGGAGCAGCATGTTTCGGTCCCGGCCAGTACCCTCGGGGAAGATACCTTTACCGAAGGTAAAATGTTTGACGGCTCCTCTGTGGCCGGCTGGAAAGGAATTAATGAATCCGACATGATCCTGATGCCCGACCCGGCCACCGCGGTACTCGACCCGTTTACCGACGAACCCACGATTAACATCACCTGTAACGTGGTCGAACCAACTACAGGCGAAGGCTACGAACGCGACCCGCGCTCCATCGCCGAGCGCGCCGAGGCCTACCTGAAGGCATCCGGAATCGCCGATGTGGCGTACTTCGGTCCGGAAAATGAATTTTTCGTTTTCGACGACGTCAAGTGGTCGACCGAAATGGGTCATTGCTCCTACCAGATTGAGTCCGAAGAAGCAGCCTGGAGTTCAATCAAAATGTACGAAGACGGCAACATCGGTCACCGTCCCGGCGTCAAGGGTGGTTATTTCCCGGTACCGCCGGTTGACTCCCTACATGACATCCGCTCGGCGATGTGCCTGGCAATGGAAGAAATGAACCTCAAGGTTGAGGTTCACCACCACGAGGTGGCAACCGCGGGTCAGTGTGAAATCGGGGTTGAATTCAATACCCTGGTGCGCAAGGCCGACGAGGTCCAGGTCCTGAAGTATTGCGTGCATAACGTCGCGCACAGCTATGGCAAAACCGCCACCTTCATGCCGAAGCCACTGGTGGGTGACAACGGTAACGGTATGCACGTTCACATGTCGCTCTTCAAAGACGGGGTTAACCTGTTTTCCGGTGAAGGTTACGGTGGCCTGTCCGACACCGCGCTGTTTTATATCGGCGGGGTGATCAAGCACGCTCGCGCCATCAATGCCTTTGCTAACGGCGCCACCAATAGTTACAAACGCCTGGTACCTGGATTTGAAGCCCCGGTCATGCTCGCCTACTCTGCACGCAACCGTTCCGCTTCGATTCGCATCCCTTACGTCAGTAATCCGAAAGCCCGCCGCATCGAAGTGCGCTTCCCGGATTCGACCGCCAATCCTTACCTCGCGTTTGCCGCACTGATGATGGCGGGGCTGGATGGCATCAAGAACCAGATTCACCCAGGTGAAGCAATGGACAAGGATCTCTATGACTTGCCACCTGAGGAAGAGGCCGAAATTCCGCAGGTTGTGTTTTCTCTCGACCAGGCCCTCGAAGAACTCGATAAGGATCGTGAATTTCTTAAAGCTGGCGGCGTATTCACTGACGATGTCATCGACGGTTATATCGATCTCAAAAACGAGGAAGTTGACCGCCTGCGCCTGGCGACCAACCCGGTCGAGTTCGACCTTTACTACAGCTGCTAGGCATTCGCTTGCACGATCAACAAAAGGCCCCTCACGGGGCCTTTTTCGTCTGCAACCGCGCAAGCATGAATCGAACCAACATAGCTTAAATGACGCAGCCAAGCCTAAAACTGGCCTCGCCCACCGACACCGGTCTTCGTATCCTGGATACGCTTTATTCGTCGATACTGTGCCTGGATAACGAACGCTGTATCACCTACGTCAACGCGGCCGGCGAGGCACTGTTCGAAAGCAGCGCGCCGAACCTGGTCGGGCGCCGCTTCGACAGCCTGCTGAGCCAGGTGGAACCTTCCAGCATACTCTCGAAACTGACCCTCGATTCGATAACATTCACCGAACACGAAGCAGTAATCACGCTTGCCGATGGCAGGGCAATTATTGCCAATTACAGCATTTACCCGCTCGACGGAGAGACAGCAGATGACGAGATCGTGCTGGAGATTCGCCAGTCTGAACACCAGGCACAGTTTGCGCAAGATGAACTCAATCAACTGCAACAGCAGTCCACCCAGCAACTCGCGCGTGGGCTTGCGCATGAAATAAATAATCCGTTAGGCGGTATTCGAGGCGCGGCGCAACTGCTGCAACGCGCGCTCGACCGTCCCGAGTGGACCGAGTATACCGAGGTCATCATCAGCGAAGTTGACCGCCTGCAATCCCTGACCAGCAAGATGCTCGTGCCCGGCGGCAAAATGCAACGCGCGGCAGTCAACATCCTCGAGGTGCTGGAACATATCCGCAAGATCATTCTGGCGGCCGAGCCTGATCGTATAAAAATAAGACGCGACTATGACCCCAGTATTCCGGAAATCCTGGCAGATCGTGACATGCTGATCCAGGCTTTCCTGAATATTACACGAAACGCGGTACAGGCAATTGAAGGAAGTGGTGAGATTTGTTTCAAGACCCGCGTGGGTCGACAGTTCACCCTCGGTCAGATCACCCATCCGCTGGTAGTACAGGTCGACATTACCGACAGCGGCCGAGGTATTCCACATGATCTCGGCGAGACTATTTTTCTGCCGATGATTACTGACAAATCTGAAGGCAGCGGCCTCGGCTTGCCGATTGCGCAGGAAATAATCACCCGGCACGGGGGTACTATTCACCTGCACAGTTCTGACTGCGGCACCACCTTCAGCACCATTCTGCCCATGGAAAAGACATGAATCTAGCAACTAACATTCCATCTCTTAAAATCTGGATCATCGATGACGATCAATCAATGCGCTGGGTACTGGAAAAGACCCTGTCCAACAATGGCTACCAGGTCTCGGCTTTCGAATCCGGTTCGGTTGCACTGGCTACTTTCAAACGCACCGAACCCGAGGCACGCCCCCGCTTGATCATCACCGATGTGCGCATGCCCGGGATCAACGGTTTCGAGCTACTCAAACAGATAAAGAACATATCACCGCAAACGCCGATCATAGTGATGACGGCCTATACCGACCTCGATACCACGGTGCAGGCGTTCCAGGAGGGCGCTTTTGAATACCTGCCCAAACCTTTCGATATCGATGACGCGCTTGAACTGGTCGCCCGTGCCTGTGAACCCGTGCTTGAAACCGGTGCCAATCTGCCACGATTTCCAGACGAAATTGGTGACTGGCAGGCGCAACTGCGCCTGTGGGCAAAACAGCAACTGTCACAGGGAGAAACCGACATTCTCAAGAGTGCCGCCAGGACATTCGAAAAAACCCTGCTGGATTGCGCGCTCGAAGCCACGCGCGGACGTAAACAGGATGCGGCGCGACTGCTTGGTTGGGGCAGGAATACGCTGACCCGAAAACTGAAGGAGTTAAGCTAAATTAATTCGATTCCTTTCCACAAACCCTAATGGCTTAAAATCTTAAATGGTTTATAACTATTGTTAGTCATCCCCGCGCAAGCGGGGGATCACGCAACCATGGTAGCGTTCTGAGGTTCCCGCCTGCTCGGTAATGACTTGATTTGAGCGATATAACAACTACTACATCATTCGGAAATGCATTTCATGTAGGCCTGTTCCAGTGAGTCTGCCTGGTAGTGCTGCAGGCAGTCTTCAGGGGTTCCCTGGTACTTCATTTCACCATCATGCAGAATACCGAACTGGTCACAAAGATCTTTCGCATCGGCAAGTAAATGGGTACTGTATAAAACCGTACGCCCGGCAGACTTTTCGTCGCGCATCAATTCCTTGAAATGGAAACGCGCACGCGGGTCGAGTCCGCTTAACGGCTCATCGAGAATCAGCAACCGCCGTTCGAGCATGAAACAGCTTACCAACCCCAGCTTCTGCACCATTCCCTTGGAATAACTACCCACCCTGGAGTCAAGCCGGTCGGGCGGGAAATCGAGCCTCTCTGCCAGTTCGATAAATTTCTGTTTCCCGGGATTCTGATGATAAACCGCTGCGATAAATTCGAGATACTGCTGGCCCGTGATATTTTTTTTGACATCAAACTTTTCCGGCAAATAAGCAAGCTGGTCGCGACAGCTCGGGTCTCGATTATTGGTGCCGAATATTTTGATTTCGCCGCCTGGCAATGGTCGAATCAAATCAAGAATTAATTTTATTAGCGTCGACTTGCCGGCGCCGTTAACCCCGGCGATGGCAAAGTAACTATGCGTCGGGATTTCAATCGTCAACGCTTTCAGGATATCAAGGCCAGCAACGGAATACGAAAGATTGGTTAGTGAAACTGCGTTATTCATCCCATTTGGGGTCATCCCTTTTGGGGTCAAGTCTATTTATAATATTATTTGTTACTTTCCTCAACTCCGCGTCCTGTTCCAAAGCCTGTTTTACCGTGTAGATTGCACTCGATACACCACCATACCCTTTCAAACCAAAAAATTCACCAATCTCGTTCAAGCGAAAACCTCCTATTCTCTGGGCTAGATACATGGCCAATTTTCGCGGCTGATTTTTAACACCTCGACCCTTTTTAACCTGGTATATATCCTTCACAGACACCTGGGAATAGGCACTGACTGCTTCGACTATCGTCCCAATTCCTGGTCTTAACCTTTTTTTCTCATTATACGCGACTTCTAAATTTTCCTTACCCAAAAATCCTTTGATGCCTTCTATAAAACGCTCATTTCCCAATATCGGATCCCGATGTTTACGACTATAAAAATCTTTTAATTCTTTATCCATCAGACCTTCATTCATATAAGCCTGGTACTCTCTCGCAAACGGTTTATTGGTATTAAGCTGCCCATAAACCTCGTGAAGAAACAACCAATTCTCCGCAGCACAATCTCCAATATAACTTCTATAACTTGACCATTCGTAGTTTTCCAAATGATCAACCATCCCTGCTTCAAGAGGATTTCGGTGGATATACTTACTCAGCTGTAACAAGTACGCATCATGATCTACTAATATGGCTTTATAGCGACCCCTAAATAAGGAGCCATCGGTCTTTTTTAATCGGTTATATCGCTGCGTGTATACACCATTTACATGCCGCATGCATCGCTGTAGATTGCCTTCTGGCGTTTTCACCAAGAGGTGGTAATGGTTACTCATCAAACAATAAGCGTGGATTTGCAAACCAAACCGGTCATGCACTTGAGGTAATATATGGAGGAACTCCCTGAAATATTCCTCACCATTGAAAATAACCTGCCTACCACGCCCGCGATTCAAAACATGATAATAAGCATCCTGGTATTCTATTCTTAGAGGGCGACTCATATTATTGAGGCTAGATCATTTATATAGTTTTATCAATAGACTTGACCCCTTTTCTCCTTTTACTCCTTTTACTCTCTACCCAAAAAAAAGGCCTGCGAAAAATCGCAGGCCTGGCATTAACAAGTCGAACTTTTAGAAGCGAAACACCAAATCATATAGGGTTGTATCTGCATACAATGCCGCTGCCGGGGCAGCAGCAGCAATATCAGCCACTATATTAGCAGGAGCCCCCCGGACGCGGCCTGTGTTATTAACACCATCATCCAGCCTGGATTCGAGTATTTTTACAACACTCCCCTCCAATTGGCCAAACACGGTGACATGGCCCTGTATTCCGAGCCCGTTGTAGTGAATGCCAACCTTGCCACCATAAGCATTTTGCTGTGGGTCAAAATCGGTCACAGCACCATTTACCAGTCCAGAAGCTCTCAGGTCCATCCAAAATTTTCCTGTTTCCAAGGCTGCTGTCGTTACATGCCAGATCCCCTCAATCGTGCCATTTCCGTTTCCATTGTTGGCGGCTACAAATCCATCGAATCGGGTAGAGGCGGCGTCATCGTCCCCGGGTAACTGCAGGTAACGATCCTGATAAGAGAATATCGCTGCCTGTAAACCCGCGTTATCGCTTTCAATGCGCTTGAGCTTGGCATTGGTAATCATTTCCTGGCCCTTGAGCACGCCGCCGATCAGCAGCCCGACGATGACCAGTACGATCGCGATTTCGACCAGTGTGAAACCTTTTTGTTTTGATAATTGCATCTGAATCTCCAAAATATCTAGTTATGTCTAAATAACTAACATGCATTTAGTATGCCAGATCGTATAAATCCTTATATTTCTTAGATGCTTAAAGAATCTTCAAACCTAATTCTCGATAGTTAGTCGAGATTCAAACAACTCTTGTTGAAATTTCGACAACTTTTCCTCGAGAAATCGTTTTTCATCCGGGTCGGTTACCGCGTTCGATTGCAGTAACGCCTCGATAATTGCGATCGCGGACTCTAATTCATTCAACTCGGCGAGCAACAGGAAACGGATATCGCGTGCCCATTGCGGCATCACCGTGCTGGCCGGCTGCAAAGCCAGCTTCTCCGCCAGTTGCAAGGCCAGTTTCAAATCCTCGAGTTGATGCTTGGCAATCACGCTTGCCTCCGCCAGGCGTCGCCAGTGCAATTGCGGCGCGTGGTCGAAATTTCGCTCGATAAATTCGAGCATTAATCGCAACCGGCTCTTGTCGCGAGTCTGGCTGTAGACGCGTGACGCCAACAGCATCGGGTACTCCGAGACCGGATTGACGCGGGTTATCTGTTCGAGCCATTCCACCAACACAGGGTAATCGATCCAGTTATAGTTAAAATACCGGCCCGCCTGGCTGTCGTGCAGTTGCAGGCGGATGGCAAGCAGGTATCCCAGTAACTTTTCCGACCCCATTGCGATACCCCGGTAAGTTGAGGCCCGTAAAGGCTTCGCAAGCGGCTGGTAACTAAATTCGCGTTGCGCCGGACTAAAGTGATGGAACAGCAACTGGCTCAACAAAACCAGTATGAATCCCCAGATCAGAGGCGCCGGTAATTGCAGCATTGGACGTTCCGCGCGCCGCATCTAGAGGTTAAACTCCTTGCGATAAAAATCGACCAGGCAAACCGCAATCAAAAATAACGCATAGACCACAGTTGACGAAAACTGAACTGAAATTTTTTCGATTAAATCAACGTTACCAAAAAACACGTCGTTTTCGGCAAACGTCTCGAGCCCGGGAACCAGGTATAAAATTGCACCGAAGATAAAATCCACGAATCGACTGGTGAGACTGCCGTCCGATAACCTGACCGATTCTGCGAGCATTTGTGATATCAAGCCCGACAGCTTCGCCAGCAAGTAAACCGCAAGCGCAAAACAGACCGCGAGCGGGATTTTTTCGAGGCTCAGTATTGCCAGCATTCCCAACAAACCGAGCAGAAAGATTTCCAGCCAGAGCGCCGAGGCCCAGTAAAGACCCACCTGCCAATCACTGTAGAGGGATATCACCAGTAACACCGGGAGCACCAGCAGCAGGCAAAGGCTCGCGATGACCAGCACCTGTGCGACGATATACTGCCAGCGCGAGAGCGGCATCGTCAGCAGGCGTTCAAATTGTTTGAATTCATAGTCCTCGGCGACACCGGTGGTTATCACCAGCAAGGCAAAAAGTCCCAGGCTATAACGCAAAAAATCGGCCACCAGCGCAACCATGATCGCCTTGCCGTTGATCATCGCAAGTTCGCTGAAAAAACTGCCCACCAGCATCGTGAGCACCGTGAGCACCAGCACTAGTACCAGCAAGCGTCGACTTAGAATTCCCAGCATCAGGTATCTAAACAGTGATATAGTTTGAGCGAACATTCGAGTTTCGGGCACCTTGATTAGAATAAATTCCCTACTGCAATACGGGCAGCAAATCCTGGCATCCACGCTGCTGACTTACCACATTTTGATCTGGGTAGTCGATGAACCCCGGTTAAAATTTGCGCTGTCGTTCATATTGTATGGCCTATTTCTGCTCTGGCAACCTCTGTGGAGTAAAGAGGCAAAAGTGGGTCGGTGGCCGGTGGTATTTATCGTCATTTTTATCACCACTATCACATTTTTCTTTGCTAAAGAGTCACTGGTTTTCTTTGGTTTGATCCTGTCCGGCCTGATCGGCAGTCGACTGCTCAGCCATAGTTCGTTTCGTTCCTTCGACCTGTTGGCGCTATTAATCATTATCCTGGAGATGGTAGTTGGGCTGGTACCGGATACCTTCCGGCAAATCGAGCTGCCGGCGTTATTCGCCGAATACATGCAGACCATCATCCTGATCCCGATACTGCTGTTTTACTTTGCACCCAATCCCGATGATCGCAAACAGCAGCGCAGCCAGGTCGACCTGATGCACGGATTGCTGGCGGCAACACTGATCTTCATCGTGCTGCTCGGTGGCATCGTAATCAACCTGTTATACGGGGTCGACTATATCGATGGATTACTGTTAACCGTATTCATCGTCTCGACACTGACGATCGGCATTAGCTGGTTCTGGAACCCGGGCGTGGGTTACTCCGGCATTGGCGTACTGTGGAATCGGTACGCGATGACGATAGGCGGTCCCTTTGAGACCTGGATAAATACCCTGACGACATTGATCGAGGAACCCTACCTGAGTCCGACAGAGTATCTTGAGGCCGCCTGCGACCACCTGGTCGGGAATGACTGGCTAAACGCGATTGAATGGAATTTTAAAAACCAGAAAATCAAAGCCGGCGATTTGGCCGGCACCCGCCTGAAACATCAACTGGCCGACGATTTGACCGTGGTGTTGTATTTCAAATCAAACCCGGGCGCGGCGCTGGAGCAGCACACGATATTATTGATTCGTATGGCCTACCAGTTTTACCTGGCCAAGCTCAACCAGGAAAAAATGCGCGCGCAGGAGCACTTCGCGACAATCCATCACACTGGTGCCCGGCTGACGCATGATATCAAGAATATTTTACAGTCGATCAAGGCTTCGCTCAGTATTCTGGACACGGAGCATGACACTACGGAATCGCAGCAGTTATTGCAGGCCAATTTAAATCAAATCGGCAGGCGTCTCGAAAGCACACTGAATAAACTCAAGGCACCGGCACTTAATACGCAGATTGTGCTGGGGGATTGCAAACACTGGATCGAGCGTACCCGCAAGCACTACCGTTCGAACAAACGCCTGCAGTTCCATAGCGATATCGAGAATAATATTAATTTACCGGTTGATTTATTCGACAGCGTCATCGAAAACCTGCTCAATAACGCACTGAAGAAACCATCTGCGAATCAAATCGATGTGCGCCTGTTGAGCAGTGAAAATGTTGTCGTGCTCTCGGTGTGTGACGATGGCGAGGCGGTCGAAGCAGAAATAGAAGAAAATCTTTTTTTGCAGCCAGTCTCCTCCGGCAGTGGCATGGGCATCGGCCTTTACCAGGCGGCAATCATGGCACTGGCGTTTAACTACGAGCTCGAGCTGAGTCAGAACGAACGCGGGCGGGTCTGTTTTAACTTGTTTCAGCAACTGGCGGATTAATCGATCCGTAAGGTAAGCAACCTGGTCAACATCCATTTAAGTGGTCGCAATATCGAAATCCAGGTTTGCGCCAGAACGGATCCCGGGTCGCGCTATGCTTGCCCGGGATGGCCTGTTTTAGGGGAGTTGTCCGGCCTCGATCATTTTCGAAAAGAGTATATTCGGCGAGCCCCACTTGACCACATCGTCAAAGTCATCGGCAAACCCGGTGGTTCTGCGCACAAAAGTGGTTTCGCCCGCCGCCACATCTTTAAGCAGGTATTCATTACCACTCGGGCCTAGTCCCATACCCAGGTCAGTATCGGTCAGCTCCGCCCCAATATTTTCAAGTTCATCCCCGGCCGCGGCGGCATCATTCCAGTTTTTACCCTGGGACAGCAGCACAAATGGCGCGCCTCCATAGCGTGTTGGCGGGATAGCATCGGGGCGACCAAACACTACGGCTGCACCGGTACATTCATCATCCGTGGTGGTGCCATTGTCGTCGCAGATCAGGTAACGCCCGTCGAGATCGGTATAGGTATCGGGTTCCGAGTCAACCAGGCCGACCGCACGCATTCCTCCGGACCGGACAAAATCAGACAGGCCATCCGGGAGGGTTGCGCCGGGGGGATCGAAATCGTTATTGGTAACATAGTAGCGATAGGGATTACCCCAGGGATCCAGCATTAACGAGTCCGCATTCAGTCGGCCGGTAAGGCCGAGCGTATTGACTGGCACGAAGCCACCGTAATTATTGCAATTGGCCCCACCGCCACCGTCTTCGTTGCCAGCCGTGTTCGGAATAGCCGGGCAGGGCAGGCGGCCGTTAACCTGCGCAAAGCCGACAATGGCTGCCATTATCTGGTCCATCTCCTGTTCGACCGCACGGTACTTTTTCAGCTCCTGCTGTTTCGGCAACAGCGCCGCGGTATAGCCCACTAAAACGGCAACAATCAGCAGTACAATTGCGATTTCGACCAGGGTAAAGCCTGATTCAGATGGTGCAGTTGTGCTCATGCGATTTTTACCTAATTACCAAAACCTTGTCGTTATTTGTTGGGCCCCAGGCATTGAATGTATCATCGGCATCATCATTTTCCGGGTCGAAAATGTCGTCGAGTTCGTCGGTAAAGCCTGGTGCAAATGGAATCGGGACCGCATTATCATCGTCGTCGAGCAGGCCATGGTCGGATGCAATCGTCAACACCGCAATTTTATCATTGGCAATCCCACCGGCATTGTTAACCCTCAGACAATTCAGAGGCGGAGCCGCGCCCGGCGTGCAGGCCGCGGCCGCCCCGGGTTGAAAACCGGCGGCATAGGCCATCTGCACCGAGTCATGCCAGTCATTGCCACTCGGCGTCAGCGCCGGGTCCAGGGCCCATACCGGCAGTTCCGGATAATAGCGGACGCCGAGCGAGTAAATTACGTCACCGCTTTCAATATTATCCAGATTGGTAAAGAAATAATTATCGTAGAGGAAGGTGACATCGATAGCATCGCTGGTTACGTCGGTATATTCGGCAAAAACATAAGCATGATCGCCCGCAGTGGGGTCCTCGTAAACCAACGGTACAGCGGATATTTCCGCAAAGGGCCTAATATAGGGCACACCTGCCGTCAGGGTATTTGTATACGTGACTCGCACTACTTGAGTCGCGACCTCATTGGGAACTATCGCAGAATTCGGAACCCCGGGCGCCGCGGCCGCCTGGTGGCAGTCCTGTTCGGTGCCGGTTACCACCACCGGCAGACACTCTTGCCAGCCATCCGGCGCCAGTTCTTCGTCCCAGTAATAATGCACCTCCGATACTCCGGCTACGGACGGTGTAATCCTTAAATCGCCGTTTAATACATCGTTGAAAACAATGGTTGCGTTGGCGCTTACTACATCCGCAACCAGGGATGGCACCGCAAAGGGGTTTAGCACCGGCGCCAGGTTAATGCGCAGCTTTATATTCGACACGAACGGCTGACTCGGTTGACCCGAAGGATCATTATCGAAATAGTTTGCAAAAATCGACGGCACGCGGCCCAGGCGGGTCCCCACATCGGCATCAAAGACCTGCGGGGGGGTGGGGAGCGTCGCATAATCGTCCAGCCAGGGATAGGCATCGATTCCAATATTAACGTTATAGTCGTTGACCGCTTCCTGGTAGGCTTGCAGGGTTGCCTGCTCGGCCATTGCAATCACTTCTTCGGTCGTCACCAGGATCACTTGATCATTGACAATGATCGTGCCAGTCGCCAAATCGTCGACCGGACCGAGTACGAATCCGTCTAC
>Ga0255052_10001163_pt1 | contig 20110 bp, 18 predicted proteins | sample JV7_2_21_MG_FD_188632 | JGI IMG/M metagenome (GOLD analysis project Ga0255052, IMG submission 188632) | Seawater microbial communities from Jervis Inlet, British Columbia, Canada - JV7_2_21 | ecosystem: Environmental > Aquatic > Marine > Inlet | place: Canada: British Columbia | collected... | reverse complement strand
AAATGAGTGGCCGGCCACATCGAGCTTCTCGCCCGATCGCATCGACATGTCCGTTTCGACATTGAATGCTGAAGTTACCGTCACACCGAGAATAAACATACCAACGCCAAAATGCGCGATTGACATACCGAGCACCGCAGGCGTGATGCGTGCAGTACCTTCAGCGCGGCGCCACGATCGAATGGGCTCGATTACGGACGTCGACATCACCCAAAGCGCTGCTATGACACCGACACTAACCATGACGCCAAAGCGACCGTACAGTAAGCCGGGAATCAGGATGCCCAACACAATCGAAATAATGGCAGGCAACATTAGCTTGCCTGTCAGCAGGTTGCCTTTATGGCTGCGCCACGTTGTGTGCATGCCGATACCGATCAGGAACACCAGTGGCAGCATTGGCAACAGGAAAACCTTGTTAAACCAGGGGGCGCCTACCGAGATCTTGCCCATATCGAGCACTTCATAAATGAGCGGCGCCAACGTGCCGTAAAAGACGACGATCGTTGCTACCACCAGCAGTACATTGTTCAGCAGCAAGAATGTCTCACGAGAATTTGGACTGAATCCTGCATCCGAATCCAGCCCCGGCGCTCGCCAGGCGAACAGGATCAGAGCGCTGAGGACGACGATGCCGAGGAACGCCAGGATAAATATGCCGCGGGCAGGATCTGTCGCGAATGCGTGAACTGACACGATGATACCGGAGCGAACAAGGAACGTGCCCAGCAGGCTTAACGAGAATGCGGCGATTGCCAGCATCAACGTCCAGCTCTTGAACAGGCCACGTTTCTCGGCGACGGCAAGCGAGTGAATCAGTGCCGTGCCGACAAGCCATGGCATGAAGGACGCGTTCTCAACCGGATCCCAGAACCACCAGCCGCCCCAGCCAAGCTCGTAGTACGCCCACCAGCTACCGAGTGAGATACCAAGCGTCAGAAATATCCATGCCATCGTTGTCCATGGACGCGTCCACTTCGTCCACTGTTTGTCCAGATCACCGCTGATCATTGCGGCGATTGCAAAAGCAAACGCCACCGAAAAACCCACGTAACCGACGTACAGCATCGGCGGATGGAAAGCCATGCCAGGGTCCTGTAACAACGGGTTCAGGTCGGCGCCATCCGGCGGCGCGACAGCCAGTCGGTCAAAAGGATTCGACGTCAACAGTGCGAATAGCAAAAAACCGACCGACAACAGGCCAAGCACGCCAATGACACGTGCCACAAACGAGTCCGGCAAGCTGCGGCTATAGCGGGCAACTGCGACGGTCCAGCCAACAAGTATCAATATCCACAAAAGCACCGAGCCCTCATGACCGCCCCAAACAGCGGTGATCTTGTACATCGTGGGCAACGCAAGCTGCGAGTGATTGGCGACGTAAGCGACCGAGAAGTCATTCTCCAGGAACGCATAGGTTAAGCAGGCGTAAGCGATCACAACGAAAATGAGATGCCCAACCGCAGCAGTACGCGCCGTGGACATCATTGCCACGTCGTTTCGATGCGCACCGACGAGCGGCAGGATGCCCTGCAGCAACGCCAGCGACAGCGCCAGAATCAGAGCGAAATGGCCAATCTCAGGAATCATTGCTCGGGCACTCCAGCGGGCCTTCCTGCAGGTCTGAAGTCTGGTCAGTCACATGCTCGGCCAGCGAGTCAGCAACCTCGGGCGCCATATAGTTTTCGTCATGTTTGGCCAGAATTTCATCTGCAGCGAATACGCCATCTTCTCGCAGTCGACCATGTGCCACGACGCCCTGGCCCTCACGGAACAAGTCCGGCAAAACACCCGAATAACTGACTGGCAGGTCGCAACGCAAGTCGGTTACGAGGAACTTCAATTCCAGTGAGCCTTCTTCCCGCGTGACACTGCCGTCTTTGACCAGTCCACCGACCCGGAAATTGCGATTATCGGGATACTTGCCTTCAGCCACCTCGGTCACACTGACGAAAAACATCATGCTGTCTTTCATTGCCTGCAAGGTCAGTCCCGTTGCGATCGCAACGCCCACGACGACCAGGCCAACAGCCAGCATTCGTTGCTGTCTGGGTCTCATTAACTATCTCCAAGCGCTTTGATACGCACTTCTATGTCCCGGTATACGCGGCGATGACGCAAACGCGCCCGCCACTCACAAACGACGAGTACGACACCAGCCATGATGAAGCAAGTCCATACGTACGCTCCGTAACCACCCATCGACAAATCCATACTCAATTACCTCCTGACAAGATCAGGTCTTTGACCCAGCGCGTGCGGCGCTCGCGAAACAACACTTCGGCACGCACGCGGCGCAACAACAGGGCGCCGAATATCAATGAAAATCCCAGAATCATCGCAAGCAGCGGGTACAACATGCCCGGATCCATCCCTGGCCCACCCTCTTTGACCAGCGTGCGCCCCTGGTGTAACGAACTCCACCACTCAACCGAGAAGTGGATAATCGGAACATTGACGGCTCCCACCAGTGCCAGCACCGCGCTCGCTCTGTCGGCCTTGGTCGTATCGTCTATAGCGCCACGCAGGGCCATGTAGCCGAAATACAGGAACAGCATGATCAGTTCGGATGTCAGCCTTGGATCGCCCCACTCCCACCAGGTTCCCCACATCGGCTTACCCCAGATCGACCCGGTTGCAAGGGCGAGGAAGGTAAACCAGGCGCCAAGCGGCGCTGCGGCGGCCGCAACGGCATGCGACAGCTTGATACGCCAGATCAGGCCAATGCCGGCACTGACAGCCATAGTCATGTAGGCGAGCATCGACAGATACGCCGACGGCACGTGGACGTAGATGATGCGAAAAGCATCGCCCTGCTGGTAGTCCATCGGTGCCAGAAACAGGCCGGCGTAAGCACCATAGCCGATCAATAACAGGCCTGGCACAGCAAGCCACGGAATCAGGATTTGGGCAATCCTGTAGAAATGTGGCGGCGACGCCAACTGGTGTATGAATTTCCACATGGTCGGGGATATTACTCGTTACTGATACGTAATGCGGCAGCCGTTGCGAACGGCGCGAATGATAGAGTTAACACAGCATATGCCGCAAGAAAATAGAGACCTCCCGCAACGCCATCGCCGGAAGCCACCAGCGACACGGTGCGCGCGCCGAAAATAAGGATCGGCATGGCAAGTGGCAATATCAGCAGGCTGAGCAGCGCAGTGCCGCGGTGCAAGCCGACTGTCAGCGCTGCACCCACCGAACCCAGCAGGCTGAGGCTGATGGTGCCGAACAGCAAGGTGAGCATAAGGTACCCCGTCACAGAAAACGGCATCTGGAAGGTAATGGCAACTACAGGAGACACGACGACCAACGGCAGGCCGCTGGTCAGCCAGTGGGCCAGCGTCTTGCCCAGTGCAAGCGCCGACAGCGGGACCGGGCTGACGAGCATCTGGTCCAGGCTGCCGTCCTCATAGTCGGACAGAAACAGGCTGTTTAACGACAGGAGCATCGACAGCAGAGCCGCCACCCACAGGACGGCAGGCCCACTTAACTTCAATTGCTCCGGGCTGGGTCCCACGGCGAGCGGGAACAACGCAGCAACCATCGCGAAAAAGAACAGCGGGTTGAGAACATCGCCGGGGCGCTTCCACGCCAGCAACAGATCGCGGCGGGCAATCCCGGCGATTCCCGACAACATCCCTATTGGTTCGTCTTCGCTGCTCATTGCAATACGATCTTTTGGACGTTGCCACCGATCTCGACATCCTGGTGCGCGGCCATGATGCACATGCCGCCCCGGTCGAGATGCTCGGTAGTCAGGTTCATCACGAGAGCGCGGCCCTCGCGATCCAGGTTCGTGAAAGGTTCGTCCATCAGCCACAGCGGCACGCGTGACAACAACATTCGCGCCAATGCGACACGGCGCTGCTGCCCGGCCGATAACGAGCGGATTGGCAGTCGCTTGAGACGATCAATATCCAGCCGCTTCAGCACCTCTTCGAAGTCCTCACCGGACTGCGCCCTGAGGTGCGTCTCGAACCTCAGGTTCTCGACCAGTGTCAGGTCCGCCTTGAATCCGACGCGGTGCTGCATCCATACGAGCGAGCCGTAAAATGCCTGACGATTCAATCGTACGGGCTTGCCCTCCCACTGAATATCGCCGTCTTCAAACTCGATAAGGCCCGCAATTGCGCGCATCAGGCTGGTCTTGCCCGTGCCGTTGCGACCCTCGAGCAACAGCAGCTCGCCAGGATTTAGCGCAAAACTCAGACCCTTGAAAAGACATCTCTCGCCACGGAACAAGGTCAGTGCGTCGGCGGATAACTGTGCAGTCAATACCTTACGCCTCGTCGTCGATGACAGACGGTATATGAGTGAATTCTAAACATCTTTTAGTATCAACCTGTTATCCATTCTTGTTAATTTCATTTCCGCAATACCGCCGTGTCCACTTGATCCACAAGGGATCTCTTGATCACGGTTTACAAGCATTCCACGCCAGTCGTAGACTGGTCGACCGGGCGCAAGAATACTATTTATAACGCCCCGGCCCAAGACCAACGGATATTACGCGACAACGATGTACGCGAGCGACTACTTATGGATTTAGGGGCAGCCGGCCTTAACGAACAACCATTTCGGACCCACGGACGGCCGTTAGCGACGGTATCCTACGCGTCACACAACGAAGGACTCAAGGTCCTTGAAGAATCCTGCACCCAGGCCAACGGCCTCAGCCTGATCCAGGGCCCCACGCTTTCCGGTAAATCCAGCCTCGTTCGCAAGTTCGTCGAGTCGTTACCAAGTGAATGGTCGGTCGCGGTCATCGACGGTAAGGGCCTGAATACCAGCGGTCTTTTGCAGGCGGTACTGCGACAGTTCGGCTACGTTCTCGACCAAAGTTCGACCAACGAACTGCTGGGTCTATTGCGTGTATTCACGTTGCAGCAGGCAGCGTCGCACGAGCCGCCGATCCTCATTATCGAGAATACGCACGCATTGAAAGCCAGCGCCTTGCGCGCGCTGTGCGAACTCGCCGACCTGAAAGTACGGGGTACGAGCGCGCTCAAGATGGTGCTCGTTAGTGACCGTCCTTTGTTGAAGCTGATCCAGTCCGAGGACATGACAATACTGGCCAAACGACTGACGCATGATTTTCACATGCGGCCGATGAGCAACGAAGAAGCAATGCGCTATATCTATGACAAGCTTCGCGTGGCCGGCAGTATCGTGCCCGAGTTCGTGTTCCCGCTCGCTGTGTGTACAGAATTGTGGCGGGCGTCGGGCGGCTGGCCCGGAATTCTCGACCGTGTCGCGCTGCTCGCGCTTGCCAATTCCGTAACGCTGCCTGTGCCACAGGAAGATATTGAACGGCCGGTGTTACCGCAGGGAACCTGGAACGACGCCGATTACGTTACCGCAGACAGTCAGTCCACCGAGCCTGTGGGACCACCGACCTTGTATGTGTCACATGACGGTGAGACGCTGCGTGAACTGACATTCGATTTACCGAGACTGTTAATTGGCCGTTCAGAACACAACGATATTTCGATCAACAGCAAATTCATCAGCCGCCATCACGCTCTGCTCGTGCGGCATGGTAGTGCGACATTCCTGATGGATCTCAATAGCAGTAATGGCACATTCGTCAATTCCCGGCGCGTGTCGAATCATGTACTGATTCATGACGACGTGATCACGCTTGGCCACCACCGCATCAAGTTTAATGATCCGCATGCGACCACGCGTGGTTCGCTCGACGGCAGCGAGTTCGCCGACACGGTAATCATGAAGACGCTGGAAGATATGCGCGACCTGCTGGCACAGGAAAATACCGAGATACTGCCGGACCCAACAGAGAACCTGCCGACCTCTGGCGTTTAACCCAAGAACTTCTCTCTAAAATGCTTGCGGCACATCGACACGTAGCGGTCGTTGCCACCGATCTCTACTTGCGATCCTTCGGTGATCGCATTGCCGCCTTCATCGAAGCGCACGACCATGGTCGCCTTGGATCCGCAGTGGCAAATGGCCTTGAGTTCCTTGAGATTGTCCGACCAGGCCAACAGGTACTTGCTGCCCTCGAACGGTTCGCCCTGAAAATCCGTCCGCAGCCCGTATGCAAGCACTGGCACCTTGAGCTTGTCGGTGACTTCGCCGAGTTGGAACACCTGCTCTTTGGTCAGGAACTGGGCCTCGTCAATCAACACACAATGCAGGGGCTCGGCGTCCTGGCACTCCGTAACAACGGCGTACAGATCATCACCCGGCTTGAATGTCGTTGCGTCAGTTTCGATACCGATGCGCGAGGTTACTTTGCCACCGCCGTATCGACTATCGAGCGCGGGTGCTAGTACCAGCGTGTTCATACCACGCTCGCGGTAGTTGTAGCTGGATTGCAGTAACGCCGTCGACTTACCGGCATTCATCGATGAGTAATAAAAATAGAGCTTGGCCATGCGGCAAAGTGTGCCGCAATGAGATGCGTAACTCTAGCGTCGGATCAGATGCGTCAGGATGCGACGCAGGTTGCGGCGTTTCGGCTTGGCGCAGCCAGCACACAGGGATCGGGGCGTGTGCCGTGGCGACACGATCTGCGGCACCGGGGTGACACGCCCTTCCTTCAGACAAGAACTGCAAATCACGAGGTCGGACATTAATCCGAGCAGGCGATAGTCAACATTGCTGGCTGTGGTTGCAGAACTCATCGTGCGTCTCCGTGGGACTTGCCCTGTTGTCCCAAAACACACGAAGAAAGTCTAGTAAGTCATTGGTTTTAATCAAAAACTGTGAAGCAGTTAACACTCGCAGTGCGACTAGCGTATGCGAACGCCCGCGTTCCACTCCGCGGCATCAATACACTCGGCGATTCGAGGGTCCGGGTCCTGCGGGTCAAGAATGAAGGCGGCTCCCTGCCCCGCCAGTACCTGCTCCAGGGGCATTTCGTACAAAAGAACGGATTCGCGAATCGCCGTGATCATGCAGGATGTCATCCGTGTCACGGTCAAACCGGCTACCTGGCCGGACTCGGACTGGTTCAAGCCGGTTTTCTGCAGGTTCTCCTCCAGACGCTCGCTGAACAGCTTGCCAAGCTCAGACTCAAGTTCCGGTTCCACCTCGCCAAGAAACTCTTCAAGCTCGGCCATCTGGTCTTCGCTGAGCCCGGCATCATCTTCTTCGTCGGCCCAGACCCAACGGGAGGTCACGCCGTTGCCGTACTCTCCGTTCATTACGCCGTCGACGAGGCGCAGGCGATCCATGGACCAGCCGTCCTCGTCATAGTCGACTGTGACAAGATTATCGTCCTTGATGCGGATCGTCGCGGCGCTTTCGGTCACGGACATTCCGGGGCATTTCTCATAGGACTGCTCGCCGCGTGCCTTACCGCGCCAGGCGCGCGCAGCGATCTTCCGCTCGACGACGAGCGCGCCGACGTGAATTGCTTCACCGCATTGAGGATGGGCCTCCTGGCCCTCGAGAACGTAATCCCATTGCCCAAGCAAGTCAGGCAATTCATCCTGTGCCATTGCGGCAGATATCAGGCAAGAACTCAGGATCGCGAAGATTAGACTCAGTTTCATTGCGCCTCCTCCCCGGCTGGCCTCTTCGGGCCGCCTTTTCCGCTACTATACAAGCGTTTGCACCTCTGTGAGGGCTGTAGTCCGGTGAATTTCCTGCACGATTTGCGCCGTCGCCGCATGTTCAGGCTTATTGGCTTGTACGTTGTCGGTGCGTGGGTCGTGATCCAGGTTGCCGAGGCACTGTTTCAGGCTTGGGGAATTCCGGATACAGCAATGCGCTTTGTATTCATTGGCGCCTTCCTGTGCTTTCCGATCGCCCTGGTATTCGGCTGGATCTACGACATAACCAGCGAAGGCATCGTGCGCACGCGGGCAGCCCATGCCGATGAAGCGGTCGACCTGACGCTTCGGCGCAGCGATTACATTGTGCTTACCGCCCTGCTCGCAGTCGGAGCGGCGGTACTCGTCGGCAGTGCCGACAAGATTCAGGAAGAGATCGAGGCAGGGCCGGCCATTGCCCTTGACGCCCGGTGGCGCGAAAATTCTATCGCGGTGCTGCCGTTTACGAACCTCGATATCAACGCGGACACGGGATTCTTCTCTGATGGCATCACCGAGGAGATTCTGCATCGCCTGGCAAGTTTGGGAGTGCTACACGTTCTCGCCAGCAATTCGTCATTCGCGTTTCGCGATAGCGAGGAGAGCCCGGCTGAAATCAGGGAAAAGCTCGGTGTTCGGTATCTGTTACAAGGGAGCATTCGCCGCGAAGACGACTATGTGCGTGTCACGGCGCGACTCATCGACGAAGGCGGATTCCAGCTCTGGAGCGAATCGTTCGACAGAAAACTCGAGGGCATATTCGCGATTCAGACCGAGATCGCCAGCACTGTTGCCAGCGAAATTATCAATGAGATCGTTCCTCTGCAGGAACTCCCCGCCGGGCGGACCACCGCGAATATGGAAGCCTACAACGAGTTTCTCGTCGGCAAAGCGTTTCTTGATGCCCGCACGGTGGAATGGAGGGATCGGGCTGTCCAGGCCTTTGAAAAGGCCATCGAACTGGATCCGGGATTCGCGCTGCCTCGTGCTGGGCTGGCTATGGCCATTACGGTTAATACCCCACCGGGCCCGAGCTGGAGGGAAGCCAGGCAGTTGGCTGAAAAGGCTGTGCAACTCGACCCGGACCTGGCTGAGGCCCATGCTGCTCTCGGCATTATTCATATGGGTGCAGGCAGGCTGAATCAGAGCTCCCTGTCGTCCAGGCGCGCACTGAAACTCGATCCCAGCCTGGGCTTTGCCTACAACATTCTGGCGGCAGCACTGGATGGAATGGGACGTGTGGACGAGGCGAACGACGCGCGGCAAAAGGGTCTGGCAGTTGATCCTCTGAATCCGCCGCTGGTCGCAAACGTGGCTAGCGAGGAGGCGCGTGCTGGCAACTTCGATCGTGCAGAACAGCTACTGATGCGGCTCATCAGTCTTCCGCAGCCCCCTCCACTGGCCTTTCAAGAGTTGTACTTCCAATATGACAAACAGGGTCGATTCGCGGAAGCGGTTGCCATCGCAAAGCAGGTCGCCCGTCTGGACGCTCCGTCCGGGGACGCTGGGGCTGTTGATCTGCTGGCCTGGGCCTACGGTAATTTGGGCATGACCGAGGACGCCGATTATTGGACTGGCCTGGTTCTCGGCATTCAGCAAGATGACCTGGGTACGTTGGACTTCACCTACAATGTATTGAGAACGCGCGCTGCCGACTCGGAACTCGGCGCCCAGCTGCAGCAACTCGTCAACCAGACCGAGTTCCTTGAGGGCGAACATCACCCCTGGACCCTTGCGCAGTTCGGACTGGTGAATATTCAGTTGGGAAACTTCGAGGAAGGTGCCGAGCAGCTGGAGTACGGAATTCGACTCATGCAGGCCGCCCCCAATCAGACTGAGCCAGCCAATGAGATTGATATCTCAGCATTCCGAGCCGACCCAGCCGATATTGTGTATGTGATGCACCTGCTGGCTTTCGCTTTGCAAGAGGTTGGTGACGTCACTGCAGCAAACAACATTCTGCAGGACCTCACGAGCGAGTTTGGCCTGGAAAACCATGCCCTGCACCAGGCATTGCTGGGCAATACGGAAGGCGCTTTACACATTTTGCAGACCATGACAGGAAGTGGTTGGTCTGCTTACTACGGCCCGGGAAAATACTACGAGATCATCAACGATCCGGCATGGGCCGAGACGATTGAGGCGCCGGAGTTTCAGGCCCTGCTCGACGAGATCAAAGACGAGATAGACCGGCAACGAGCGATCGTCGAGGCAGTCGATGCAGAGCACGATTTTCGTGCCGAGGTGCAGCAACTGCTTGCCAACTAATGGTGCCCAGGGGGGGACTTGAACCCCCACGTCCTTTCGGACAACGGATTTTAAGTCCGTAGCGTCTACCAATTCCGCCACCCGGGCGTGACGTAGAAAAAATGGAGGCTAGGGTCGGAATCGAACCGGCGTCCACGGCTTTGCAGGCCGCTGCATAACCACTCTGCCACCTAGCCTCAGGTTTGCAGGCGTCGCAGTATACAGTCGAATTCCCCATAATGCAGTCATGCAAACACAAATCCTGTTATTGGCTGCTGGCAGCCTGTTTCTGCTCTCCGGCTGCACGGAAACGCCGGTGCCTTTTGAGCCTCAGCTTGTCGACGTGCCGGCCGGCATTCCAGCCACAGGGCCCCGAATCTCTGGAGACGAAACAACCGGTCTGGTACTCAGCTGGATGGAACAAGACGACGATGGCGCCTCGCTGCACTATGCCAGGCTCCGAGACGGCACCTGGTCCGACGCCAAAGTCGTCGTCGATGGTGTAAATATGTTCGTCAACTGGGCCGACATGCCATCGGTTCAACCGCTGGGCGCGGGCCGACTCGCAGCACACTGGCTGCAGAAGTCGGCCGATATGACCTACGCCTACGATGTCGTATTCGCCCAGTCAGCCGACAACGGCCAAACCTGGTCCGAGCCGATTCGACCTCACTCTGATGGCACGCCCACAGAACACGGATTTGTGTCGATGTTCTCCGATGGTCCTCGCACAGGCCTGATCTGGCTTGACGGCCGCAAGATGGTCAACGAGGTAACTGACGATCCCATTGCCTCAGGTATGACGCTGCGCTCCGCGTTTGTGGACGAAAAGCAGGTGGTGCAGCAAGACCAGCTGGTGGATGAACTCATTTGCGACTGTTGCCAGACGGATATTGCAGTCGCCTCCTCCGGCCCCGTCGCGGTTTATCGCGACCGCAGTACCGCTGAGATCCGCGATATCTACGTCACACGGTACGTTGATGGGCGGTGGCTGACCGGTAATCCGGTCGCCAGCGATAACTGGGAAATCCCGGGTTGCCCGGTGAATGGACCATCGATCGTCGCCGATGGGAATTTCGTCGCGGTCGCGTGGTTCACGGGATCGGGTGGACGCCCCGTGGTCAAGCTCAGCATCTCGAACGATAGCGGTGAGACCTTCGGCGAGCCCCTCGAAGTCGCGGACGGCAGCGTCCTGGGCCGTGTCGGGCTCGTGCATCTCGGCAAGGGCACAGTGGTCGTCAGTTGGCTGCAGTCTGGCGAGAACGGCTCAAATGAGCTTGCCGTAAGACAATACTCTATTGGCAGAGAAGCAGAAGAAACACGCATTGTCGCCCGAGGTGTCGGATCATTCTCAGTACCGCAAATCGCCCTCTCAGGCGACGATCTCGTCTTCGTCTGGACGGAGACCGAGGATTTCGTCAATAGGATCCTGAGCGCCCGGGTGTCCGTGGCAGCGCTCTAGCGTTAGTTTGGTGGCCGCGTAGGTGGCTGCGTAGGTGGCGGCTTGATGCCTCGGCGAGGGTCGATAGGTGGCTTCGACATGGACGGGTCATGTTGCCGCCTCTCACGCTCCACCGATACATAATTGTCTGCAACCATATACGGCTGCATCACAAAGTCATTGTCCTGCATCTCGCTGCGGATACTCGAAATGACGGCCTTGAGGTCGGCGCCCAGCTTTCTCCCGACCGATGATTCGGTGAGCAGGTCATAGTCACGTATTGCTGACCCATAGTCCTGCAGATCCAAATCCATGATCACAATCGCACGCAGGGTTGCCAGGTAATTATCACGAGCCAGCCATCGCCCATCATTCCAGATGGCCTTGCGAAACAGCATCAGTTGCCTGGCGCTGTCGCCCCTGTCACCGGCAACCCGACCCTCCGTGAGGTACGAGTAAGCCAGCTCAAAGACTGACAAGTCCGGGTCACTCCGAATCTCGGCGAGAATGGCCTCCGCCCCATCAAGGTCGCCTTCTTCAATCAGGCTGTGAACGCTCTCATTCAGGCTCATGAATCGCCGCGACAACAGGACCACAGTGTCGTCGTAGACGAAATTCACAAGGGCGGTCTGGTTAGGATTGCCGCCAGGCGCAAAACGCCAATGTTGCAGCGTGTCGATTGCCGCCTTATTGAATGCGTCGCTGCCGCTCGATTCGAGGACGCCAAGATCAATTACGAAGCCTGCCCGGGAGACAGACAAACTGACCATGACCCAGCCTTCACGTACCCTTGAGTATTCGGTCATCGGAAAATCGGGCTTCGGCTTGCCAAAAGCCTGCTCCTCCGACCTAGCCGGTTCCAGATCGGCTACGGTGCACGCAGATAATGCGACAAGAGAAATTGTGATCAGACCAGACTGCAAAATAGACGTAGTCATTCTCGCCTCCTAATCTATAAGATAGTCCAGCGATGCGTTCGTGCAAGTTCCACGGTAAATCAAAAAGGGGCCCTGTGGGCCCCTTTTTGCGGTATTTGGAGCGGGTGATGAGGATTGAACTCACGACCCTCACGTTGGCAACGTGATGCTCTACCGCTGAGCTACACCCGCTTTTTTCGCCTCCGCATTGCGGAGGGCCGAGATTTTAGCCACTTACGGCTCGCTGTCAAGACTAATAAATGGCCAGGCGGCCTGCAAGTACACGAACATTGACCATATTGTCATGCCCGCCGCCGCCATCAGCATGACAAACCCAATACCGTAGATATCGAATCCCAGGAATTGGCTCTCATACACCATGAAGCCGATGCCGAACATCTGTAGCACCGTCTTTATCTTGCCGGCCATAGTGACCTTGACGTTGGCACGCTCGCCAATCGTCGCCATCCATTCCCGCAGAGCCGAAATCGTGATTTCGCGACCAATAATGATCATTGCGATGATGTCGACGTACCACAGCGGATCGTCCTGGACGAGCATCACCAGCACGATGGCAACCATCAGCTTGTCTGCAACCGGGTCGAGAAACTCGCCAAATTTCGAAATCTGATTGAAGCGGCGCGCCACCCAGCCGTCGAGAAGGTCGGTAATAGCGGCAACGCCAAACAATATCGCTGCGATTGGCCGTGCATGCTCGAGGGGGCTGTAGAACAGCACCACCACGATGGGAATCGCAGCAATGCGAAACAGGGTCAATAATATTGCCAGGTTGAGTTTCAAAGGCCGGGTCGCTTCTTGTTAGTTTTGTCCGTCCAGATGCAGGTCATTGTATATCGATTCAGCCAGCGAGCGACTGATTCCGCGCACTTTTGCCAGATCGTCAATGCCAGCGCCAATGACACCCTGCAGCCCGCCAAACTGCCGCAGCAGCTCCCGTCGCCGCTTCGGCCCCAGCCCAGGGATTTGCTCCAGACGCGACGTCTTGCGCGCCTTGGAACGCCTGGCGCGATGTCCGGTTATCGCGAAACGGTGTGCCTCGTCGCGAATCTGCTGGATCAATAGCAAGGCGGGCGAATCCGACGGCAGCTGAATGGCGGTCTTCTTGCCCGGCAGGAACAGGCGCTCGGCACCGACTTTGCGTGCCCGGCCCTTCGCGACAGCGACAACATTGAGCCAGTCGAGTTCGAGTTCATCCAGGACCGTCATTGCTTCGCCGAGTTGCCCTTTGCCACCGTCGACGAAGAGCACATCGGGCGTCGGTACTTCACCTTTCTTGACGCGCGTGTAGCGTCGCCGCAATGCCTCGGCCATCGCTGCATAGTCGTCGCCGGCCGAGTCAGGTTTGAGATTGAATCGCCGGTAGTCACTCTTGAGCGGTCCGGCCGCGTTGAATACCACACAGGAAGCCACGGTGGCCTCGCCCGAGGTATGGCTCACATCGAAACATTCCAGCCGTTCGGGCGTCTCTTCAAGTTGCAGCGCTTCTGCCAGGGCCGCGAATTGCCGTCGGATCGTCGCATTGCTCGCGACCTGCAGGTTTAGCCCCTGCTCCGCATTTGTGCGTGCCATTTGCAGCCAGCGTGCACGATCGCCGCGGACCCGGCTCCGAATCGCGATCTTGCGGCCCATGCGCTCACTCAACTCCAGTTCGAGTAACTGGGTATCTTCGATTTCCGTGTCGAGAATGATCTCTGCCGGCGCGTCGCGGCCCAGGTAGTACTGGGAGACAAAGCCATTGAGGATTTTCTGCTTGTCGTCCTCCCCCGCAATCTTCGGAAAGTGATCATGGCTCCCGATGAGCGCTCCATTGCGAATGAACAGCACCGTTACACAGTGAATAGCACCGTTCGATACAAAGCCAAGGATGTCGAGGTCCTTGTTGGCCGATCGCGACACCAGCTGTCTTGCTTCGATTTCCTTGAGCCGGGAAATCTGGTCACGAAATCGTGCCGCCCGTTCATAGTGTTGTTCAGATGACGCTTGCTCCATGCGGTCGACGAAGCGGTCGATGACACTTTGATTCTTGCCTTCGAGAAATTCGATCGCTGCATCGACATCCTTCGCGTATTGCTCTTTCGAGACGAGGTCGACGCACGGCGCTGTGCAGCGCTTTATCTGGTACTGCAGGCAGGGCCGCGTGCGATTGCGAAAATAACTGTCCTTGCATTGCCTCACGAGAAACAGTTTTTGCAATTCGTTCAGAGTTTGCCGGACCGCCCTGGTGCTTGGATAAGGTCCGAAATAGCGACCCTTGCCTTTGCGTGGGCCTCGGTGAAACTGCAGGCGCGGAAAGCTGTGCCGGGTTGACACATAGATGTAGGGATAGCTTTTGTCGTCGCGCAAAATGACATTGAAGCGCGGCTTGTGCTGCTTAATCAGGTTGTATTCGAGGATCAGCGCCTCGGCTTCGGTGTTGGTCACCGTGACTTCAACGTTTGCGACCAGTTCCATCATCGCCGCAGTCTTTGCAGAGTCATGGCTGCGATGAAAGTAACTCGACACGCGCTTCTTCAGATCGCGCGCTTTGCCAACATAGATGACCTTGTGTTTCGCATTCAGCATCCGATACACACCGGGACGGTGCGTCAGGCTGCGCAGGAATGATTTCTCGTCAAATGTACGCTCGTCGCTCACGCTGCTATTTATCCAGCAACTCCCGCGCCTGCGCAAATATCCCGTCGAACATCTCCGTGGTCAGGCGCCCCGTGTTGGTGTTGTAGCGACTGCAGTGGTAGGAATCGAGCATGCGCAAGCGGCCGAGATCGTGCACCGCAGCATGCGCAAATTTAAAATCCGCCTGGCGCATCGCCTGTGACTTGATGATCGCGCGGTGTGCAATACCACCGAGTGCCAGCACTACCGATGATTCGGAAAGCGTTTGCAACTCGTTGGCCAGGAACTCATTGCAAGTATTGATCTCCGCACCAACCGGCTTGTTATCAGGTGGCAGGCACTTGACCGCATTCGTAATGCGGCACCCTGTCAGCTTCAATTCATCATCGGCGGCCAATGACTCCTCGTGTGTTGAGAAACCATATTTGTTCAGCATCTGGTACAGCAGGATGCCGGCATGATCTCCGGTAAAAGGCCGACCCGTACGATTCGCACCATGCATACCGGGCGCGAGCCCGACGATGAGGAAGCGTGCCTCGCTGTCGCCGAATGGCGGAACCGGTTTGCAGTAGTAATCCGGGTAACGACCAGTGACGTTATCGAGGAACGTCGCCAGCCGCGGGCACGCACGGCAGTTCCTGTCGAAAATCGCGTCAGTCATTCATGTACCGAATGACCGCATCACCGAATCCACGAGTACCGACGAGCGTGGCACCTGGAATCATCTGATCCAGTTCCTGCTCCACATCCTTCTTGCCATGTGGTCGTTCTTTGCGAATTGGCTGATGTATGGCCTCGCGCAATCTCGCCAGGTCAAATGTAAGTTCACCGTTGGCGATCGTTTTCGCGACGCCCTCCATGATGTTGTCCGCGGCTTCGGTCCAGCCGATATAACGCAGCATCATCTCGGCTGACAGAATGAGCGAACCCGGATTAACGCGATCTTTGCCAGCGAAGCCCGGTGCGGTTCCGTGTGTCGCTTCGAAGACAGAAACCGCGTCACCGATATTCGCCCCCGGCGCGATGCCGATACCACCGACCTGCGCTGCAAGCGCATCCGAAATATAGTCACCGTTGAGGTTCATCGTTGCGATGATGTCGTAGTCTTCGGGTCGCATCAGGATCTGTTGCAGGAAGTTGTCGGCAATAACATCCTTGATGATGATCTCTCGGTCAGTGACCGGGTTGTTGAACGCGAGCCAGGGGCCACCGTCTTTCTCCGTTGCACCGAATTCTGCGCGGGCAACGTCGTAACCCCACTGGCAGAAAGCGCCTTCAGTGAACTTCATGATGTTGCCTTTGTGCACGAGCGTCACCGAACCCTGGTCACGTTCGATGCAATACTGGATTGCTTTGCGAACCAGTCTTTCCGATCCCTCACGTGACACCGGCTTGATGCCGATACCCGAGCTCGCCGGAAAACGAATCTCTGTGACACCCAGTTCCGTTTGCAGGAAGTGGATCAGTTTCTGCACCTCCTGGGAGCCTGCCGGGTATTCAATGCCTGCGTAGATATCCTCGGTGTTCTCGCGAAACACGGTCATGTCGACAAGATCCGACTGCCGCATCGGCGTTTGCACGCCGGGAAAGTAACGAATAGGCCGAACGCACGCGTACAGGTCGAGCGTCTGGCGAATGGCCACGTTGAGCGAGCGGATACCGCCACCGACCGGGGTCGTCAAAGGACCCTTGATCGACACCAGGTACTTGCTCAGAGCATGCAAGGTTTCCTCAGGCAGGTAATCATCATCGCCGTACAGGTCGGCAGCGGCCTGCCCTGCATACACCTGCATCCAGCGAATGGCGCGAGCGTCCCCGTAGGCTTTCACGACTGCCGTCTTGACGACGTCAATCATGACAGGCGTAACGTCCACCCCTATTCCGTCGCCTTCGATAAAGGGAACGATCGGAAAATCCGGCACAACGAGCGTATGGTCCGTATTCGCCGTGATGGCCTCGCCGTTGTCCGGGACCTGGATGTGGTCGTAGCGCATGGTGATTACCGTAAAAGGCGTGCATTGTACCGGTATGCCGCTGGTCCTGCTCAACAAGCCCTATGGTGTCCTTAGTCAGTTTCGCGACGATTCGGGTCGATCGACACTTGCCGACTTTGTAAACCAGAAAAATGTCTACCCGGCCGGCCGGTTGGACCGGGACAGCGAGGGATTGCTACTGCTGACCGACGATGGTCGTCTGCAAGCCCGAATCTCGCAGCCGAAGTCCCAGACCCCCAAGACCTACCGGGTGCAGGTCGAAGGGGACGCCCAGGATTCGCAACTGGACGCGCTCAGGCAAGGTGTAACGCTCAAAGACGGACAGGCAATAGCCCTGGCCGTCACACGAATCGATCCACCCGCACAACTGTGGCCGCGCAACCCGCCTATTCGTCATCGCCTGAACGTGCCGGATTGCTGGCTGCAAATCACAATTGACGCGGGACGCAACCGACAGGTGCGACGCATGACGGCTGCCGCAGGATTGCCAACACTGAGGTTGATCCGGTGCTCGATCGGACCGTGGTCACTGGACGGGCTCAGGCCCGGCGAGTCGCGTGAAATTGGAACCGAAGAGGCGTGGGCGCAGCTTCGCGCCGCCGGCAACTAACCGCCGTTTCGAATGACTTTCGCGGTATCGCGATGCAGCCCGGCAATACGCATGGCGACTTCCATGGCCTGTTCATAGTTGAGGCGTGGGTCGACGGTCGATTTGTAGGCGCGCGCAAGATCACCATCCGTCAAACCGCGCGCACCACCCGTGCATTCGGTGACATTCTCACCCGTCAATTCGAGGTGCACGCCGCCAAGGTAGCTGCCCATCGACTCGTGCACGCGAAATGCTGACTCGAGTTCGGACACGATATTGTCGAAGCGCCGCGTCTTGGTGCCATCAGCCGTACTCTCGGTATTGCCGTGCATTGGATCGCAAACCCATAGCACCGGTGAGCCCGTTTCTTTGACTGCCGCGATCAACTCCGGCAAAAACTCCTCGATGGTCTTTGCGCCGAATCGGTGAATCAGGGTCAACCGGCCGGGTTCATTGTGTGGGTTGAGCGCGGCAATCAGATCCTGCAGCCATTCACCTGTCATGCCCGGGCCGATCTTGATGCCCATCGGGTTTGCAATGCCACGGAAGTACTCGATGTGCGCGCCATCGATGGCGGCTGTACGAATACCGATCCACGGAAAGTGTGTCGTCAGGTTGTACCAGCGTTCACGCCGGTCGAGGTAGCGCGTCTGCGCCTGCTCGTACAAGAGGTGCAACCCTTCATGTGCAGCAAAAATATCGGCGCGCTGTGTCTTGTGAACCTCTTCGCCCGAAATCGTCTCAAGAAAATCGAGCGAGTTGGATATCGACTTCACAATCTCGTGATACTCGTCCGCCATCGTCGAGTGGCCCACCCAACCGAGATCCCAGTACTCAGGATGGTGCAGGTCAGCGAACCCGCCATCGATTAGCGAACGCACGAAGTTCAGCGTCAACGCTGCGCGTTCGTAGCCACGCAGGATCATCTGCGGATCAGGAATTCGATCCTCGGCAGTGAACGGGTTGCGATTGACAAGGTCACCGCGAAAACTCGGCAACGATATTCCATCTCGTGTTTCGGTGTCAGCCGAACGTGGCTTCGCATACTGACCGGCCATGCGCCCGACACGTACGACCGGCTTCTTCAGGCCGTACAACATCACGAGGCTCATCTGCAGCAGAATCTTGAGTTTCGCAACGATGTTCTCGGACGTGCACTCGTCAAACGTCTCGGCACAATCGCCACCCTGCAGCACAAACGCGTCTCCGCGCTGAGCCTTGGCGATGAGGTCTCTAAGTCCGTCCACTTCCCACGATGTGACAATCGGTGGCAGGCGCGAAAGGTCCGAAACGGCGCGATCGAGCGCGGCCTGGTCCGGATAACTGGCCTGCTGGGCTGCTGGCCGGCTTTGCCAGCTCGCCGGATGCCAATCAGCCCTGTTGATGGTTCTGCTCACGTCGTTTCCTGCTCTCGGACATCAAAATGCGGGCACCTGGCCCGCTGGAACCAAGAACTATGCCACGCGGCACTGTAGGGCTGCAAAAGTTTCTCATGTAATCAGTGGTTTAGACGCGTGTGGAAAGCACGCCTTGAGATTGGCACAATGCGCGCCATATATCCGCCGTTCCCCCGGCGGTTTTTGTTTTCTGGAGCAGTTTCATGCAGGACATCCTCGTACTCGGCGCTGGCAAGATCGGCGTATTGATATCCGGCCTGCTCGCCGAAAGTGGCGACTATCAGGTCCAACTGGCTGACTCGCAACCTGGCGTTGCGGCCGATGTGGCGAAAGCTCACGGCAACGACAATATTGCGGCCTTTGATCTTGATGCCAGCGACAAGGACGCGTTGACCAGGCACATACGTGAGCACAAACCGGTCGCGGTCGTGTCTGGTCTTCCTTATTTCTGCAACGTTCCCGTTGCCGAGGTCGCACGCGCGGAAGGCCTGCATTATTTTGACCTGACCGAAGATGTTGCAGTCACCGAAAAGGTTCGCCAATTTGCCGAAGGCTCGAACAAGGTCTTTGCCCCCCAGTGCGGACTTGCGCCGGGCTTCATTAGCATCGCGGCCAATGAGTTGATTCAGCACTTCGATACACTCAAGTCGGTCAAGTTGCGAGTTGGTGCGTTGCCGCAGCATCCGAATAATGTCCTCAAGTACTCGTTGACCTGGTCGACAGACGGCATCATCAACGAGTATGGCAACCTGTGTCAGAGCATCGTCGACGGCAAGGAAGTCAATGTACTGCCGCTTGAAGGCCTCGAGAAGATTGAAATCGATGGCACCCGTTACGAGGCGTTCAACACCTCGGGCGGTCTCGGCTCGCTCGGCGAAACCTACGGCGACCGCGTCGGCACGATGAACTACAAAACGATTCGCTACCCCGGCCATTGCGAGCAGATGCGCTTGCTGATGAATGGTCTCAAGCTCAATCACGATCGCCCAACCCTGAAACGCATTCTCGAAAACTCTGTCCCGCAAACATTGCAGGACGTTGTTGTGATCTATGCGGCGGTGACGGGCATGCAGGATGGCGAGTTTCGCGAAGAGAACTACGTCAACAAGATTTACCCGCAGGTTGTTGCCGGCCGCTTATGGTCAGCAATTCAGATGACCACGGCAGGCGGTATCTGCAGCGTGCTCGATCTCGTACTGTCGAACCCGGACAAATTCTCGGGATTTGTTGCGCAAGAACAATTCTGCCTGAGCGACATCATCGAGAACCGCTTTGGCCAGATCTATTCGCACGGCGGCACCAATCGCGAATCCGCAGAACTGGTCG
>Ga0255052_10001162_pt1 | contig 20111 bp, 17 predicted proteins | sample JV7_2_21_MG_FD_188632 | JGI IMG/M metagenome (GOLD analysis project Ga0255052, IMG submission 188632) | Seawater microbial communities from Jervis Inlet, British Columbia, Canada - JV7_2_21 | ecosystem: Environmental > Aquatic > Marine > Inlet | place: Canada: British Columbia | collected... | reverse complement strand
ATTATTAATAGAGGAGCTGAAATAGGACTTCATGGCATAGATGCTTGGATCGACCGAGAACAGGCTTCAAAAGAATTAGAACGGATTACTAAATATAATGGAGAGAAAAAAATCGGTGTGCGCATGCATTGGTTATATTCTAAAAATGATTCTCTTCAAATATTAGAACGGGCTGGATTCTATTATGATTCTACATATGGCTATAATGAAACGATAGGATATTTAGCTGGGACTGTTCAGGCTTTCTGCCCTCCTGAAGCTACTAAGCTGCTGGAGCTTTCAATGCATCTAATGGACACTGCTTTGTTCTATCCTCGAAGAATGAATCTTAACGAGACCGAGGCAAATAAATTAGTGAATAAACTGCTAAAGAACTCACTTGATTACGGCGGGCATTTAACAGTTAACTGGCATCATCGCAGTTTAGCTCCTGAAAGGTTATGGGATGATTACTATAATGAACTATTAGCAAAACTAAAGGAACTCAATTGTTGGTTTGCTTGTGCTAAAGATGTTGTCGGTTGGTTTTATAAAAGAAGATCGGTCGGCTTTGAAAAAGTAGAGATCAAGGGAAAAAAAATATTTATTAAGCTTAGCGGTAACGTAAGTGACAAATTTCCGGGATTATTATTACGTCTGTATCTTCCATCAAATTGCTTGAAAATGAGGAATAGTGTTGATAACCAATCCGGCACAGTAATTGATTATCCAATAGAATCAGATTCGGAATTTGAATTAAGATTAAACTAAAAATTTTACAATTTTCAAATTGAAGAAAAACTTTTAATTGAACAATAAGATACTTTACAGGTATGAATATTTATACGGTACTAATTCTATTTGAAATAAATAGGCAAGCTAAAATTTTAGAAAAACTTAGAATGGAAATTAACGTATGAAGAAGAAGGTGTGCATGATTGTTTATACTACAATTTTATTCGACTCACGTGTACGGCGAGAGGCTGAAGCACTGGTTTCTTTGCTTGATTATCAGTTAACCGTTATCACCCTTAAAACAGATAAGGTTCCCAATAATTATAAATTAGATGGTACCAACATCTTAGAGGTTAATCAATCAATTTATTCAGGTGAAAGTAAAATTAAATACATATTATCATATCTGGAATTTTTTATACGCAGTTTTATAAACTGTACGAAACTATTTCTGCGAAATCAAATTGATATTGTTCATGTTCATAATATGCCCAATTTTCTAGTATTTGCAGGTATTATACCACGTATATTCGGAAAAAAAATAATATTAGATATACATGATTCCGTTCCAGAGACATTCTCATCAAAATACAAATCGAAATTCCCTCTATTTTTTAGATTCCTCTGTTTTGAGGAATATATTAGTTGTAAAGTTGCTAATAAACTAATTTGTGTGAATATTCCTCAACAAGAGATATTAGTAAAGAGAGGGATACCAGCTAAAAAGTTTACAATATTAATGAATGTTCCTGATCCACAAATAATAGACTTGTCTAAAATAAAAAATCGAAGTGCTAGAAATAAAGATGGCAAATTTAAGATTGTGTATCACGGGACAATAGCTGAAAGGCTTGGAATAGATTTGATTATTCAATCAATCAATTCTATTAAAGAAGAATTACAAAACTTTGAATTCCATATCTTTGCGTTGCTGGATGGTAAGACGCTAAAATTAAAAAAATTAAGTAGTGATTTGGGTATAAGTGACAAAATTATATTTAGAAATGTTATTCCTATGGAACAAATTCCGGAAGAGCTTCAGCATATGGATGCTGGTATTATAGGTAATAGAAAGGATAGCGCTACGGAATTAATGCTACCTGTAAAATTGCTTGAATATAACACTTTAGAAATACCTGTAATTACACCAAATTTAAGAACAATCAAGTATTATTTTAGTGATGAAATGGTATGCTTTTATGAAGCTGAGGATGTTGATTCGATGGCAAAGGCTATTTTATTCTTTTATAAAGACAAAGCAAAACGCGGGGAATTTGCACAAAATGCCAAAGAATTTTCCAAACGCTATGAGTGGAACAAACATAAATATAATTTAATTAATCTTTATAAAAAATTGTAATATAAAAAAAGGGATTATTAACATGAATTTTGCATTAGTAGGGTGTGGAAAAATAGCAAATAAACATGTTCACGTAATTAATAATTACATGGATGATTCTAAAGTTGTTGGATTTTGTGATATCGATATTGATCGCGCAAAAGAATTTGAAGAAAAATACGATGTTCCTGCATTTCTGGATATTCACCAAATGATGAAATCGATAGGAGATAAAATTGATATAATAAATATATTAACGCCCAGTGGTGTACACGCAAAAAATGTATTCGATCTTGTCAAATATGGAAAACCATTGGTCATTGAAAAACCGATTGCACTCAGGCTGGATGAAGCTGATGAAATCCTTAGAACTTGTGACCGACATGGAGTAAAAGTTTTTGTTGTTCATCAAAACAGGTATAACCTTCCTATTATAAAAGCACGTGAAGCAATGGAACAAGGTCGCTTCGGAAAATTATCTATGGGTACTGTGCGGTTACGCTGGAAAAGAGACCAGGAGTATTATGATTCGGAAAAGTGGCGTGGCACGTGGGCATATGATGGCGGTGTCTTCACAAACCAGGCAAGCCATCACATAGATATGCTCACTTGGTTCATGGGTGATGTTGAGAGCGTCCAGGCAGTTGGTGTTACCCGCTTATCCAATATAGAATGTGAAGATACCGGTGCTGCAATTGTAAGATTTACCAACGGCAGCATAGGCATAATCGAGGTTACTACTGCTACCCGGCCAAAAGATTTGGAAGGTTCTATTAGTATTCTTGGTGAAAAAGGTAGTGTTATTATCGGTGGATTTTTTATGAACGAACTTACAACCTGGGAATTTGATGAGCACAATGAAATTGATGATGTCATTTTTGAAAAGTATGGTAAGAATCAGGAGGGATGGGGTTTCAATCTCGGAGAATATCTTAAAGATGTTATAACATCAATCAAAAATAAAAAAGCAGGGTTGGTTGACGGATTTGAAGGTAGAAAATCCCTCGAATTAATTAGTGCAATATATGAAGCCATTGAAACCCGGCGAGAAATTCAATTACGTTTTAAACCTCAACAATGTAAACTCGGAGTTGTATGAAATCAAATTATGTAATTCATCAAGCTGTTCATTTGGGTGATGGAACAATAGTTGAAGATTATTGCATCATAGGAGTTCCACCAAGAGGGTCTAAAGAAGGTGAGCTTGATACAATAATTGGCAGTAATGCCCTTATAAGATCACATTCTGTAATCTATGCCGGAAACCAAATAGGTGAAAAATTCCAGTCTGGTAATAAGGTAAACATCAGAGAGTTGAATGAAATCGGGAACAATGTAAGCATTGGTACACTATCAGTCATCGAACATCACGTAAAGATTATGGATAATGTTCGCATTCATACCCAAGTTTTCATACCCGAGTATTCGATTATTGAAGAGAATTCCTGGATTGGTCCCAATGTAGTTTTTACTAATGCTAAGTACCCTTTATCACCCGGAGTAAAAGAAGAATTAAAGGGGCCAACGGTTAAAAAAGGAGCTAAAATTGGAGCAAATGCAACCATTTTACCCGGGTTGGTTATTGGAAAAAATGCATTAGTTGGAGCTGGCGCAGTTGTTGTTAAAGATGTACCGGATGATGCTGTAGTTGTTGGCAACCCGGCTAAAATTATAACTAATATTTCTAAGTTGCCATATTAATAATGATTAACATTTTCAAAATTGGGGAAAGGGTACAGGATTATCAAAATACTTAATATTCTCTCATTTTGTAATGAAGGATTAGTAATAAACAGGAACTTAAGTATTACATAATTCCGTTCATTAAATCCCTAAGAATATTGTTTACTAAACTAGAAGGAAAAATATTATGAACGTTCCATTTGTAGACTTGAATGCTCAGTACAAAAGCATACAGGGTGAAGTTGATAAGGCGATATCTGAAGTCATTTCAAAAACAGCTTTTATCGGTGGCTCATATGTTAAATCATTCGAATTAGCATTTGCACAATTCTGTAATGTTAAACATTGTGTTGGTGTTGGTAATGGCACCGATGCAATTTTTATTGCACTAAAAGCACTTGGTATTGGAACCGGCGATGAGGTGATAACTGTTGCAAATAGTTTTATTGCAACTTCAGAAGCTATAACAATGACTGGTGCAAAGGTTGTGTTCGTGGACATAAACCCAGATACTTACAGCATTAATGTAAATTTAATTGAAGAAAAAATAACTAATAGAACCAAAGCAATTATACCAGTTCACCTTTATGGACAACCGGCAGATATGGACGCAATTTTAGAAATTGCCAAAAAGCATGGCTTAAAAGTAATTGAAGATGCTGCGCAGGCGCATGGAGCAAAATATAAACAAAGTACAATCGGTTCAATTGGTGATGTTGCTTGCTTTAGTTTCTACCCTGGAAAAAACCTTGGTGCGTACGGCGATGGTGGAGCAATAACAACAAATGATGAAAAACTTGCAATTAAGATTAGAAAATTTGCCAACCATGGAAGAGCGGCAAAATATGATCACGAATTTGAAGGTGTAAATAGCAGGCTTGATGGTTTACAAGGAGCTATACTTGATGTTAAACTCAAATATTTACCTGATTGGTCTGATAGTCGCAGAAAAAATGCACATTTATACAATGAATACCTGAAGGATAGTAAATTAGTAACACCAGTTGAAATTGAAAATACAAAACCAGTTTATCATCTTTACGTGGTAAGAGTGAATCCAGCTGACCGTGCCTATATTCAGGAACATTTGAAAGCTAATGGGGTTGCATCAGGAATTCATTATCCTATTGCTCTTCCTAATTTGACAGCATATGAATATTTGAAACATAGTGAACAGGATTTTCCGGAAGCAACTAAGGCTTCTAAAGAAATCCTTTCGTTGCCGATGTACCCAGAATTAGATGAAAATCAAATCGATCATGTTACTAAAGCAATAAAATCATTTAAGAAATAATTTTGTAAATAATAATGTAACAAACTTCCGTGCATTTCGGTTTTGTGAGAGTATTTATGCAAGAGAACTTATTATTTAGGGATGAGACTTTAATTTTTATTAGTAAATTGAGGGTTGACCAATGAATAACTACATACTGATCACCGCTGCCCGGAATGAAGATGAGTTTATTGAGAGAACGATAAAATCTGTTATAAATCAAACCATATTACCAATAAAATGGATAATCGTAAGCGATGGCTCAATAGATAGAACAGATGAAATTGTTGAGTCTTACAGTTCCAGGTTTGATTTTGTAAAACTTATGCGGAGTTCGGGAGAGCAGGTGAGAAGTTTCGGTTCTAAAGCCAAAGCAGTAATGTCCGCTTATAATACTTTAGAGAATCTTGATTTTGATTATATTGGAAATCTTGATGCTGATATATCATTCGATTCAACTTATTACGAAAATATACTTAATAAATTTGAGCAAGATGAAAAGCTGGGTGTGGCAGGTGGTGTACGATTTGATTTTTGTGATGGAACCTTTAGAAGGCTGCCCTGTGCTTCCAATAGCGTAGGTGGTCCTTTCCAGATGTTCAGGAAAAATTGTTTTGATCAGGTAGGTGGTTATTCTGCCTTGAAATATGGAGGGATAGATGCTGCTGCAGAAATGACGGCGCGGATGCTTGGTTGGAAAGTCCAATCTTTTTCAGAGTTTAAATTGTATCATCATCGATGTACAGGATCATGGGGTGGAAAGTCACTTAAGTCCAGAATTCGTAGCGGATTTGAATTTTATTCTCTTGGTTATACAGCATTATTCATTACCTTGAAATTTCTAAAGGAAATATTCAGTAGACCAATAATTGTTGGCAGCTTAATAAGTATTGGTGCATACTTTTGGGCTAAATTTGGCGGAGCCGAGATGCAAGTTTCCAGTGAATTGAGAGATTTTCTTAAGAAGGAGCAAAGACAAAGGATGTGGGCATCTGTAAAAAAACAATAAACACTTAATGTAAATGGTATCAATAAAGAAACTATGTGAAATGTTTTGTTGAGTTAATAACAACATTCTAATTATCCTCTCTCTTATTTTACAATAACTAGTCTGAAAAATTATTAAATATTATTCACTTAGCTGTTAGAAAACGATTCTGGTTTAAAATTGGACGAGAAATATATAAAGAATTTTATAAAAGGATCACTAATTACCTCGGTCGGCACTGCTTCAAGTATGGTCTTCCATTTCTTAAGCATCATGATGATTACCCGGCAAATAACAAAGGAGGAATTTGGAATTTTTGCGCTGATAGTTGTGATTTCTAATTTTTTAAATATTATCAGCGGCTTCGGGCTTGAGATGAGTCTTGTAAAGTTCATCTCTAGCGCCGAAGATTGGGAGAGAAGATCAACATTTATTCCTACACTGATAATAAGGATTACATTTATTGTTGTCATCAGTATTCTGATAATTTTCTTTGGCAACCCCTTAATGTCTTTGTTCAGTTTTACAGCAACAGATTTTTTATATGTAATTATCACCCTGTTCATATTATCAAACTTTAGAGGATTGTTTTATAATTTATTGCAGGGGATGAATCTCTTTAAGAGATATGCATCGGTGCAAATTATAACATCTGTACTAAGGGTAGCGCTTTTACTTGTAATCATACTGAGTAATGAGTTAACCCTGAAGAACGTTCTATTTGTAGAGATGGGAGTTGTTACTTTCGCTGTGTTGTTACAATTGGCTTTAATTCCCTATAAAGAGGTTTTTCATTGGGATGTGAATCTTAAAAATATTAGTAGGATCACCAGGTTCAGTATTCCGCTTTACTTTACAAGCATATTATCCTTTATATATAACCAGGCGAATATTTTTATAATTGGTGCATATTTAAACCCGGTTAGTATTGCCATCTACGATGTTGCAAATAAGATCCCTGAGGCAGGAAGGAGAGGATTTCAGTCATTTATTATTGTGTTTTATCCAAACCTTTCAAAGCTGTTTTCCAAAGGGGAGCGTGATGCCGCAATGGCATTAATGAATAAATCACTCTTCACATTTTCGACTGCAATAAACCTGCTGTTATTGGTTTCTTTTCTTTTCAATAAAGAGATAATTCTATTACTCTTTTCTGATATGTATTTGGATTCTTCACTGGCTTTTTCTTTTTTGATGGTTGCTTTCTATCTGAATGCAATGTCAAACATTATGGGATATTCATTGGTTTCAGCAGGATTTCCATCTATAACTTTAAGGGTTAGTATTGCATCAAGTGCTCTGAGTATATTGGGAGCATTGTTTATGGTTCCTCTTTGGGGTTTTATGGGGGCTGTATATTCATTGATGTTAGCTAGACTTTCTTCACTCCTGTTTCATCACTTATACCTGATTAAGTACGAAATGAAGATAGAGTTGATTAATTTAGTTAAACCGTCATTGATTACAATTACAGTATTGATTCTCTATTATCAATTTACTCCGGATGACTTAATGTATAAAGGCATCCTACTAATTGTACATTTAATTGCGGTTTATATACTACTGCCGGAAGCAAGAGAAATCTTCAACCAGATTTTAAGGCATTTGTTTAAGCATAAATCTGAAAATAAAATAAATTAAGGAAAAAATTATTACTGACATTAAAAAAAATAATTTGCAGATTATAATGATCGATTCGTTAGTGGGAAACGATTACTCATTATCTCTTTGCTCAGGTCTACACTCTCAGGGAACGAATGTTAAGTTGATAGTTCCAGAAAACAGAATTATTGAGGGAAACGAAGATTTAGATATAAACAAATGGATGCCATCCAAGGAAAAAAACAATTCGAAACTATTTAAACTGTTCAAATATTTTAAATATTTATTTAAGATATTGTTTGCAGTTTTTGTTAAACGTAATGTTGTTTTGCACTACCAGTTTTTCCGGTTCAGGTTTGAACCGGTATTTATGTTACTTTTAAGACTGCTAAGAGTTCGTATAGTATTAACAGCTCATAATGTGCTGCCTCATGAGAAGAGTAAATTTGATTATTCGTTAATGTCCTTTGCCTATAAATCTTCAAACATTATTATTGTCCATTCATCTTTTATTAAAAAGAAGCTGCTGGGGTCTTTTAATGTTCCCGAAAGTAAAATAAAAATAATTCCTCACGGTAACTTCGATACATATCTTCCATCAAAGCTGCCGTTAAAAAAAGATTCCAGGAATATGTTTAACCTATCAGATGAAGATAACGTCCTGTTGTTTTTTGGATATATAAGAGAGTACAAAGGATTGGATTTGTTAATTGATGCTCTTAGTAGAATTCAATCCGGAGTAGATAGAGTTCCCAAGTTAATTATTGCTGGTAATCCTCACACTGAAGACTTAAAAAATAAGTATCTTGAAAAAATTAACGAATTAGATCTGAATTCTAATGTTATCTTTCATCATTATTTTATTCCTTCGGAAAAAATTGCTGATTATTTTACTGCTGCTGATGTTGTGATTCTGCCATACAAAAGAATCGATCATAGCGGGATTATTCATCTGGCATATACGTTCGAGAAACCAGTCATTGCCACCAGGGTAGGAGATTTTAGTGAGATAATAAAAAATGGAGAAACCGGCTATTTGCTTGATGAAAATAATGCAGAAAATCTTTCACAAATAATAATTGAGATATTTAAGGATAAGGATAAATTAGCGTCAATGGGCAAAGCAGCCGGTCAGATAAATAAGACAGAATATTCCTGGAATAGTATCGCACAACTAACTATACGGGGTTATAAACAAATTTAGTAATGAACCACAAACTTATTGTTTTATAAAAAAACCTGAGGATAATTTTAAATTAAGTTTTGAATAATAAAGATAACACATTAAGATATTTAAGTTACGCTGCAAAGATCTCTTTTATATTGTATATTTTCTTTACTTTTTGGGGAACGAAACTACCTTTCCAGGAGAAAATTTATGATGTTGAAGATATAGTAACTTCTAACATCTTTAACCAGATTATATATTCTGGATTATTTTTAGTCTCTTTTTTTGCATTAGTATTTAAAAGATCTGATTTATTTTCATTGATTAAAAGAGAGAAGTTTCTAACAATTTTTCTTCTATGGTGCTTATTTAGTATTCTCTGGTCAGATTTTCCGATCGTTTCCTTTAAAAGATATTTTCAGTTCTTTACAGGATTCATAGTCAGTGCAGCAGCATTATTATACTGTGATGATGTGGATGACAATATGAAATATTTTCAATACGTTCTTGCGGCGTTTGTAATAGTATCTATTATGTCGGTTTTTACTATTCCAGCTGCCCTGGATAAACAGGGAATCTGGAGGGGACTGGCTGTTGGCAAAAATAGTCTAGGGCAGGCTAGTCTTGTAAGTCTAATTTTTTGGTTTCTATCATTTAAACTGGCAAATACTACCTGGAAGAAGATTCTTTCATTTGCTATAATTTTTTTCTCCTTAGTATTGCTGATCGGTTCCCGAAGCGGGACATCTATTATTGGTTTCGCTGTTCTTTTAGTGGTTGTAGGATTACTTCAAATCGATAAAATATTTCATCCTATTGGAATGAAAAAATCGTTTTCAACAATTGCCATATTTGCTTTTTTATTAATAATATGCGTAAGTATAATATTCGATCCTGAAATTTTTAATGTGCTTCCGGGTTTAATAGGCAAAGATATTACATTTACAGGAAGAACATTTTTATGGGAAGAAATTTTACTGGAAGTTAATAATCACCCTATCTTGGGCTGTGGATTTCAGGGATACTGGGTTGTTACAAACGAGAATTTACTGAAACTTTATGAACAATTTGTTTGGTTACCCAATCAAGCTCATAATGGATATCTCGACATATTAAATGAACTAGGGTTTATTGGATTAATAATGTTCATTTTAGTGGTGATAAATTTTAGCCTAAATTTACCAAAGCTTGAAAAACATTTCCACTGGCAGTGGTTTCTACTTATTACACTGGTTCTTAATATACAGGAGACTACATTAATCAGACCTCAGCATCCTACCGGGGTTTTATTTATGTTTTCTTATTTGGCGCTGTTTGTAAATCTAGCTAAACAGGATGAAAACAAGCTAATGAATAAAAACAAAAAAAGTATATATTAATTTTAAAGGATAAGATATGTCAATTATTTGTCGCTCATTTAATCTTTTATTTATTATGACACCCCGAACAGCGTGTACAGCTTTGGGAGAATTACTTCTTAATCAGTATGGTGGGGAATATATTCCTGAGGAGGATATTTTAGATTCCAACGGAATTTTTAAGGTGCAGCAAAAACATTCTACACTCTCCCAACTAATTGAAAATAATTTAATCTCGGATCAAGAAGCTTCTGAGTTTTTGAAATTCACGACTGTCCGTAATCCCTTCGATAGTATAGTATCGCTATACACCAAAAAAAAATCTAAGTATAAACCACTATTGGATGATCCGGATTCCTGGGTTTTCAAGCTTCCGGATTACGCAGAAGATATGAAATACGCACAAAATCATTCATTTGATGCATGGATATTTAAAAATTATAAAAGGAGCTTTGTAAAAAGATTACTAGGGATTAAACCGTCTATGTTCGGAATGTTTACTGAAGGCATGGATGAAATAATTAGATTCGAAAATCTGCAAGATGACTTTAGAAATTTACTTGAGAAAGCAAAGATTAGTAAAAAATTGGAGATACCTTCAGTGAACAGGACTACTGAAAGGAAAAAAGATTATAAACAATATTATTCGATTATTTCAAAAAGGTTTATAGAATTCATTTATAAACAAGACTTGAAAAATTATGGATATAAATTTCAATAATTTATATTAAACAGAGTGCAGCTAAAGTAAGATAACATAATTGTGCTGCAATGTTTTGAATGGGTGATTATTCAGAATCTGAAGCCACACAAAAAGAAGAATTTAAAAGATCTTTTTTGTTAAAAGATAATCCATCCACCCTGGCACCCGCACACTTTGTAATTGCATATCCGGCAGCAACATCCCATTCATTTGTTGGACCATGACGGTAGTACACTTGTGCAATTCCTTCAGCAATCATACAAAATTTTAGAGAACTACCAACTGATACCGAATCAGTAACATTATACTTTTTTAATATACTTTCTTCTTCTTCAGATGAATGTGAGCGGCTTTTCACAGCAACAATTTTTTCTTTTTTCTTTTTTTGCGCCGTTAATTTTATTGGATCGTTACCACCGGTTTGCTTGTATGTACCTAATTCGTTTTGGCCATAGTACAACGTTCCAGGGAATTGTCCCTGGTTCTCGATTCGTGGTTTATCATAATCCCCTTTGCCAACTGAGAGCTCAGAAGTAATATCATCAGTCTCATTTTCAAATGCGGGAGCATAAATAATCCCAAGTGTAGGTTTGTTGTTTTCTATCAAGGCAATATTGACGGTAAACTCCCCATTTTTTTTAATGAATTCTTTTGTTCCATCAAGTGGATCAACTAACCAGAATCTTTCCCAGTTTTTTCTTTCTTCGTAAGGTATATTTTTTCCTTCTTCTGAAAATATTGGAATAGTTGGATAAAGTGATAATAAATTCTCTTTAATTATTTGATGAGCTCGTTTATCGGCTTTTGTTAATGGTGATCTATCGGATTTTATTTCAACTTCGAAATCATCCGAATTGTAAATTTCTAAAATTGCTGTACCAGCAGATAAAGCAATATCAATTATTCGTTCAATCTTAATATTTTCCTGGCAAGCCATAATGGAATTTAGATTATCCTTTTCTTCAATTTACAGCGGTTAATATTACGCCCCATTTTTTCATCTGGTTTTATTTAAATAATATTTTCTTGTCTTCCAAATACTTCAATACTTTTTCAGCATTAATTTTAATATCATTCTCTTCAGTAGTGTTTACAACTAACTCAGGATTTTCAGGGTTATCATATGGTGCCGAGATACCCGTGAAATTTTTTATCTCTCCAGCTTTTGCTTTCTTATACAATCCTTTCGGATCTCTCTCTTCACAAGTTTCAATTGTGGCTTCAATAAAAACTTCCATAAATTCACCTTCGTTCATTAACTTTCTAACTTTTCTTCTGTCTTCTTTGTAAGGTGAGATGAAAGCTGTCATAACAACTAAACCAGAGTCTACAAGCAGCTTCGATACTTCACCAATTCTTCTAATGTTTTCCGACCGGTCTTCGGGCGAAAACCCTAAATTGTTATTCAAGCCGTGTCTTACGTTATCTCCATCCAATACGTATGTTTTTACTCCACGCTCAAATAACATTTCCTCCAGTTTTCTTGCAATTGTAGATTTACCGCTGCCCGATAAACCGGTGAACCATATACAAATACTTTTATGTCCGTATTGTCTTTGTCTATCGTCCTTAGATATATTTCCTTCATGCCAGTAAATATCTTTACTTTTTGGATTAGTCAATTTTTGTCTCCATTCTAATGATTAAAAATTCTTCGAAAGCTACTTAATAAACTTATGTAAATAATTAAAAATTTCCTGTGCCGCGTTTTCGGGTGTTACATTATTAGTATCAATAGTTATTTCCGGTTTTTCAGGTTTTTCATACGGTGAGTTTATACCGGGAAGGTTCTGAATTTCTCCCTTAATTGCTCTTTCGTACAACCCGGAGTTGTCGCGCTTTTTACAATTTTCCAATGTGGTGGAAACAAACACTTCAACAAAATTATTGGACAATTTCCTAACAAAGCGACGTGATTCCTTAAACGGAGATAAAAAGGATGCAATAACAAATACACCCTGTTTTTCAAGGATACTTGCAAGGTATCCCACTCTTTGTATATGTTCATTCACTTCATTTTTAGTAAAACCGGTTTCGGTAAAAATTGTTCTTATGTTGTGGCCATCTAAGTGCTGAACTTTTAAGCCAAATTTTTTCAATTTTTGAGAAAGAATCTCACCCACTTCAGTTTTACCAGAGCGTGATAAGCCCGTAAGCCAAACTACGAAAGGTTCAATTTCAGATTTGCCAAACTTAATTTTAGCCCAGGTTCTCTCGTGAAAAAAGTAAATAAGCATCTTCAGGATCACTTCAATGGCACCAATGGATAAAGCTACTTCAGGTTCGCCTATGAATAAAAAGACGAGAGCCGTTGTTGTTGCTGTTGCCCAGAACCTCCAACTTATGGTTTTTAAAATCGTGCGTGATTTTGTTTCTTTATACAAATATATTTTGCCGGATTATGATTAATTAGTTTGATAATTTGTCTTTAAAAAGAAAAAATTTATTTGACTTCAAATAAACAATAACTGTACTAATAATTGTCAATCGTTTATCCAATATAGTTAATTTTCATTCTATTTTTTGTTTATTAATCTTTTGATTACTGCAACGTAGTTAGCTGGACAATTAATATAAGTTCACGGAGGTATAAAAAAATCCAATCCTAATTTGTTTAATAAAAATTAGGACTGGATTTGAATGTGCCTAAAATGTATTGATTGTCTAGGTTAACGCAATAGAATCATTTTCTTGGTATCAATAAAATTGCCGGCAATAATCCTGTAAATATAAACTCCGGACGTAAGACCCGATGCGTTAAAATCTATTTCATAGACGCCGTTATACATAGTGGAATTTACCAACTCAATAACTTCTTGCCCTAGCGAATTGAAGACTTTCAGAATAACATTCGCTCTTTCGGGAATCGTAAATTTTATTTTGGTTGTAGGATTAAAGGGATTAGGATAATTTTGAGACAACTCAAATTTTTCCGGAACGATATCAGGAGTAATTACATTTGTGGTATTGTCACGTTCGTACTCAGCCGTATTTGCTGTTTGTAAAATTGTGTTACCCGCTGGATCTTGTACATTAGTTACTGTTACAATGTAAGTACCTGGAGAATGAACTGAAGTTTGAAGAGTAACTTCTGAACCGGATAGAGACGCATTGAAGATATCAATATTATTTGTAATAGAATAGTTGTTTTCATCTTCGGCTGTTGTTTCATCAAGCACTTCTGAAAACATAATTTTGAGTGTAACAGAATCCAGTAAAGTGGCCCCAGTTACTTCAGGTGGAGTTATATCAGGACCGCGAGGTGCATATTCATAAGCTCCTATATCCCATCCGCTGCCCTGTGGTCTAGTTACTCCATCAATGTCATCTGAAAACAAACCAATCGTAGCTCCGTTGTCAACTGGTAGGTCACTAATATTATCAGGTTGATGATTTGCATTTAAACCTGGGTCACCGTTATATCCATTTGCGCCATATCCCTGTGCTTGCCAATTTGAAAATTTGTTGTTACTCCAACCGTACCAAATATTGTTGTCTATATCAGTTGCCCCAAGACCTCCTAGTCCAATAAGTGTGGCATTGGAAGATGGTGCAACTATTATATTATTTTTCATATTAAAAGTCATTGAACCGGAACAAATGAATTTCGTAACATATCCATCCACATCATCACCACTAACAAACGTATTATTATAAATGTTTATTGTTGAACCATTTTGAATATCAGTAAGTTTTATCAATGCTCTAACACATTCGTGTCCGTCAACCACATTATTATAAATACTCCAAGTTCCCCCTGGGTCTTCCATATAAATTCCTTGTGAGTCATCTGGGTCAGCATTATCTAAGTTAAAGTAATTATATCTTATAGTGCCATTACTATAACCCGTCCCTTGATTCTTTTGAAAACCATCGTTATGACTGGGGCCACTATTAAGGATATTGATAGTGCAATATTCCATAAGAAAATCATTACAATAGTTCATCTGTAATCCATCGGTTTGCTCAGAAGACATGGTTACTGAACTGTAATTAAAATACCTAAGAGTAAAATCATCACATCTGACAATTCGCATTCCTTTGTGATTGGCTTCGAGACAAGTAATATATTCGAAAATAACACCATCTGAATCTTCTATTCTGGCTCCGTATGAACTACAATTCTCAATTGTTATATGAGATACGGTTACATAATCATATCCCGAACCATTATCCATATCTATTCCCATCCTTGAATTTTGCCCATCAATAATAATTTCTCCGTTGTGTCCTGCATCTACACCCTTTGTAATTAAGATTCTGTTTCCGCTTGTACCATTTCCTGCTAAAACTTGTAATGTTTCGTAATATGTTTTAGAGTTTGAGCCACCTGATATATATACCACATCACCAGCTCCAACTGAACCCCAATTTATATCTGCAAAACTTTCCCAAGCATTAGCCCAGGACGTACCATTATTTTGTCCACTCGCATTATTATCTACATAATGATTTGTTGCCCAAGTTAAGCTCGCCCCAATAAGTAAGATTAAAACTACCAACTTTTTCATGCAACCACCATTTATTTAATTGCCTATAAATGAAATAGGTAATTGGTTCAGTTAAACATTTACATGAGTAACCTAAAATACTTGAGGAATTTTACTTGAGTAATAAATTAGAGGATGAAAAGAGTTGTTAAATACAAAGCAAATATAGTATGTTGCATCATTCGTACATTCCCTAATAATAGTGCTCCAGTTCCCCAATAATCAAATTATTTAATACCAAGCTACAAATTTTTTGCCACCCCGTAAAAGTGAAATAATACTGACTAAGAGGCGACGGCGACGATAAAAATTGTTACACAAGTAATATTTACCGGTAAATTGCCAAAATTGTGAAAAAATTAAATTCCCAGTTTGCAAAATAATGGAACTTTTTTTTACAATTTACAAAAAAAAATTATTTAATTCCAAATTATATTTACTTGCTAATTAAAATAATTTGTTCAATTTTCAATTAGATGAATATTAAAAAATAAGTGCGTTTTAACAGGAACCGCTCCACCAATAATCAGCTTGAATTGTATTTAGCATCATTGAAGTGCTATAAACACACTTACTGTTAAGCAATCCAATTATTTGCAAAACAGATAGTTGATTGCCGGATTAACCTTATTGTGATTAAACAATTCGGATCATAGTTAATTAATATGATAGTGATTTTATTTCTGCTTTTAATTATTGGTACAACTAACAGTAATTATTTTTGAACTTACTAATAAAAATAGAGGATTTTAATAATAGCGGCTCTTAATCTTTCTTGATCATTGATGTCTGAGTAACTTTTGCTAAAAAATTAAATATTTATTTAAATTTATTTATATATTACTTTTCTCAAAACAACTAGTATTTAATTTAGATATAGGATAACAATGTCAATTATTATTTCTCCAAAAAAGGTTGTAAGAATATTAGCATATATAGTTATACTACTTGTTGTATTGGCTGTTTTGAGCCAGCTTTATAAATACCTATTTAATCAAGGTGAGGATAGATATTTAACGCAGATATTAAATATGGATGTCGAGAAAAACTTTCCAACCTGGTACAACAGTCTAAGCCTTTTACTTTGTTCATCTTTACTCTTTATTATTAGCATCGCGAAAAGAAAACTAAAAGACCCATTTTTTTATCACTGGATTTTTCTATCAATCCTTTTTTTCTTAATGTCTACCGATGAAATGATTCAATTGCATGAGCAGGTTATTTCTCCAATCAGGAATTCTCTTAATACCGGGGGGTTTTTATATTTTGCCTGGGTTATACCGGCATTTATTTTTGGATTACTCTTTTTAATGGCATATTTAAAATTTATTGTAAAGTTAGACAGTAAAACAAAAATACTTTTTATCATTTCCGGATTCGTTTATGCTTTTGGTGCAATGGGATTTGAAATCATCAGCGGCAAGTATGTTTTTGAATTTGGGAAAAATAATTTAACCTATTCCTTAATAACAACGGTTGAAGAAACGTTAGAGATGGTCGGATTAATATTGTTTACTTATGCTTTACTTAATTATCTCAGCACTCAATTGTCGGAGGTTAGTATCTCATTCTCAAACAAGGGTGAATAGAAATAAGACTCTTGATATTATTGGATGTGAAACAAACCTTGGAGAAATAGAGTAATTGGATTATCAAGTTATACCTTTCTTATTTTAGTTTTATGATCCCACTCCCTTTTTTCCTTCAAATTCATCACATCTATTTTTTTAAATAAACTTTTTCCAGGCTAACTTCATTTGAATTGAACAATCCAAAATGTTATTATTATTAAGAGAATAAAAGTTTTTTAATAACTATACTTTCCACTAAGGATTTTAATTGTGCTAAAGATTAATTGTGCTTACTTTAAAGGAGACCAACCCTGCAAATTTCATAAAGAAGATGGTGTTAAATGTGATGATTGTAATCACTATAAGCCGGTTAAAAATAAAATTCTTATCATCAAGCTTGACGCAATTGGGGATGTACTTAGAACCACTTCCATATTGGAACCTTTAAAAGAAAAGTATCCCGATTCACATATTACATGGTGTACTAGAGAAGAAGCTAAAGAACTGTTTGTTAACAACGAGTTGGTAAACGATGTTATTTTTGTAAATGATGATTCTGAATATCGGTTAGCTGTAGAAAAATTTAATATTGTAATAAACTTAGATACTTCTAAAATCAGCTCGGCAATTTCTGCAAATGCAATTGGAGATGAGAAAGTTGGATTTATTCTTAATGAAAAGGGTTCTGTTGTACCTACTTCAGAAGCTGCCAAAGAGTGGTTGTTAATGAGTGCATTCGATGATTACAAAGCCGCTAATAAAAAGTCATATCAGCAGCTTATGTACAATATTCTAGATTTAAGTTCGCCTGTCTCACATCCAATCCTGAACATAAAAAAAAATAATTCTGAGCTCCTAAGAAATAAATACAGTATTAATGATCAACAATGTACTCTTGGTCTTAACACCGGAGTGGGTACTAAATGGCCTAGCAAAGGCTGGCCGCTATCGAGATGGGAAGAATTGATACAGAAATTAAAAGAGGATCAACTTAATCTCTTACTTTTGGGAGGACCGGAAGAAAAGAAGAAGAACGAATACCTTACTGAGAAATATGATTATTTAATTAACACTGGGTGTGATAATTCAATTATGGACTTTGCTTGCATATTAAACCTGTGTGATATTTTAGTTACTGCAGATACTTTCGCCTTACATATAGGCATTGCACTTAGAAAGTATGTTATAGCATTATTTGGTCCGACATCTATGGCTGAAATTGAAATATACAATAATGGCCAAAAAACACACGCACAATATGAATGTGAATGTTATTACCAAAAAAGCTGTAACCAGAATATTTCTTGTATGGAAAAAATATCTGCTGATACTATATATGAATCAATTAAATCATACCAATCAACTAATCTGAATTGATTTCATGAAGGTAACTATTATTCATTCCGGTGGTGAAAACACTTACTTATTTGGGCTAGTTAACGGATTGAGTAGGGTTGAAGGGCTTGGTATTGATGTAATTGATTCTGATAGAAGTGCCGGAGCTTTTGATAATCTGCAGAATGTAAATTATCTTAATTACAGGGGAAGCTTAGATCCCCTTGTTCCAAATTCACAATAGTATAAAAGAATTACCAGATACTACCTGCGATTAATTGCTTATGCTGCGAAATCCAATTCGAAGATTCTGCATATACAATTTCTTAATAAGTTCTTCTTCTTTGATTGTACTCTCCTTAATATTTACTACAAACTAATGGGAAAGAAAATAGTTTATACTGCTCATAATATAAATCAGCGAAAGAGATAATAAAGATAATCTGTTTAATAGATTGGCTCTTAAATTTTTGTATAATATTGTCGATCATATAATTGTTCATAATAATAAAATGAAAAGTGAACTGGCTGGCGATTTTAAAATTGCTGGTGATAAAATTTCAGTAAATCGCATTGGGCTGAATATGAAAGTTCCTAAAACAGGAATGAGCCAAAGTGAAGCCCGAAAATTATTGAATATCCCGGAAAGCAGGAGACTAATTCTTTTTTTTGGAGGAATAAACGAGTACAAGGGCGTTGATATTTTAATTGAAAGTTTCAGTAAATCTATAACTGAGAGAGATGATTTGTTGCTGCTGATTGCTGGTCAATCCAGGAATGATGAGTATGTTATGAAATTGAAGCAAATGATTAAGGAATACAACCTGGGCGAAAAATGTATGTCGCATTTTCAATTTATACCCGAGAATGAAGTTGAGAAATACTTTATGGCGGCAGATTGTCTGGCTCTTCCATATAGAACTATTTTTCAAAGTGGCTTGCATGTTCTAAGTATGCCTACGGTCTGCCTGTTATTGCCACAGATGTAGGAAGTTTCAGGGATGAAGATGTATTAGAGGGAAAAACAGGATTTATTTGCAATCCCGAAGATATTAATGATTTGAAAGATACAATCTTTAAATATTTTAACAGTGATCTTTATGTCAACCTTGAAAAGCAAAGAGAACAAATTATAAAATGGGCTGAGGCGAACTATTCCTGGGAAGAAATTGCAGCTAATACTTTTAAAATTTATGGTAGACTAATTAATTCTTAATAAATAAAATTTATTGCTTTTCTTTCTCCTCAACATATCCTGCAGCACCGGTGATCACAAAATTCTTCATATTATGTGCCAATAATTTTATTAACGATTATGCTTCAAAAATGTTATCAGACCTAAATGAGTGACTTCTGTTTTATATTAGTTTTTATCTTCCAATCCACAAAGTGATAAACTTAATTGCCATAGTTTTAAAGCAGCTTCTCTGTTGTAGGATGCATGAGAAGATTTTATTTCTTTATTACTGAAGAAGTACTTTCCCGTAGTTTCACTTACATTTATTGCTGAAGCAAGGTAAATAATAGTTACTGCAGCTTTCTTTGGGGATAGTAATTGTCTTTTCAAAATATAGTAAACATGATGTTTAGCCCAAGGGAACAGCCCGTTATTTCGATTAAAATTTGTTGCAACACCACCTGGATGTAAAGCATTAACTGTTAATTTACTATTTCTTAATTTACGGTTTAACTCATAGGTAAAATATAAATTTGCTAATTTCGATCGCCCGTATGCAACTTTTCTATCGTAATTTATTGGTGCAGCAATATCATCCAGTTCCTGGGTTACTCCTGTATGTGATGATGATGAAACATTAATTATTCTTCCTTGTGTAGATTTCTTTAACATTTCAATTAAAGAAAGCGTCAACAGAAAATGTCCAAGAT
>Ga0255052_10001161_pt1 | contig 20128 bp, 27 predicted proteins | sample JV7_2_21_MG_FD_188632 | JGI IMG/M metagenome (GOLD analysis project Ga0255052, IMG submission 188632) | Seawater microbial communities from Jervis Inlet, British Columbia, Canada - JV7_2_21 | ecosystem: Environmental > Aquatic > Marine > Inlet | place: Canada: British Columbia | collected... | reverse complement strand
CAGATATTAAAGTCACGGTTGTGCGGGTGAGTGCACAATGCCCCGACTGTGCATGTAGGCTCGGCAAGGGGACGGTGAGGATTGGCATAGATGCCCCGCGAGAGATCGCTGTCGACCGTGAAGAGGTCCAGGCGCAAAGAAGGGGTTGTGAGGGAGTGATATGAGATGCGCCCTGCTGCGAATCGGGTTTGATGAACTGGCGAAGGCGCTCGGTCTGCCGGATGACGTGCGGATTATGAGCGCCACGCTAAAGCTTGGCGAACACGCAATCTATCTTGAGATTGAGGGCGGACAGTTGCCGGAAGCCCTTGGTGATAACTGCTGCATGAACGTGCTGAGACTGGATAGTGAGCTACTAACGCCGACTGAAGACGGCAAACCCCACGCGCAGCAGAGGCAGGAACAATATGCCGAGATGGCTGCGCAGAACACCGTCCTGCTCGTGCGGGGCGCCGTGGGGACGCTGGCCCATACGTTCTACGGCAATGCTGCGAAGATGGAGAAAATCTGTGAATTGTTGGCGGAAGTGGGCATGCGCAAGCGCGGCCCGACTGATCCCGAGCTTGGAAATGACGTTGAAAGGGTTTTGAGGGAGTGATATGGGCCAAGCGATCATGCGAGTTCAGTTCGATTTTGTGAGGCATGCGCTTGGCTTGCCGGATCACGTGAGAATCGTAGCCATTGCGCAGGCATTTGATGGCCTGTGTGATGACAGGCTCTGTTTGAAGCTTGAGAGCGAATCCTTGGCAGAGATAGTACTGGAATGCAAATTGCCTGAAGTCAGGGGCGTCTTTCAGGGATTTGAGCCGGTTGAGAGCCAATCGCCCGAGAATGGCACCGATCGCAGGCATGGGCAGTATTACAGTTGCGACGTGGAGCAAACCAGTGATAAGCCGACGTAATTTCTTTCAACGGGCGGTAGCTGCGGTCGTGGGGATCTTCTGGGCGGGCAAGGACACCGACGTCGCAGGTGATGGCGGGAGTCTCGTTGACCCTGAAGCACGGGCGTCCGTAGAACGTGAGTGTCCTGGCCTCATTGCAGATTCGGAGGCCCAAGGCGTTCTTCGGCGGGTTAGCACTAATGAGTGAAGACGTACAGAGTGACTGTATTAACACGGTAGAGAGTCGGCCTTCGCTCCTGGAGCAGGCGATGCGTAAGGCCGATCAGCCGCTGGACGCCTATTGTCTGACCAGGGACCGACTCGCCAAGGACCGCAAGGCCAACGGGCACTTCGCCGAAGGAAACAAGCAGTCCAAGAAGGGTAGCCGTCGCAAGATTGGGGATCGGCCTTCGCTCAGAGATCAGATCGACGTCATACTCGCTGCCCACGAACAACAGACTGGCACATCCCTGATCAAGACGGCTATCGACAAGAACCCGCTTGAGGTGCTTAAGATACGTGCCCAGCTCGAGCCCAAGGATCTGAAGGTTGACCATGTCATCACCCAAGTAGTCCTAGTCTGCCATCCGCAAGAGCCACCAGACGGATGGAAGCCGCCCGACCTCAGCGCGATGAACGATCCTGAGGTACAGCAGGCGATCGACGCAGAGGTGATTGAGGAGGCGACGAAGGATGACCAGTGAAGAGGTGCTACTGGCCGCGTGCAGGCTGGCTCAGAGGTGGTTTGAGACGAGCGGAAGCTCCAACTGTGGAAAGATCAGTCGGCAGCTCGGCAGTGCTATTGCTCACGCTAAGGGCAACCCAAGTACTCTGCATCTACACGGGACTCGTCATGCTCGGCACCGCATTGGTTATGGTGTGTACGATGTATCTGGTGTGCTGGTGGAGGCGACGCAAGGACATGGGAGAGGCATAAGAGGCGCTGCAGCCGCTACGCGCCAACCGAGCGACCATCTGAGGTCCAGTGAGGCTGCGAGAACTGGCGGAAATGTGTAACAATCACACCAAGCACCGGCGGTGTGTGATGTTTCACGTGGAACAAAAGCGCTAAGTCCCTATGTTCCAAGCACTTACGTCATTCGGGCCGTGCAACATAAGATTGATTATCGGTCGTGCGGGGGCATGGGGGGCCTCAATTGGGTCCCATACTTTCGCGCCCTGTGGTGGGGCGCCTTACCCTCCCTCATATTCCCCAACCCATTTGGGGTGTTGCAGTGCTAGTTGAACTGACATGAAAGCACACATTGTTCACGTTGGTGGCTTCAATGGCGATGGGTCGCCTACTGGTTGGTGGTTTGACCACTGTGAGGGCGTCAGCACGTACGAGCAGCGTGCCGATGGTGAGTTGTTGATGGCCGGTTACACGTGTGCCGAGTTGAGAGCCGTAGCCGCTGCAAGGACGGTAGAGGCCAAGGATGTCTAGTACAAGATTCCGACCGCCGGATGCGGCGGTGTCCTTTTTTGACCTGAATCGCCGATACAATGGAGCAATGAGCGTGATTCTACAGATGCCGAGACCTGCCGAGTTCGGCGCCACGCGTTGGCAAATCTGGCGTTCTCGCGCGGTAGCGGCGTTCGGCGCACTCTGTAATCGGGCCGGCTTAGCCGGCGCAGTCCGCAATTGCGAAATCGAGGATGATCTCAGCGGGCAATCCCTAAAGATTCGCACCACGCCGAGATTCACCCTGATTTCGGTCAACGGCCGTGATTATTACTTCCACCGCCTCTCGGGCCGCTTTGACGGTACGGGTTGTGGTTGCAGTCACCCAACTCGCTGATTGCAGGCCGGGGCCAGTTCGCAAATTAGCTCTTTTTCGCGGGTCACATCATCAGAGATTGACACGGAAATCGCAAAGGCCGAAGGGGCCATGCGGGACTTGCGGATTAGGTTGGCGACGCTCCAAGAGATGCGGGCGAAACTGGCGGGCCGATCCAAGCGTTCTACTTTGGGGGCTTCCGTTATGCCCGCGTCAAGATTAGGCGAAAACGCAAAAGAGCCAGCGGACGATTCCGCTGGCCCCTGATACATACGTCCGTGCGGCGGCCCGACACGGGCCGAGTTTTCAATGAGCCCCGAGGCAGCGCGAACTGCCACGGGGCGGCACCTAGACGAATAAGCCGGCTAGGACACCTTCAAGTTCAGTTTACGGCTTTTTTCGTCGCAGAGCAAGCGGCCTCTCGCGCATCTTCTTTGAGGCGCTCGGCTTCCGCCTGGACCAACTCCCAAATCAGCGTGCCGATCGTCATCTCGTGCGCGACGGCCACGACGTGTAGCAGCATGTGTGTCGTCTGATCGACTTTGATGCTCTTACGTCGGGCTTGACGCCTCAGGGCTTCAGGGCTGGGCATTGGGCTTCTCTGCTTCGGCGATGGCGGCCCAATTGACGCAGCCATTCGACAATTCGGGCATTGCACTTGCCGCGCGACTGAGCCCAAGGCCACGGCATGCGTGGCCCGCCCGCTTGATCGTGCCGTTTCCGCACATCATAGTAATTGTGCCCGCTTGAAGTCTGGGTTTTGTGCTGGTTGTCATTGTTCACCGTCCTTTCTCAGATCGGCTATGAGCCCGTCAACAACGGCCTCACGCTGGGGTGACGGGTGGGTGAAGTCGATCATGCGTTCCAGGTAGGGGCGCGCTTGGTTGATGCGATCTTCGACACCGCCGACAAATTGCTTGACGACGTCGCGGCCGGTACATGGCCACCAGCAGGTGATGCCCTGCTTGAATTCGCGGTCAAGGTTTGCCTTTGCCGTTCGGACTACTTGAACGTACTGGCCGAGCGTCAGCCACTTGTCCGGTCCGGGACAGTAGATCATCGGGCGAGTTTTTGGTATGCTGTTCATATGTCAATGCCTCCCATTTAGGTGTTGATACGCCCCGCGTAACGCCAGTCGCGCGGGGTTTTGTTATTCTCTAGGGTCGTATTGACCCTGTCGTTGTCGTTCTAGATCCTCGTCGTATCGCTCGCGTTCTGTCTGCGCAGACTCGTGAGCTGCGATAACGGCCGCTTCGCACTCTGGGCAGAAGTCGTAATCCGACGGGCAGCCGCACTGAACGCAGGTCCAGAAACTCATGGTTTCGGCCTCTTGCTTATGCACACGGGCTCGCCTCGCGGTGATCGGGCTTGCACATCGCACGTTGAGGCGCAAAATGCCGGACTGCGGACGCATACGAAACGACTAGCCAGGCTGACGCTCTGCTTCAGCAAGAAATGGGAAAACCTGCTTGCGGCGCTTCAACTGCACTTTGCGGCGTTTAACTTTGTCCGGACGCACCAGAGTTTACGGACGGTGCCCGCCGTTGCTGCCGGTTTGGTTTCGCAGCCCTGGACAATGGCCGACCTATTGCCTTGAACTTAGGACACCGCCGCGATCTCGGGCGTAGGGCGATTGGAACGCGGATAATATCGGACGTTGAGGAACTCAACAGAAAGGACAGTGATTATGGAAACGGCGACTACCGACCCTGCCTTGGGCTTCGGCGTACAGTTTACGTTCGCTCTTGAGCAGCAGGTCACGATAAAGGTCTCGGATCGGCTCGGGATCGTGACCGGCCTGTGGATCGATCGGGACTTCACCCAGTCTTGTCGGATAGAGTACGTATTGGAAACAGGCGAGGTCAAAGTGGAGTGGTTTCGCGACGCCGATTTGGAGGTCCGATAACCCACGCAACGACTAGGGTTGACTGGGCATAACAAGGGAGCCTTTGGCTCAATGAGATGACGTAAGACAATGCCCACCCCCTACCAATCCATCGCTCTGATGCCCAAGCAGTACGAGTTCGTGATGAGCGACGCTCTTCAGATCCTCTACAGCGGGGCGGTGCGGGCCGGTAAGTCGCGAGCGCTGTGTTATCGGGCGATCCGCAAGGCGACGCCCCCCAAGTCTAAGGTGGGCCTCTGTCGCAAGACGCTGGTAGCATTGAAGCAGACGACGTTGCGGACGCTGCTGGAGGCCGACGGCGACCTTCCTCCGGTGCTGCCGGCTGGGAGCTACACGTTCCTGCAGAGCCCGGGCAAGGAGCGAATCGCACTCAACGGCGGTGGCGAGATCATCCCCTTCGGCTGTGACAACCCGGAAAAGGTGGGCTCGCTCACGCTGTCGGACCTTTGCATCGATGAGGGGATCGAGCTGGATGAGCCCGAGTGGAACATGCTGACCACCCGTTGCTCTCTCGAATTCACGATGCCCGACGGATCGAAGAATAAGCGGACGATGGCGACGGCGACGAATCCGGGCCCGCCTACGCATTTCCTGCATCGGCTCTTCTTTGAGGAGAAGCACCCGTCGCACGTTCGGCATCTGATCAAAACCTCGAGCCTGGATAACTGGCATCTGCCCAAGGATTACATTGAGCTGAACCTCGCCCATCTGCCGGGTGCGGCGAAGCTGCGGTACCTCTACGGAATCTGGGCTGCCTTCGAAGGTGCGATCTACCCGCAGTTCGCACGGGGGGTCCATGAGTATCACGATCCGGGCCCGTGGGAGTATCACGTTGCGGGCGTTGACTACGGGTTTACCCATAGGACGTCCGTCCGGGTGCATGCCGTCCGACGCCAAGGCCTGAAGCGTCCGATGTCGCACGTTGTGGCTGAGTATTACGAGCCGAACATCACGCGCTCGGATTTAACCGAGATGTGTGTTGAGGTCGCCCTGCAGTATCAGGGAATCAGTTTCGTCGTAGATCCGGCGGCGCCCGATATCATCGAGGAGTTGCGGCGCCGGGGGCTGTCTGCCAAGCCGGCGGTCAACGACGTGATACCCGGTATCCGCTGTGTCGGGTCGGCTTTGACCGATGTGGTGGACGGTCGCCCGCGCCTGACGTTTGAGACCGGGCTGGCGGGAACTGAGGAGTATATGTCCTACTCCTGGAAGCCCGGCTGTATAAACGAGACGCCGTCGAAGAAAAAGGACGATGCGTGTGATGCCGATCGGTATGCCATGATGGAGGTCGATGCGTCGGGTAAGATCGGTCGTCTCCTGGTGGCCGGCCAGGCGAGTCCTGCGGAACTGTACTTGCAAGAGTTCGAGGCGATGGCTAATATTCGGCGCCCGGTCACCGTAGACGTATCGGACGATCGCTGGTGGTCCGGTAACTGATGAGCGAGGGTGCTCTTGCGCGTTTTGGACGGCATAGTTCGATCGGATGCCCGTAATGGACAGAAGCGGGCGAAAGATCGTCGCATTGTTGATGTGGCGACCGGATATGGGCGCGGCCGGCCCTACATTTCTCCGCTGCTCGACAGCCGGCGGTTGATCGAACGCTTCGCCTCCTGGATCTACATCTGCGTCGATCGCAACGCCACGGAAGTCAGTCAACACCCTCTGCGCCTCTACAGCACGGACAAAGAGGTGGCCCAGACGACGAAAGCTCTCTCGAGTAAACAGCGACTGTACCTGAAGGACATCAGCCCGCGGCGCACGACGCGCGAGGCGGTCGAGATCGAAGACCATCCGTTTCTCGATGTTCTGGACTACGTCAATCCCATTCTCGACATCTCCGGCCTGTGGTGGCTGACCACGACGTACCTGCTGCTCGAGGGCAACGCCTACTGGCACCTGACGTATAACGGGCTGGGCATGCCGATCGAGATATGGCCGTTGCCCGCACAGTTTGTCTGGCCCGTCCTCGGTCCCGAGAATGTGATCGACAAATATCAACTGCGCTTCGGTGGTCGGACGACCGACTTCCCATCGGACGAGATCGTTCATTTCCGCAAGCCCTCTCCGCTGGATATGGTCAGTGGCATGGCTCCTCTGCGCGGGATACTCACGGCGGCGGAAACGAATCTGCGGATGCGCGAGTGGGAAAACGCGGTCTTCACTCACTTCGCGGTGCCCGACCTTCTGATTGCTCCCAAGGGTGATATCAGCGAACCGCAACAGAAGCAGCTTCAGGCGGACTGGACGAACACCTACGGCGGCTGGCGCAATCGCGGCAAGTTCGCGGTCGCCCCGTTCGATCTGCATGTTGAGAAGTTGATGTTGACGGCGAAAGATCTTCAGTTCGATAAGGGGCGTAAGGTCGTCCTCGAGGAGATCGCCGCAGGTTTCGGCGTGCCGATGAACGTGATTAGCGTCGACGGAATCACGTTCAATAACATGCGCCACGGTTTGCAGTTGTGGACGCGAAACACGATCAAGCCGTTGCAGCGCCTTATCTGCGAGCAGCTCAACACGACGATGATGCCGATGTACGGCGGGGAGTCCGAGCGTGAAGTGGGCTTGCGCAGACGTGCGCCCTGGTTTGTCGCATTCGATAATCCGGTGCCCGAAGACGTGGATGCCGATGCCGAACGTCTGGTCAAGCTGAGCGGTGGCATTCCTCTTCTGGAGCCCAACGAAGCCCGTGCGGAACTCGGTCGCGAGGCCGTCGACTGGGGAGACGAGCCGTTCATCCCCGGTGGCGTGCGCCGGCCGTCGGAGCCTATTGCCGGTGCCCAGTTCCCGGACGGGCCGATGGTCGACGGTGAGAGCGTGGGCGACAACACCGAGGCACAGTTCAAGGTTGGGGAATTGATGAGTTCGCTCAAACAGGCGGTCGATATGAAGGATGAGGCCCTGGCCAACATCCTCCGCGAGAAAATAGCGGAACTTTTGGGTGAGGATTCAATCGCGCCCATCGCAGAAATCAAGCCGGCCACAAGCGGTACCGTGGGTATCGTAGACCCGGATGAAGAGGACATTGAGGCCATAGATGGAGGTGACGACGATGGAACGAACCAAGGGCAGCAAGAGCAAGAAAAAGAAAAAGAAACCGGAGGAAGCGACGATACCGGAGACGATACCACCAAGTCAGCCGGTCCGGGCGACGATGGCGGATCTGGCGAGGGCGGTGACACAGTCGACGGGAAAGAGTGTCAGTGTGGTGACGAAAATGGCGTCGACACTCTGCTGAGAGACCGACCCGACGTGAGCGCGACGAAAGTGAACCTCGATCAGATGGACGACGACGACTCGAAAGACCAGGCGTTTATCGGTCGTCTCAAGTCGCTGCTCGATCAGTTCAGCGCAAGCGTCAGGGAGAGCCTGGTCAAGGTTCTGGAAAGTGCAGAGGATGTCGCAGGGCTGGTCAAGGAAAAGCTCCTGGCCGTGTTGTTTGAGCGCAGCGAGTGGACTGAGAAGGTCTCGGACGTCGCTTATCCCTTCATGGTCCGCGCATTCGAGAAGGGTGGCGCGCTGGGCATACGGGATTTGGGAGACGCGGGTGTGGCATTCGAGGTGTCGTTGATCCTGCCACCCGATCAGGTGGAAAAGCACGTCCGACGATTGACCGACGGGTTCGCCTCTACCGTCGTCGATGTAACGGGCGACGATGTGTTTGACGCCATCAGCGAAGGGCTGAACGCTGGAGAGAACGTCGACGGGATCAGTAAGCGCGTAGCCGCCGTCTACGGCGAGAAAAAGGACAGTTCGGCCGAACGCATCGCCCGCACGGAGTTGAACCGGGCGCTCAATGCCGGAGTGCAGGAAACCTGGGTCAAGGCCGGCATCGAAGAGAACGAGTGGCTGGCATCGGTCGACGCCTGTGAGTTCTGTACCGCAATGAACGGTAAGAGGGCGAAGCTCGGGCAGCCGTTCCTGAAGGACGGCGCCTCTATCCGCGGTGTCGATGGTGGAACGTACACGGCGAAAATGGGAGACGTTCTGCATCCTACGCTGCATCCCAACTGCACGTGCACGATTGTCCCGGTAGTGGAGGACTGATATGCCTGATCATCCGACGATAACGCGATTGCCGATTTTCACGAAGGCCGAAGACGGCGAAGTGCTGGACGTGAACGAGCAGGAACGCACGATCAAAGCCAAGATCACCACCGACCGTGTCGACAGCGATCAGGAGGTAGTTATTACATCGGGGCTGAAGTTCGGCCGCTTTAAGAAGAATCCGATCGTCCTGTTCATGCACGATATGTGGACCGTCGTCGGCAAGAGCCTGTGGCAGCAAGTAACAAAGGGCGCGGTGATCGCCAAGACGCGGTTTGCCGAGACCGATATGGCGGAGGACGTCTTTCAGTTGTATGCCGGCGGTTTCCTGAAAGGCTGGTCGCTCGGCATGGACTGGCGGTCGATCATGCGCCGCGAACTCAAGACGGCGGATCTTAAGAAACGCCCCGACTGGGCGGGCGCCCGGAGCCTCATAACGTCGGCCGAAGTCATCGAATACTCCGCGTGTTCGGTGCCGGCCAACCCAGATGCGATGAACAAGGCTTACGGCGAGGGGCGCTTCAAGACGATACGCCCGTGGATCGAACTTGACAGCGGGGGGGATGAGACACAGAATGAAGAGCGACGGGTAACGCCTATACGCAAGGTGTGTCCCGTCCGGTCGGTCAAACGACGAGTGCTTTCAGTCGGCGAAGTATCGCGTGTGGTCGATCGTGAAGTACGGCTGGCTTGTGGCCGGCCCTAGAGCTAGTAGGTGACCGAATGGGGATTGCAGGCGGGTGAATCTCGCTGGGGCAATTAGTTCGGACGTTGGGATTAGCCGACAGAAGTGAAAAAATCAGGCCGACGGTGGGATTGTCCGCATGGACAAGACTATCCGTCTGCTCCAGAAGTGGAGCTACGATGGGACCGAATATCCCATCGGACAGCTACTGACGGTTGACGCCAAGACCGCCACCGATCTGGTGGAGGCGAAGATCGCCGAGCTGTGCGATGAGGACGAGAAGCGAAGCGTAAAGGCCGTAGAAGGCGAGACGGGCGCCGCCGGCGTCACTCTTGAACAGGTCACAGAGGTCGTAACCGCAGCCGTCGCGAAGGCGGCCGGCAAATCGGGCAACGCCCGACCCGTCCGAATTCAAACCAAGGATCTGATCGACGACGACCCCAAGAGGGGGTATTCCCGCGTCGGAGACTTCTTCGAGGATATCCGCCTGGCCGGTACACCCGGCGCCAGTCCGTCGAAGCGGATGGACTATTGCAAGGCGCCCCCACCGGTCACCAAGGCCGTCGGAACGGACGAGTACACGACGGTTGAAGACAGCATCGGTGGCTATCTGATCCCCCCGGAATATCGCTCGGATATTCTCACAAAGGGTGTTGAAGCCGATTTCGTTCGTGCCAACGGCGCCCAGCTCTTGCCCCTGAATTCCACGATGATGGTCATCAACGCGGTGACCGATACCACGCGTACAGTCAATCTGTACGGCGGTATCGCGGTCTTTCTGCAAAAGGAACGGGCGCAGATGACGTCGGCCCGCGGTGAATTTGAGCAGATCGAGATCAAGCCCACGATGCTGACCGGCTTGGCCTATTTGACCGACAACCAGATTCACCACGTTCCGTCGATGGGCAGCTTCATCGGACAGCAGTTCCGCGATGCCATCGTCTGGAAAGAGATGGGCCTGTTTATGAACGGCAAGGGTGCCGGTGAGCCGTTGGGTGTGCTAAACGCTCCGGCGACCTACTCGCAGGCGAAGGAAACCGGTCAAGCGGCGGCGACGATCGTCACGTCGAACGTGCTCAAGATGCGCTCTCACATGCGACCTGAGGAGTACTCGGGTGCTGTGTGGGTCGCGTCCCTGAGCTGTATGGAGCAGCTCAACCTGCTGACCATCGACGTCGGTACTGGCGGTGCACCCGTCGCGCTCGTTCGGATCGCCGAAGACGGCATCGAGCGCATTCTCGGTCGTCCGCTGATCTATACCGAGCATGCGAAAGCCATCGGCACGGTCGGCGACCTGACGCTCGTCTCGTGGCCTAACTATCTGATCGGCGAGACGACGTACACCAGCGTCGACACCAGTATTCACATCCGTTTCGACTACAACGAAACGGCCTTCCGTTACGTCAAGACCATCGACGGGCAACCGTGGTGGAGAACGACGTTGACCCTCAACAATAGCTGGGAGGTGGCGCCCGTCGTCACTCTCGCGGCGCGAGCGTAGGAGAAACCGATGCATACACTACATCAAAATGCGGCGATGGAAGTCGTGCTCGATGCTACTGATATCGGTGGAACCGCCGCGACAAGTAAGTATTTGGACATGCGGGACTTCGGTGCCGTTGATTTCGTTGTCACACTCGGCACCACCCTCGAAGGTACGGTCGACGGCTGGGATGCGGCGGACAAACTGGACACCTTCCAGGTGTTGCAGGCGACGAGTGCGGCGGGTGCCGACGCAAAGGCCATTGCGGGTGCCGGCGATACGTCGATCACCCCGACGACCGGTACAGCGGCCGACACCTATGTGATCACCGTCCATGCCGCGGCACTCGACCATGCGAACCTTTTCCGATATGTAGCGGCGAAGGTCGAGGAAGATGACAACACTGGCGTCGACACAGTGACGCTTGTTGGGATTCGCTACCACCCGAGGTATGCGCACGACGATCTGACGTCGGCATACCACGCAGTGGCTGGATAAACTTTAGCCAAAACCCCTTGGCGCGGGGGCAGCCGGGAAACCGGCTGCCCCTACGCCACCATTACACAGGAGTAACCCTGAGATGGTACGTACAGCATTGTTCGGAAACAGCCGACCCGGTGGACTGTTCAGCATCGTCGATGTGACGTCCACTACGGGAAATCTGTTCTTCGTCGACAGCGGCAACACTGCAAACGGCGGTGATACCGCCGGCTTCGGGAATGATCCCGATGCACCGTTTTTGACCATTGACTTCGCGGTCGGTCAGTGCACGGCGAACAATGGCGATCGCATTTACGTGATGCCCGGCCATGCGGAGGTTGTGAGTGCCGCTGCCGGTCTGGCTCTCGACGTCGCCGGCATCAGCATTATCGGTCTTGGCGCGGGAACCGACACGCCGACCGTAACGTTGGATACTGCGGATACGGCGGATGTGGATGTAGATGCGGCAAATGTGACTGTGGACAACATTCACTTCAAAGCGGGCTTTGCCGACATTGCGGTGTGTCTCGACGTGAATGCGACCGATTTCACCTGTCGGCGCTGCCGGTTTACCGAGGCTGCAAACAATCAGAACTTCTTGGTATGCGTTCAGGATGCGGCGGCGAACGCCTCAGACCGGATTACGGTCGAGGACTGTTACGCGTTGCAGGACGATGCGGCCAACACCCACTTCATCAATTTCGCGGGTACGCCGAAGGGCTGTATCGTTCGGCGCAATACCCTGTTAGGCGATTGGGGGACGATGGCCATCGGCGGCGCCGGTGTAATTACTTTTTGCGTGATCAACGATAACGTCATCTACAACGCGGCATCGACCGTCGATGGCTGTATCAATCTTGCGGCAACCGCGACAGGGATGGTCATGCGCAATTTGTGTGGTGGAGCGGCTGCCCAGGCGAACGGCGTTACTGCCACTGCCTGTGCAATAGCAGAGAACTACTACGGGGTGATTTCCGAGGACCTGAGTGCCATTCTCGATCCGATCGCTACATAAAGGAGCTTGCTTATGGCCGGCTCGGCAATGACCTTTACCTACGATGAGTTGGGTCCGATCAAGAAAGCTATCGTCGCCTGGACGAGTGATGATGCGACGGGTGCGGTCTCCGGCACCACAAAGAAGATCAGCGGCAGCATCATTAAGATAGTCACCGATCCGGGCACGGGTCCACCTACCGCCGATTACGACATCGTCATAACCGACGAAGAGAGTGTCAATGTTTTGGCGCGGACAGAGGATGATTTGATTGATCGCCACACGACCAACACGGAAGTGATTTACTGCATCATGGAGAACGACACGCCAGTGGGCATCGCGTTATATCCGTCCATTTGCGACAAGCTCACCATCGCGGTAACGGCCGCCGGAAACTCGACACAGGGTCAGATCATCATCTACTGGAAGCCGGGATAGTGTCATGGCCCTTGCATCCAATGCGCTCACCACCGTAGCCAGTCTGGAGGCCTACATACGTCGTCCGATCCCCGACTCGGACCTGATGACGATCTATCACGATGAGTCGGCGTCGGCCACGGCGGCCACCGTCGAGGTGACGGAAACGACGCTCGTGCTGGTCATCACCGGCGGTGGCAATGCAGGAACGGACACCCTCACCCTGTCGGCATCGGGAACGATGACCGCACTGAAGACGGCTATTGATGCGCTTTCCGAGGGCTGGGTCGTTCGTGTACTCGGCTCGGGCAACGCAGATCCGCAGCGGCTGAAGGTGCGGACTGCAACCAGCGCATTTGGTTCGGCCAATGAGTTATGGTTCCAAGGGGTCGACACCTATGCTTACGAGCAGAATATCAACGCGGCGTCCGATGCCATAGAGCGCTACTGCGGTCGGACGTTTGCCAGCGGCAAACATCAGCAGCTGTACAGCGGCAGTGGGCGCGACACTCTGCGCTTGCGCAACTTCCCGGTGACGTCCGTCGCGCGAGTATCCGTTGGGCGAATCTCGGCGTTCTCGGTCTCGAATAGTTCCAGTGATGCCAAAGAGGCGACGGTCAGTAACGACCTGACGAATCTGACGTTTAAGGTCTACGGCGGCACGAATGATACTGAATCGTCGCCCGACACCGTCACGATCGGCAGCAACACTGTTGCCCAGCTTGTGGTGTTGATTAATGCGCTGGGCAACGGTTGGACTGCGACGGCCTCCGGTGGTTCGGACGCCTGGAAGGGAACGGAACTTTTCAAGATCGAGAGCAGCGGCTGTCTGCGTATAGCGGTCAGTCTCTATGCACCGGTCGAAGCTGAAGAGGACATTCGGCTGGACGGAACAGCGGGTCTGCTGCGCCGCGGATTCGGGACTGAGCCGTGGTTCCAGCGCCGCCGCCGGACACATCTCCCTGCGCACATTCCGTACGTCGCGGCTCTTGGCGGTGACATCTGGCCTGAGGGTCAGTTGAACATCTTCGTCGATTACACGGCGGGCTATTCGACGATCCCCTTTGACCTGGAGATGCTGTGTAACGAACTGGCGGCGACGATAATGCGCGCCGGCGCCCGCGATTCCGCTCTTACATCGGAGACTGGGGCCGGCTACAGCTACAGCGCCAGCGGTGCGCTGTGGATGACCGATGGATTTCGGGAACGCCTGAACGCCCATCGATCGTTACCGCCCTTCCCGGAGTTTATGGATGTTTAACGACTACCTTCGGGATAGCGTGACCATTCAGCAGTCTGTGCAGACGCCTGATGGCGGCGGCGGTCAGAATGAAACCTGGACGCCGATCCTCACGCGGCCGGCGCGAGTGTCGTCGGTCACAGGACGCCAGAAGGTGGTGTATCAGCGCGAGGGATTCGAGAACGTTGAGCGCGTCATGTTGGACGACAGCATTCCACGGACGCTGACCAAGACGAGTATGCGCGAGCTGCTCTATGCGGCGGACGAAGAACAGTTCCGTCTGCTCTTTCGCGGGCGGACGCTGACTATCGTGGGGGTCATTCAGCCGAGTCACGGTATACACGATACGATGGCGAACGTGTTATTCGTCGATTGCGTCGAGACCCCCATGCCCGTTGGGCATTTGGATGCGACTTGATGGCCGACAAGAACTTCATCATGAAGTGGACGCCTGAAGGGCTGTTGCGCAGCACCGATGCAGGTCTGCGCAGCGGACTGGAGAAGGCGGCCATCTTCTACGAAGGCGAACTCAAGCGGGTGATCAGTAAGCCCGGACCGCTGAAGTCCAAGTTGACAGCGGGTCAGCGTCGGCGCCTGGAGGCGGCGGGCGAGGAACGCCGTGCGAGCGTCGAGGGCGAACCGCCGCGAAAGCGTCGAGGCACGCTACGCAGCAGCATTACGCACGTGGCCCGCCTTGACGGCCTGATTCAGCGCATTGGCAGCGCACTGGCCTACGCCCGGCATTTGGAGTGGGGCACTCGGAAAATGGGGCCGCGTCCGTATTTTCGGGTGACGTTGCGCCGATGGTCCGACCGGTTGACGTCGATCATTATCGGAGAGTTGAAGCGTGGCGGCGGTTAACCGGCACAATATCAATGTGGGGATCATCACGGCGCTGACTAACGCTGCGGCGGTAACCGCGCTCATAGGCAATCCGCCGCGCGTCTATACCCGGACGCCGCGTCACGTGACCTATCCGTGGCTGCGCGTGGACAGCATTCCCAACCGCCCGAAGTTTGTGGTGATAAGCGGTAGCGGGCCGCTGTGGATTCGCACGGCCAACACGCAATTTAGCGCCTTTTCGCTGAAGACGTCGGCGTCGGAGGTCGCTGCGATCCAAGCGGCTGTAGCGGATGTGATGGATGCGGCGGTATCGACTGTAACGTTTACCGGCGGCGTGGTCGTAATGAGTTTGCTCGTCGTCGAATCCATGCCCTATGAGGTCGAGACGGGCTGGGACGCGGTATCGGAATACGAGTTGACTGTACAACCCTCCTGATGGGAGACTGAGATATGGCATATTTAGCGGGCAGCGGCGCCACACTGACGCTGGCAGGAGTTACTACCTGGGTCGGCGACATTACCCGACTGCGCCAGAAACAGACAGCGTCGTCTGTGCAACTCAAGGTATTGGGTCAGACGTTCGCCAATACCGTGACGGGCGCCTACCACACACAGTATACGATCGATATAGCTGTGGATGATGGACTTGCGCAGGATGACTTGGAAGTCGGGACAGCGGGCGAACTGGTGTTGACCTATGCAACGGGCGATACCATGACTTGTACCGTCGTAATCAGTGACTCAGAACTCGATGTTGCTGCCGACGGTGCGATCATCGGAACATTGACGCTCGATGGAAACAGTGCACTGGTCCATGCCATAACGTAATGGGTATCTTGTACCACGGTTTCGGCGGCAGCCTTACCTGGTCGGCGGACGGTTCGGAGCCCAACGCCCCGGTCAACACTCTTTTTGTCGAAGGTTGGAAGCTGGAGACCGATCGGAAAATGCACGACGCTACCCCGCTGGGGTGGAATGCCCAGGAGTTCTTGCCCGGCGCCTACAAGTGGCGGGCAGAGTTACATACGCTTATGCACTCGGATGTCAATCCGGGGTTTCACAACAAGCTGGTGGCGACGGTCACGCTATTGACGTCCAGCGGTTTCGGCGACGGATGGAACGGCCCCTGCTGGATTGAGGCGAACAGAATCGAGCTGTCGGTCGAGGAGGCGACGCGGGCGCTATTTGTCGTGCGAGGCACCGGCACTCTGGCGAGAACCTTCTGATGGATATCAGCACACGGCATTTGTTGGGCATTGATCAGGCGCTTGCCGTGGGTGCCGTTGTACCGTTCAACGGCAGGGAATACACGATTTCCCCGCTGACGTTCTGTGACTATGCGAAGATCGTTGGTTATAACAAATCGCAGGCGCTGGCGGCCTACCTGCTGGCGCCGGGGTCTGCAGCTCGCTCACGCGGCCAGCGCATCCAGGACATGAACGGCATCATGTGTCGGCCGACGCTGAAGGCAGATTTCGCCAGCGACAATCTCGATACGTTGCCTTTCAAGTTCCGACTGGCGCTACAGAAGACCCACCCGGCTATCACCGAGAAAGAGGTTGATGATCTGCTCACGAACGACGAATGGCGCGAGGCGCTGGCCGACATCATGCAGATAGCGGACTGCGGACCGATCGAAGATGCGAGCACAGAGGAGGCAGGCGTATCCCCGGAAAACCCTACTTGAAGATGGATGAGATGATCTGTTGGTTGGTTACTCATGTCGGGATGAGCTTTGAAGAGGCGGGCAACTGTACCTATCCACAATACCGGATGTTAGTGGAGTACGTGAATGCCGGGCGCTGAGAAAATAGGCGAGGCTTTCGTAGAATTCGGGGGTAAGAAGGACGCTCTGCGCAAGGACCTCAACGATGCGAAGCGCATGACCAACAGCGCGTTTAGCGAAATGGGGAAGATGTCTGATCGGCTGGGCTCTTCCCTGTTGCAGGTCGGCAAAGTCGCGGCCGGTGCCGTTGGGGCGGGTAGCATCGGAGCAGCTATAACAACGGGATTAAGTGCCGGGGCCGACTTGCAAGATGCGGTGCAAGATATGATCAGCGAGCTGGCTAGGGGTTTTGGAGCAGATCAAGCGTTGCCCGAATTGCAGAAAGTTCACGACCAAATAGAGGCGATTAAGACGGCGACCAAAGGCGCTTTTAGCACGAGAGAGATTCAGCGCGTGGTCCGCATTTTCCAAGAGGCGGGTGTGCCGCTGGACAATCTCACAGAACTGGTAAAGGCTCTAGTTGGCCATTCCGGACAGCTCAACATTGCCCTGGAGGAAACGGCTCGTCGGTACGCGGCGGTTGCCCAGAAAGGCGCAGATGCCGTCGATCTGTTCAAGGCGCCTATTAGTCCCGGTATTCCTGCCCTTGCCCAGGCGGCGGCCGTTAGGGACATTGGACTGGAGCGCTTTCCTGCAGAAATAGCAAAACTCGACTCATTGACCGGACTGCTGAAACAGACATCCGCCATCATAAGTAATGTGGCGGGCCGTTTTGGGCTGGGGATCGGCGTCCTGCTGGGTAAGTCGCCAAGCATGGATGAACTGCAGAATATTGCCGATGCCGCAGCGCAAGCCAGGCGTGCCGAGACGGCGAAGACTTCGGAAGAAATTGCCCGCCGCCGCCTCTTGAAGCCCGGGCAAGGGGGAATTCTTACAGATGAGGAATTGCGCCAACGCGGACAGCGGTTCATGAATAAGACGTTTGGACCGCCAGACGGAGCACCGAGTTCGTTTTTTGGATTCAGACCGCTGGCGCCACCGGCTCCGGCCGGCATTGGCGCCGACAGCTCTATCAGCGTGCTTGAGCAGATACTGGAGGAACTCAAATTGGGCAATGAGACGAAAGACCGGCGCAGTGCGTTGGATGCAATCGACGCAATAAGGTTAGGAGGATAGTTCGTGGGGCGACCACCCGCACCACCAGTTCAACCGTCGGAAACCGCGATACTAACGCCGCGTGCAACATCGATCCCCGTCATCCCGGCGGTGGACGTTCTCCAAAACGCAGACGCCTTTGGCATCGAATGGAAGGACAGTCGCAACCAAGCGGAGGATCTGCAGCGCGTCACGATGATCTATGTGTACATCGTCCAAGGGCGGCCGGAACAGGCGGCGCGCAGCCAGCTTCTGGGTGGGATAACGATCGGGTCACCGCATAACAGCGAGCCCGATTTCTACGTCGTGCACGTGCGATTTGAGCACTATATCCCGGGTCCTGATCCCAATACCGCGACAAGTACACCGACATCGGCGCGGGATTCCGCTGCCTACACCAAGATGACGGTCACCTATCAGCAGCGACCGTGCCCGGGGAAATGGGAGGAGGACTATGGGGTCTCCCTGATCGGCCGTCTGGAGTGGTTCGATCGTTCAGCCCATCCGCGGTCACTCAAAGACACGCGCGACGGTGCGACGATCTTGATTCCCGTACCCATTTACAAGCGGCATTATCCCAAGGTCTTTCTCACTGCGACGGAACGCGTCAAGATCCGCCAAGAAATCGGCAAGGTGAGCGGAGCGACATGGGAGGGACATCCCGCCGGCTTCTGGTTACTCACCGGCCTCCAGGGCAGATTGCTCTACGGCGATCCCAAGGTGGGGCGTTCAGCGTGGGAAATCACTGTGCACTGGCGTGGAGATCCCGATAGGCACCATGAGTGGTGGTGGGTGAGATTACATAGCAGCGGTCCCAACAAGTTCAAGCCGCGGCGCCCGGCAGATAATTCCAGAACAGCCCGCGAAGCGGTGATGATGACGCGGACGATCTACGATACAAGTGCGGAAAACTGGGATACGTTTATCCCGCTGCGCGGTACGCCCTGTGAGATACAAGAACAGCAATGACGCTTTTTCGCGGCAATCGAATGCAACCCGGTGATAGCCTGAAGGCGCGGGATGTAAATGCGTTCTTCGATTCCGCCGATCGTTCGTATCAGCTCGAGGTCGGACAGGGCCTGACTGGCGCAGCGACCGAGCACGGGATATTGATTTCTCCGCAAGCGTTGCGATCGTATGCCTTTGGCGAAGGGCGGCTCGGGGGCGACGCCTTTCTCGGCAAACTGGTATCGTCCGGGCCGGCGGGTGAGTCTGACTACGCCGATTCTCGATACTGGGCCTTGGAGTTATTCGAGGGCGGCGGTGAGACTTCGCACGTCGATGACAGGCTCCTGCTCGAGGAGATGATTCAAGATCCGGAAAACGAGGATGTCTATCCCACTCGTCAGTTCACGGCGACTAACCTTGCGGAGTGGCGGGCCGATCCGAACGCAGTGGAATCGCACGCGCTGGGTACCGACGGCTCTGTGATTGTTCGCGTACATATGGTGCTGTCGCCCGACGGAACCTCACATTTTTATTTTGGCGAGCGGACGCCGGATACCGGGGCGGTCATTATCCGAGACATCTTGGACGGTCAAAGCGACGTGGTTACCGTTCAGGCCGTGCGTCCGGCCTTCATCGATGAGCGCCGGGTCTATCAGATTTCCGGCGCGGCGTTTCCGATGCTCACCTGGCCGGGGTTTTTCTCTTATCACTACGAAGGGCATGTTTGGCTCGGTGAGCAGATTGAGTCAGAGACCCACATCCTGCCCGCGATACGTATGTGGGGCGACTGGCACGTACAGCAGATGCCGCGCTGGCGTCTTAGGAATGTGCCGGCCGGCATGAGAACCACCGACTGTTCCCTTGTGAGTTTCTTGGCCAAAGGCTTGACCTCACTATTCGAGAGGAGAGGCTGATGCCAGGTGCATGCTGTATACCACCAGGACAGGAGGAACAGCTTTGGCAATGCGGCGTCACCCTCGATCGGACGGGCTGTAATAACGTCGGCGGTACTCACTACTATGAGGGCTGGCCGTGCGAGATGATACAATGTGGCGCCACCGATGTTTTTCGGGGCGCCTGTTGCATGCCGGACGGATCGTGCGAACTGCTCACAATGATGCCGTGCCTGGAGCGAGGTGAAGCCTTTGCCGGCCCAGGTGTTTATTGCGAGGAATTCCCGTGTGATGAGCCTCCTCCGCCACCGCCCGACGATTGCCAAGAGGCGGGACCGGACCAGGCGCCTACAGGGTGGCTACCGTGGGACCCGAATCTGTGTCAAAATGCCGTGTTTGATCCCGCCGTCCGACCTGAGGCACACATACCTACCGGCCCCAGTGATGAGCGAGGGCGCGACGATTTCCAGCCCGGTGACTTCGAGACCCTATCGGCTCACCCGATACGGGCGATGGCTCAGAATCCGAGCCTGACGGGCGATCCGTGCGCTCACCATTATGGGGTTGTCGTGATAGATGCCGATGGCGACGCCCGCGGCGTATTCTGCTCGCAGCCCAAGGCGGGTCGAGAGTCACAGCGGCAAGCGAGCTTTGC
>Ga0255052_10001160_pt1 | contig 20160 bp, 12 predicted proteins | sample JV7_2_21_MG_FD_188632 | JGI IMG/M metagenome (GOLD analysis project Ga0255052, IMG submission 188632) | Seawater microbial communities from Jervis Inlet, British Columbia, Canada - JV7_2_21 | ecosystem: Environmental > Aquatic > Marine > Inlet | place: Canada: British Columbia | collected... | reverse complement strand
CACCGGTGACCCGGCATTCCTGGCCGATCTGGATGAGTTCATCAGCAGCACTGATTGCCTGAACGCTTTCCGCGGCTCGATTGTTACGCGGAATAGCTGCAAAACAAGCTACGTAAATGTAGTCAGCTTGCGGTTAATGCAGGAAATCAATTTCGGCAATATGGGCTTTGACCTGATGCTGGACATCGAGAATATCGGTAACCTGCTCAATGACGACTGGGGCCGAGTTGATAGCTACACAGCACCGTCCAACGTGGTGCCTGCCAATGTTGCAATAGCTGGTGGGCAATATGTACTGACGCCCAACGTTTCGTATTCTGCAGCCGAAGGCGCGAGCTCGATCGTTCCGAGACCTTTGATCGCGGCGCTCCCGTCAGTGTACCGGATTCAGCTCGGCGTACGATTCCGATTCTAAGCCGCTGGCTGGATAACAAGGTTGATAAGGGGTAGCTTCGGCTGCCCCTTTTCTTTTGAGCTTGATTAAGAGTCAGGGCGCAGCAATATTTCGCTTCGACCGCGAATAAGACACCAGCGAGAGTGATATGAAAAAGACTGTTTTCCTCACTGCATTCCTTCTTGCGTGCAGTCCCGCGCCGCCGGAGACCGTGGAAATTTCTCCTCAGTCTCACTCCGTCACGATCATGACTTTCAATGTCGAGAATCTGTTCGACAACAAGGATGATGAAGGAAAGAACGACAGGACTTATTTTCCGCTGGAGGCTAAACAGACTGACGAGCACAAAAAAGCATGCGCCGAAATTACCGTCGAACGATGGCGCGATGAGTGCCTCTACTGGGACTGGAGCGATAGCATTATCGAACACAAGTTGAGCGTCGTCGCCGAAGCAATTTTGCAGGTCGATGATGGGCGTGGCGCCGACATCATCGCGCTGCAGGAAGTCGAGAACATTGAAATCCTCGAACGGCTTCGAACCGAGTACCTGGCCGATGCGAATTACCGTCCCGCTGTCTTGATAGAAGGACAGGATCAACGCGGTATTGACGTTGCGTTTCTGACCCGGCTCGAACTTGCCGGTGAACCGGTACTTCACAAGAATCCGTTTTCGGGATTCGACGCAAAGAAAGTCGCCGATACGCGCGGTATTTTACAGGCAGATTTTGTTTTGCCGGATGGATCGATACTGACGGGATTTGCTGTGCATTTCCCCGCACCGTATCTACCAACCGGAATGCGTGACGTTGCATATGCTCAGCTGAATCAACTCAAATCCGACTTGCCGGCCAGCCGACCTGCCTTTGCCGCCGGCGATTTCAACACAACCGGAAACGAAGACCGGGAAAAGCGCATGCTGGAACGGTATGCCCGACCACAGTGGACTGTCGTTCACGAACTGGCTTGTGACGGTTGCAAGGGCACGCATTATTATCGGCCGACCGACGACTGGTCCTTCCTCGACATGATCCTGTGGTCACCCGGCGAGCTTAGTGGTGCGCAAGCAACATGGAAGCTAAGTGATAATCCCTATTATGTCGCCAACCGAAGCCCGGATCAGGTGCTGGAAAACGGTACCCCGGCCAAATTCAGCCTGCCCGAAGGTACCGGCGTATCGGATCACTGGCCCCTGGTGGCGACTATTCAATCCACTAAAAACAATGCCTTGTAATACCTTCATCATCTTGTATCGAGAGATGCTCCGACAAGCTCTGCAAAACCGCGTCGAATAAGCAACAAAATCAGTATAAACCCTTATTTCGAGGGTTTTTTGGCGGCGTTAGATTTGCAACAAAATCACGAGAGACGGATCTTCTCGCCTCAATCACGCGGCAGATTTTCCGTATTTTTTCAGGGCGAAATCTGTGTCACATCGCGGCCCTATGATTCCGCCCCTTCTCGATCACGGGGATCAATCATGAATAACAAGATCAGCTTCTTACTTTCCAAATTTAAACTGGTGGCAGGGCTTGCAGTACTGATGCTGGCCATTCCACTTACCGGTGTCGCGCAGGAGACAACGGCCGAGATTCGCGGCAAGGTTTATGATTATAGCGGTGCGCCTCTGGTTGGTGCCTTCGTGACAGTCGAAGATTTACGGACTGGAGTCGATCACGCCTATACCACCAATAACAGTGGCGTGTTTCTCGCAGCGAGGCTGCCGGCAGGCGGGCCCTATAGAATCACGGTAAACGATACCAAGACGGTCGAGGTCCCCTCGATCGCGCTCGGTGATGTGTTCAATCTGATCATCAACATGCAAACGGCGATCGAAATCGAGGAAATCGTCACGATTGGTCAGACCGCCGAGGTGGTTGACGTTGCTGCTGGCCCGGCCACGACATTTTCCAATTACATACTCGACACCGCCGTTGCATTTGATCGGGATATCGTGGACGTCTATGGCGTTGACCCCCGAGTAAATCTCGATCACGACGGCAGAGGTGTACAAGTCAATTGCATGGGCATGCATCCCCGCTTCAACAGCATCACGCTCGACGGCGTCAGCCAGAACGACCGTTTTGGACTGAACCCCAATGGTTATTCAACTGCTACCGGCATGCCGTTTCCGTATGATGCGCTCGAGCAGATCGCGGTCGAAATGGCGCCAATCGACGTGACCTACGGTGGTTTCTCTGCCTGCAACGTCAATGCCGTCACCAAATCCGGCACGAATACATGGACAGGCAATGCTTTCTATGACTGGTCCGGCCAGGACCTCCGCGGAGACAAGGTCCTGGATGAGGATCTGCTCAGCGAACCGTATACCAAGGATAAGTATGGCTTCACCGTTGGCGGCCCGATCATCAAAGACAGGCTCTTTGTATTTGGCGCCTATGAGAAATCCGAAGAACCCCTCTTTCAGGCGATGGGCTTTGCCGGCTCCGGCATTGGCGTGGAACGCCCCTGGCTCAGCGAGACGGACTATGACCGCATCGAGGCTATTGCCAATAGTGTGTATGGCTACGACACGGGTGGGCAGCCGTCGAGTGGCGGTGACCGGACAAACGAGAAATACATGATCCGTCTTGACTGGAATATCAATCAAGACCACAACGCGACGTTTATATACAACTACTTTGACGGCGCCCAGCTCAACGCTTCTGACAACGACCCCGATGAGTTCGAATTCGCCAACCATTTCTACACTAAAGGTGCCGAATCGGAAACGTTTACACTAAAGCTCGTATCTCAATGGACGGATGCGTTATCGACCGAGCTTTTTTACAGCGCAAACACGATGGAAGATTCACAGATTACTGTGGGTCCAAAAGACATTGGCGAGTTTCAGATTGGAGTGGGCGGACGGGACGGTACCGTCTATCTCGGCGCTGATGACTCTCGCCAGGCCAATTCGCTGGATACAGAGTCCGCGTTTTTCAAGGTCCAGGCACAATACCTGATCGGGGATCATGTGATCACGGGTGGCTACGAGCGTGAGGATCTCGAGATATTCAATATCTTCGTTCAGCACTCACGTGGTGGCGAGTGGCGCTTCTATGATGAATCTGAAAGCAATCCGGCCTCTTGTGACGCATTGGATGCTGCGGGGCGCTTGGCCGATCCGCAGTGCGTAATGACCGGCATCGACAAATTCGAACTCGGCCGGCCGGACAGGATCTATTACGGCAGTGCCGGCGGCACCAACGTCGCGAACGATGCGGCGGCGCAGTTCTCCAACGTAATGAACGCCGTTTTCGTTCAGGACGAGATCTATTTCGATAACATTGATCTCACAATTATTGCCGGCCTTCGTTATGAATGGTTCGAGAGCAGTGACGTGCCGAATTTCAATCCTGCATTTTCGCAGGCAAATGGTTTTCGTAACGATGTGGGCATAGACGGGCTCGACCTGCTCATGCCGCGCCTTGGTTTTACCTGGGGTGTGATGGATGATGTGACGCTGCGCGGTGGCGTCGGCCTGTTCGGGGGCGGCAATCCAAATGTCTGGCTTTCGAATGCCTGGAGCAACGATGGCGTGACGAATGTGCAGAACACAGAATATAATGACGCTCTGTCGACTGTCTTAGACCCGACCTGCGTTGAAGCGGATACCGACTGCCTCGTTTTAGTCGACCCCAACTCGCCGGGCTATGGCCCAACGCAGGATCTGTACGATCGAGTTGCAACTGCTCTTACTCCAAGGTGTTTGGACGGAAGTGACCCCGTAGCCGGATGCGATGATGGACAGGAAGCAGTTTACGGCAGCACCAACCGTCTCAACGCGATCGATTCCAGTTACGAGCAGCCCGGGGTCTGGAAATACAGTTTGGGCGCGACCTGGGATATGCCATGGGGCGGCATTACGGCAGATATCGATTACATGCACATGAAACAGCAGGATCCGCAGCTGTACACCGACGTGTCCCAGGAGGTCGTAGGACAAACCATAATTGGACTGCCAAGGTATGACTTCGTGAACGGCAGCGATAACCTGGTGCTGAAGAATTCGACCTTCGAAGGAACTTCAGACATCTTCTCGATTGCTCTCAGCAAGGATTTCGATTTCGGATTGGATGTCTCGGTAGGTTATGCGTATACCGAAGGGGAAGATGTCTCACCCATGACGTCATATACTGCGGGTACGGTCTTTGACAATCTTGCTACCAGTGATGTCAATAATCCGTCAGCGGGACCCTCCAATTATGTGGTACCTCATCGGTTTACATTCCGTGTGAGTTACGGCGCTGAGCTCTTCGGTGATCTGACAACACGGATCACGGCTTATGGAACCCACGCGGAGGGGCAGGCACAGACTTATGTTATGGCAATGCCCGGCGATCTGGAGGGTGATGGCTACTATGGCCGGCACCCACTCTACGTGCCAACAGGCCCGTCTGATCCAAACGTCGATCTCTCGGGAATGCCGCAGGCAGAGCAGGATGCGTTTTTCGCCTGGATCGCCAGAGAAGGCCTGCCGTCAGGTGTCGTGGGGCGTAATTCGAAACACGCGCCGTGGTGTAATCGCATCGATCTTCGCATCGACCAGGAAATTCCGACATTTATCCCGGGTACCAGAGGCCGGCTCGGCTTCAGGATGTACAATCTCGGCAATTTCCTGAGCAGCGACTGGGGTACCTTAGAGGATGCGCAGTTCTTCTCGCCTGAGATTATCCGGGGCAATATTGACACCGCTACCGGACAGTACCAATACGCGGAGTTCAGCGACCGTTCAGTCGTCGACCTGCGCGAGCAACGCTCGCTGTGGGAAGCTCGTTTGACCTTCGATCTCTTCTTCGGCGAATAAGAAAACCTTTCAACCATTCAAGGGCGGTCATTGACCGCCCTTTTTTTGTCAATCGGAATTCGCCCGTCAGGGAATTCGCCCGTCAGGACGGGCTCCTACGAGTTCCTAATTGCGGCTGTAATGTCTTCTGTTGGAGCCCGTCCTGACGGGCGATTGCCGTTTAATCAAAGCACCGGTCCTGACCTTCCGCCTGCATCGCTATGCGTAGCTCCAGCGGCATACCCGGCCACCGTGCACTGTCGTACACCAACTGGGTTGGATTGCAGAGGCACGCATTATTACGCGCCTGGCGACGACTGATCTTTCCTCGATATGGTCGTCTGGTCACCCCGGGGGAACTAGTGGTGCGCAAGCAACATGAAAGTTAAGCATTAATTAGTGTTATGTCGCCAAACGCAGCACGAATCAGGTAACGAAGAACGGAACCCCGGCGTGGTTTCGGCTACCGGAGGGCAAGGGTGTTTCAAATTATTGGCCCCTGATTATCGCTATTGAATCAAAACAAAAACAATGTCTTGTCATGTTTTTATAATATTGTTTCTGGAGATTGTTTTTTACGGGCGGTAAAAACGGTAAGAAAAGACCAACAAAATGAGTCTAAGGTCTTTATTGCGCTGGGTTTTTAGCTGCGTTAAATTTGCAACAAGATCAGGAGGCGGATCTTCTTGCTTAGCTCAGTCGCGGCAGATTTTCCGTACTTTTTTCAGGGCGAAATCTGTGTCGCATCGCGACTCTATGGATTCCGCCCCTCTTTAATAGCGGGGATCTGTAATGAATAACAAGATCAGCGGTTTACTTTCTAAATTCAAACTGGTGGCAGGGCTTGCGGTATTGATGCTGGCCATTCCACTTACCAGTGTCGCGCAGGTCACGACAGCCACTATTCGCGGACAGGTTAATGATTATTCTGGTGCCGCTGCCGTTGGTGCCGCGGTGATCGTCGAAGATTTGCGTACCGGTATTGATCACGCTTATACGACCAATGGCAGTGGCGTATTCCTTGCCACCAGACTGCCGGCAGGCGGCCCGTACAAAATCACTGTTGACGGAACCAAGTCGGTCGAGATTCCGTCGATTGCGTTAGCTGATACCTTCAACATCACAATCAACTTGCAAACTGCGGCCGCAATCGAGGAAATTATTACAATCGGCCAGACCGCCGATGTTGTTGACGTTGCCGCCGGTCCCGCATCGACATTTGGGATCTTTGATCTCGAAACCAGCATTGCATACGACCGGGATATCACCGATGTCTATGCCCTTGATCCTCGCATGAATATCGATAACGAGGCCGGCGGCAATGAAATCAACTGTATGGGCATGCATCCCCGCTTCAATAGCGTCACGCTCGACGGTATCGGCACGAACGACCGCTTCGGTCTCAACTCGAATGGTTATTCGACCGCTACCGGCATGCCGTTCCCTTACGATGCTATCGAGCAGGTTGCCGTTGAGCTTGCGCCGTTCGACGTAACCTACGGTGGTTTCTCGGCCTGTAATATCAATGCCGTAACCAAAACCGGCACGAATCAGTGGCAAGGTGGTATTTTCTATGAGTACGTCAACCAGGACTTGCGCGGAGACAAGCTCCTGGATCAGGATTTGAGCGCCGGGTCATTTACAGAGGACAAATGGGGCTTTCAAGTTGGCGGCCCGATCCTGAAGGACAGGCTCTTCATCTTTGCCGCTTATGAGATATCCGAAGAACCTCGTTTTATCGCTAATGGATTTGCCGGCGGCAGTGGCGTGCAACGTCCGTGGCTCAGCGAGGCCGACTTCAACCGTATCAGCGACATTGCACAGAACGTTTATGGCTTCGATGCGGGCGGACCGGGAGGTGACGGTGCCCAGGAAAACGAAAAATACATGGTCCGTCTTGATTGGAATATCAACGAAGATCATAACGTCGCGTTGATATATAACTTCTTCGACGGTTTTCAGGACCGGGCTTCTGACTTCGACAGCAACGAGTTCGAGTTCGCCAGCCATTTCTACGTGAAGGGCTCGGAAACAGAAACGTATACCGTCAAGTTAGCATCGCAATGGACGGATGCTTTCTCGACCGAGTTGTTCTACAGCAACACCACCATGGACGATACACAGGCCACCGTCGGTGATCAAGAATTTGGCGATTTTCAGATATCACTTCCAGGACGCAATACTGTCTATCTCGGCGCCGATGACTCTCGCCAGGCAAATTCTCTGAGTACGGAATCCGAGTTTTTCAAGGTCCAGGGGCAATACCTGATCGGCGATCACGTGATCACCGCGGGCTACGAGCGCGAAGACCTCAATATATTCAATATTTTCGTGCAGCACTCACGCGGCGGCGAGTGGGACTTCTTCGATGACTCCGGCGGCAATCCGGCCTCCTGTGACGCATTGGACGCTGCAGGGCGCTTTGCCGATCCGCTGTGCGATATGAGCGGTATCGACAAGTTCGAACTGGGCCGGCCGCAAGACGTCTATTATGGCAGCCACGGCGGCACAAACGAGCGCCTGAAGGCGGGGGCCAGTTTCGACATTGTAACGAATGCCGTCTATCTTCAGGACGAACTCTATTTTGACAACATCGACCTGACGATCGTTGCAGGTGTTCGCTATGAATTCTTCGATACCGATGATACGCCTATTTTCAATCAGAACTTCAGCGATGCGAACGGGGGTCTTCGCAACGATCACACTATCGACGGCGTCGATTTAATCATGCCGCGACTGGGCTTCACCTGGGGTGTCCGGGACAATCTGACACTACGCGGCGGCATCGGCCTCTACTCGGGCGGCAATCCAAATGTCTGGATTTCCAATGCCTGGAGCAACGATGGCATATCTAATGTGCAAACCAGGCTCAAAAATGACGACGACGGCTTCCTGACCGTCTTGGACCCGAACTGCGTTGCGGCGGATACCCACTGCGTCGTTTTGACGGACCCCAATCGACCCGGCTTTGCCGTCCCGCAGTCGTTGTTCGATGAAGTCGCAGCCGCAGGTCCGGCAGACGGGTCAACCGAAAGTATAGTATTGATCGATCCCGATTTCGATCAACCCGGGATCTGGAAGTTTGCTTTGGGCGCGAGCTGGGACATGCCATGGGGCGTTACGACAGATATCGATTACATACATAGTGAGTGGCAGGATCCAGCCCAATATATCGACCTGTCTCAGACCATAGTGGGCACGACCATTATCGGGCAACCGATCTATGACTTTACGAACGGCGAAGACAACCTGATGCTCACCAATTCATCGCGTGAAGGTTCTGGCGATCTCTTCTCTATACAGTTCGCCAAGGACTTCGGCAACGGACTGGATATGTCGCTCGGCTATGCCTATACAGTAGCTGACGACGTCACTCCGATGACGGCGGCTACGGCAGGGTCAAACTTCGACCAGCTTGCGACGAATGACATAAATGACCTTATAACAGGTCCCTCAAACTATGTCGTACCTCATCGGTTCACGTTCCGCGCGAGTTACGGACGTGAATTCTTCCGTGACCTGCGAACACGCTTTAGCGTTTACGCATTTCTTGCTGAGGGTCAGCCGCAGACTTACGTGATGGGAAACAGTGGAACGCTTGAGGGTGACGGCTTCTTCGCTCGCCACCCGCTCTATGTGCCGGACGGCCCATCAGATCCGAATGTTATTTTCGATGCTGATTTCGAGGAAGCTGAGTTTTTCGCATGGGTGGCTGAGAAAGGTCTGGCCCCCGGACTTCAGACCCGCAACAGGCTGCACGCTCCCTGGACCAACCGCATCGATATCCGCATCGATCAGGACATACCGACATTCATCAATGGCACGAGAGGCCGGCTCTTTTTGAAGTTGTACAATCTCGGCAATTTCCTGAGCAGTGACTGGGGCGTGGTCAAAGACGCGCAGTTCTTCACACCGCAGGCAGTGGAGATAGACGTCGACGGTGCTACCGGACAGTATATTTTCGAAGAGTTCAACGATGTGACAATCGCTGATGTGCATGAGCAACGTTCGCTGTGGGAGGCTCGTCTAGGTATTGATGTCTTCTTCGGCGATTAAGATTTAATTTTTACACATTCAAGGGCGGTCATTGACCGCCCTTTTTTTTGGGGTCTGTCCCGACTACTCGAAACAGGTCTCCCGACCTTCTTGCACGAAGGCTATCCGCGGATCGTTTGGATTAACCGGCTCTCCTATCGTCTCCCCTGCAGCCTGCGCGCGGATGATGGCATCGAGAACCAGGTATTTGAGCTCCGATCCTGGTCTCGATACATCGCGCGCCCTGGAGAAGTCGTAGCCATCCCCTCCCCGGTAGAGAAAGTCCGGAGCAATGACCAGATAATCTTTGTCAGGGTCGATGTCTTCCCATCCGTCTTCGGCAGGTGCTTGTAACTGGATGACCCTGTCACCATCAGAGCGGCTCCGGTCGACACAGACGCGAAAGCCCGAGATTTGCGGGAAATAACCCTTGCTGGGGCCGGTTCCCCTGTAACCGGCTTCCATAACTGTCTTGAAGTCGCTGCCCGTCAGGACGAGGTGCCGCAAGTAAGAAGAGAAACCGAATGTCCGGCCGACATCTTCGAACGTGATGTCCTCCGCAATGTAGTCGTCAATGCGAAGGGTACCGCTGTTGACAAAAGCGAAGTCCGCGGCTGATTCACCGAATGCCATGCGCATCTGGTCAACGATGAAATTGCCCCAACTGCTCTCTTCATTTCTGATCGTTACTTCCCGGGCATCGAGTCGTATAGCAGCGGTGCCGATTCGTGCCGGCAGGAACGGGATTTTCTCCAGCAATTTTTGGCGCCACCGAGTCTCGAGAATCTCGTAGTCAGCATCGGTAGCGACGGTTTCGTCCAGCTTTATCATTTTGCTTACGATTTCCGGAATACCACCATCCTCCGGGAACCTGACATCGATTTGCCAGATCGTCCTTGCATTCGAAGCGCCTTTGACGATCTCGGCTGACTCCGCCGTCGCAGCTTCGTGTTGAAGTTCGTGTTCATGACCGCCCGCAATAACCAGGAATCGCGGATGACTTGCCTTCAACTTGGCGATTTCCTTGTCTGAATGCAGATGCAGGTGTGTCAGGCCGATGACCGCGTCAACCTTTTTCGCCTCCAGACGCTTGATCGACTCCGCGGCAATACCGAAGTAGTCGCGATCGATTGGTGCGTAGTCCCGGTCGTTGCCGCCATCGTCCTTATGATTTGTTAATGCAAAGATGCCGATCTTCTTACCGCCCGATTCGAAGACAAACCCGGTCTGCATGCCCTGATCGACGGCCTCGTTTCCGGTATGGAGCCGCACGTTGTCTCCAAGCCAGTCGAACTCGGACAGTCGAACTGCGTTTATGACGGCTTCGGGGCCTCTGCGATCGAATTCGTGATTTCCCGGCACGACATACATCGGTGCAAGATTGTCCATGAAATTGAAAGCATCGACGATTTGCTCACCCTGCCACAATTGGCTTTCGAGTGACGGGAAAAGAAAGTCGCCGCCCTGCAATATGCGAACGTCATTGCCTTGTTGCTTAAGCTCTCGAATTATCGTGACAACACGACCGAATCCACCAGCCCGCCCTTCTTCCACTGCGTCAATTCGGTAGGTATCGTTGAAATGAATAAAAGTCAGTGTGCCCGACGGCTCTACAGGTCCTGCTGTACCTTCCTCTCGCGGCGAACATGCCGCCAAAAAAACGAAAAGCACCATCAAATACTGAAATAGTCTTGTCATCCTGAATCCCGATCGTTTCTTGTTGTATCTCATCAGATGCAATGATACGCGCCTATTCATTATAATGAGCTACGTATAAATACGCGCCAGGACATGATGAGAAATAAATCGATCAGGCTATTATTGATAACGCAAGCGACTGCCTTGTTGTTCGCGTGTACCCCAGGAACAGATTCCGGTTCCGGGCCACATCCGGGCATTCTCTGGGTACGCGATGCCGCGGAGTTCGATGCGATTGCGATGCAGGTCTATCGAGCTGCAAGTGACGATCTTCCGGGCCTGGTTGCCGATAAGTCCTGGACCGCAATGCCCGGGCAAAAAAGTTATGGAGAACTGCCTCCCGCGATCATTCTTGATGTCGATGAGACCCTGGTCAGCAACGTGGCTTTTCAGGTAATTCTTACGTCGCCATTCAAGAACAGCATGCTCCATGACTGGAATGCGAACAATAGAGCCACCGCAGTTCCAGGCGCAGTAAATTTTGTGAAGCTGGCGAGAGAGCACGGTGTCGAACTGTTTTTCGTCACCAACCGGCCGTGCAAACGGATACCCCATATATCCGATCCCTGTCCGCAGGAAGCTGTCACTGTTCAGGACCTCGTTGAAGCGGGCATTCCTGCGGATTCAGATCATGTGATGATGGCAAATGAAAGGCCGCATTGGGATCGGGAAAAAGTGATTCGGCGGGATCTCATTGCGCAAAACTATAGAATCGTCATGTTGATCGGCGATGATCTGAGTGACTTTATTCCCTGTGTCCGGAAAAAAGTCCATAAGCCATGCACCGAGGCCGCGACGGCGGCCAGTCGTCGGAGCAAGGTAGATCTTTTCCACAGGTATTGGGGGGCCGGATGGTATGTACTGCCGAATCCGATGCATGGCTCCTGGACGACATTCGAATAAGAGCGCGCGAATTGTTGAAACGACAAGCGTTTTTCTCTCTTCAAGCTGTGCCGGATACACCGAAAAGCGTATGCTTGAGGGCCTGAAATAAGAAAAACCTGCCGCCGGCATGATCATGGGACTGGCGGCCACATCATTTACAAGAGGCCCGTAATGGCAAAACTCAAGTGTGGCTTGATTCAAATGGCGTTCAAGGGCGACACATCGATGGAGCCGGATGAAATCCGGGACATCATGCTCGACGCTCACAAGCCGTATATCGAGGAAGCCGGGAAGCAGGGCGTTCAGGTCCTTTGTTTCCAGGAAGTTTTTACACAGCCCTACTTTTGCCCGAGCCAGGATAGAAAGTGGTATGCCGCAGCAGAGGAAATTCCTAACGGCCACACGACCAGGCTGATGCGGGAGTATGCCAAGAAGCACAATATGGTCATCGTTGTACCGATTTACGAGGAGGCGATGCCGGGCGTTTACTACAATACGTGCGCGGTTATCGATGCCGATGGAACATACCTCGGCAAATATCGCAAAACACACATTCCCCAGGTCGATCCGGGTTTTTACGAAAAGTTTTTCTTCAAGCCGGGTGACCTCGGCTACCCGGTTTTCGATACCGCCTATGTAAAACTCGGTGTTTATATCTGTTACGACCGTCATTTCCCCGAAGGCTGGCGCGCACTGGCATTGAACGGTGCGGAATACATCGTAAATCCCTCTGCCACCGTAGCCGGACTAAGCAAGTATCTCTGGGAACTGGAGCAGCCGGCGTCGGCAGCCGCCAATGGCGTTTTTATAGGCGCGATCAATCGCATCGGCAAGGAAGAACCCTGGGCTGACCAGATGGGCGAATTCTATGGCTCGACCTATATCGTCAATCCGCGCGGGACGATCGAAGCGCAGGCCAGTTATGGAGACGATGAGCTTCTCGTTCACGAAATCGACCTCGACATGATTCGCGAAGTTCGCAACACCTGGCAGTTCTTCCGTGACCGCCGCCCCGAGACCTATGGGCCACTTGTTGACGGCTAGAGCCGGTTATCAGAGCGGGGGCGTTTAAGCGAATGCAAGAGACTGTTGCACAAAGCAAGGCAATTGCAGTTGGCGAGTTCTTCGAACTCGATGCCAAAGACGACGTCCTGACAAGTCCCCGCTACAACGAGGACATTGCGCCGACCAGGGTCAAACAGCGAACCTGGACAAAATGGAACGTTGCCGCCCTCTGGGTCGGCATGGCGATCTGCGTACCCACCTATATTCTGGGCGGCGTGTTGACGTCCTATTTCGGCTTGTCTGTCACCGAAGCGCTATGGACGATCCTGATCGCCAATGTCGTTGTCCTGATTCCGCTTACCCTGAACGCGTATCCGGGAACACGTTTTGGTATTCCGTGTCCGGTCGTATTACGCGCGTCCTTCGGCATCATCGGTTCCAACGTGCCGGCGCTGATTCGCGCAGTCGTCGCCTGCGGCTGGTTCGGTGTACAGACACTGTTCGGCGGCATCGCAATTCACCTGTTGTTATCGGCTCTCTTCGACGGCTGGGCCGCACTGGGTGGCACCGGGGAAGTCATCGGCTTCTTTATTTTCTGGGTTGCCAACGTCTGGGTTGTTATTCGCGGCTCGGAATCCATCAAGCACCTCGAAACGCTGGCCGCACCGCTGCTTCTGGTGGTGGCCGTCGGACTGGTTGTCTGGGCCCTGCCGAAGGTGTCGATCAGCGAGGTCCTTGCGACGCCCGCGAATCGGCCGGATGGCGCATCATTCTTCGGCTATTTCATGGCGGCACTGACCGCGATGGTCGGCTTCTGGGCGACGCTGTCGTTGAACATTCCGGACTTCAGTCGTTACGCGGACTCTCAGAAAAGTCAGATCGTCGGACAGATCATCGGCCTGCCGCTGACGATGCTCCTGTTTTCGGGCCTTGGCGTGCTGTTGACTTCGGCATCGATGGAACTTGTCGGCGAGACAATCTCCGATCCGATTAACCTGATCGGCCATATCGACAACACCTTCTGGGTCATCGTGTCGATGCTCATGATCATTCTTGCGACTATTTCGACAAACACGGCCGCGAATATCGTATCGCCAACAAACAGTTTTCAGAATATCGCACCGAAATACATCAGCGAAGCCAAGGGTGTGATCGTCACCGGTGTTATCGGCATCCTGTTGATGAGCTGGGAATTGCTCAAGAAGCTGGGCTGGCTCGAGTCAGACGTCAGTGTCGAAAGCCTGTATTCGAACTGGCTGATCGGCTACTCCAGCCTGCTCGGGCCAATCGCGGGTGTCATGATCGTCGACTATTTTCTTGTCAGGAAGCAGCGATACGATCTACCGGACCTGTATCGGGACGGCGGCGTCTATCCTGCCTGGAATACCGCAGGGTTCATTGCGTTTCTCATCCCGGTAGGACTCACGCTCGTTGCGATAACGACCAGCCACCTCGGCTGGTTCTATAATTACGGTTGGTTCACAGGCTCGATACTGGGTGGAATCATCTATTATTTCGCGAGCCGGGCGCTCGCACAGAGGTGAGAATATGTCAGTGCTAATCAAAGGCGGCACAGTGGTTACAGCCCACCACTCATTCCACGCCGATGTACTGTGTGGTAGTGGGAAAATTCAGGCCATCGAAGAGGGTCTCGATGCGCCGAAGGGCGCGGAGGTCATCGACGCCGGCGGTCAATATGTCATGCCAGGCGGAATCGACCCGCATACCCATATGCAGCTGCCGTTCATGGGTACGGTCGCCAGTGAAGACTTCTATACAGGAACCGCAGCGGGCCTTGCCGGCGGGACCACGATGATCATCGATTTCGTCATTCCGAACCCGCAGCAGAATATCCTGGAGGCCTACAAGCAGTGGCGCGAGTGGGCGGAAAAATCCGTGGCTGACTATTCGTTTCATGTCGCAATCACCTGGTGGGACGACACAGTCGAAAACGACATGGAGACATTGGTTAAGAAACACGGCGTTAACAGTTTCAAGCACTTCATGGCCTACAAGGGCGCTATCATGGCTGACGACGAAATTCTTGTTAGCAGCTTCTCCAAAGCGTTACAGCTCGGTGCAATTGTGACTGTGCACGCAGAGAACGGCGAGCTCGTTTTTCATTTGCAGCAAAAAATATTTGAGATGGGTATTACGGGTCCGGAGGGTCACCCGCTGTCGCGACCACCCGAGGTTGAGGGCGAGGCCGCCAATCGCGCCATACGCATCGCGGAAGTGCTGGGCGTTCCCATTTACATCGTACATAACTCGTGTAAACAATCGCTGGAGGCAATAACGCGTGCGAGAAACGAAGGGCAACGCGTATTCGGTGAGGTGCTCGCCGGCCACTTGCTGGTTGACGATTCTGTCTATCGCAACACGGACATGGAAGTTGCTGCTGCTCACGTCATGAGCCCACCGTTTCGGGCGCCGGAGCATCAGCTTGCTTTATGGCGCGGCCTCCATTCAGGTAACCTGCAGACGACTGCAACGGACCACTGTTGTTTCTGCGCCGACCAGAAGGCGGCCGGCAAAGACGATTTCAGGCTGATTCCGAATGGCACGGCCGGTGTTGAGAATCGCCTGGAAGTGTTGTGGCATCACGGCGTCAATACGGGCCGCTTGACGATGAATGAATTCGTCGCCGTTACTTCGACGAACGCGGCGCAGATATTCAATATTTATCCCAGAAAAGGAAGCATCTCGGTGGGTGCGGATGCCGATCTCGTCGTCTGGGATCCGGCGGCGACCAAGACCATCTCGGCAAAGACCCATCATCAGAACATTGACTACAATATCTTTGAAGGCATGACGGTCGAAGGCTGTGCCTCGCATACGGTAAGCCAGGGCAAAGTCGTCTATGCGGATGGCAATTTGAATGTCGAGCGCGGCGCCGGCAATTATATCGACCGACCGGCATACGCTGCCTACTACGACGCGCTCAGGAAGCAGGCAGAGCAGAAGACTCCCACGCCTGTCAGTCGCTAAGCCATGCCGAAAGATAACAAGGCTGCGATCCGGTCCGGTCGTCTCTCCGATGAGGAAATCGCCAGGAATTTCAGTGATATGCACCCGCCACTCGGGCGCCCGGAGGCGCTTATCGCGGCGGACCGCTGCTATTTTTGTTTTGATGCCCCCTGCACGACGGCCTGCCCGACCGGCATCGACATTCCCGGGTTCATTCAGAAGATCCGCAGCGACAATATAACGGGCTCCGCACACACGATTCTTCGCGAAAACATTATGGGTGGCATGTGCGCCAGGGTCTGCCCAACGGAAGTGTTGTGTGAGGAGGCCTGCGTTCGCCATACGCATGAAGACAAGCCGGTCAACATCGGGCTATTGCAACGCTACGCGACGGATCCGGTATTAGACAAGAACATCACACTGTTCGAGCGCGGCCCGGAATCGGGAAAACGTATAGCCATCGTCGGCGGCGGGCCTGCCGGCCTGTCCTGTGCGCACCGCCTGTCCATGCTTGGTCATGCATCTGTCGTTTTCAATCGCGACGAGAAACCCGGTGGTCTGAACGAATACGGCATCGCCGCTTACAAGACCGTAAACGACTTTGCCCAGCGTGAAGTCGAATACATACTTTCCATCGGCGGCATTGAAGTTCGCAACAACGTTTCGTTGGGAGAGGATTTCAAGCTGTCGGATCTACAGGGTGAATTCGACGCGATATTTGTGGGTTTCGGTCTGGGATCAGTTAACGAACTCGGCCTTGCCAACGAAGATGCCGAAGGTGTGCTGAACGCAGTGGATTACATTGCCGAGCTGCGCCAGGCAAAAAACAAGGGAAACCTGCCCGTTGGCGATCGTATCGTCGTAATCGGCGGCGGCATGACAGCAATCGACATAGCAGTACAGACCAAGCGTCTCGGTGCGGAGCACGTCGATATTGTTTACCGGCGCGGCCCGGAGCAAATGGGTGCCAGCCGCTACGAACAGGAATTTGCCCAAACCAGCGGCGTCAATATTAGCCATTGGGCAAAGCCCACGAAGCTGCTGACAGCAGAACAACGGGTTGTCGGCCTCGAATTCGAGCGAACGGCTTTGGACAAGGACGGGAAAGTAACAGGGACCGGTGAATCTTATTCCCTGAATGCCGATATCGTGTTCAAGGCCATCGGTCAATCGGTATCAGAGGAGACGCTTGGGGCCGTTTCCGGAACACTCGACATGCAAAGCGGAAAAATTGTCACGGATGACTGCCGCAAGACCTCCCTGCCCGGTGTCTGGGCGGGAGGAGACTGCGTTTATGGCCACGATGACCTGACGGTCTCGGCCGTGCAGGACGGCAAGATCGCCGCTATCGCAATTGACAAGTATCTTCGCGAGGAGAGTAATAATGGCTGACCTGACATGCGATTTCGTCGGGATAAAATCGCCCAACCCCTTTTGGCTCGCAAGCGCGCCACCGACCGACAAAGCCTATAACGTCAACCGGGCCTTCGAGGCCGGCTGGGGCGGCGCGGTGTGGAAAACACTGGGCGAAGACCCGCCGATCGTCAACGTTAACGGCCCGCGCTACAGCGCACTTCACAGCAACGAGCGCAGGGTCATTGGCTTCAACAACATCGAGTTGATTACTGACCGGCCGTTAGGCGTAAATCTCGATGAAATCCGCCAGATCAAGAAAGACTGGCCGGACCGTGCACTCGTCGTCTCGATCATGCTGCCGATGGAAGAAAAGACCTGGGCGAAATACGTGCCGATGATCGAGGACACGGGTGCAGACGGCTTCGAACTCAATTTCGGCTGCCCGCACGGCATGTCCGAGCGCGGCATGGGCGCCGCGGTGGGTCAGGTACCGGAATATATCCAGATGGCCACGGAATGGTGTAAGAAATCCGCGTCGATTCCCGTCATCGTCAAACTGACGCCCAACGTATCAAACATTCTCCCGCCCGCCAGCGCAGCCAGAGACGGGGGCGCCGATGCTGTTTCGCTGATTAATACGGTCAACTCGATTATGCGTGTCAATTACGACACCTTAACGATGTACCCGACAACGGACGGCATGGGCTCACACGGTGGTTACTGCGGGCAGGCCGTAAAACCCATCGCCCTGCATATGGTCGCGGAGATTTCCCGAAACAAAGATACCGCCGACCTCCCGATTTCGGGCATCGGCGGAATCAGTGACTGGCGCGACGCAGTCGACTATCTTGCACTCGGTGCCTCGAATGTTCAGATCTGCACGGCCGCCATGGTCTATGGCTTCAAGATCATCGATGACCTGACGGACGGCCTCAGCAATTTCCTGGATCAAAAAGGCATGTCCTCAGTTGAAGAACTGGTTGGTAGAGCGGTGCCAAGCGTGACCGACTGGCAGCACCTGAACCTCAATTACGTAGAAAAGGCGCATATCGACCAGGACCTTTGCATCGATTGTGGTCGTTGCCATGTCGTCTGTGAGGATACTTCGCATCAGGCGATTACGTCGACGCTCAACGGCGAACGGCACTTCGAGGTGATCGACGAAGAATGTGTCGGCTGCAACCTCTGCGTCAGCGTGTGCCCCGTCGATGGTTGCATTACCATGCAACACATAACGGACGGTATCGATGCAAGAACGGGCCAGCCGATCAGTAAAGAAGCGATAGACTGGACGACGCATCCGAATAACCCCATGCGCAAGCAATCCTGAAGGACGAGTGACGGTGGACGACGAACAACTGATCGAAGCAGCAAAGAATGTGCGTCAAAACGCGTACGCCCCCTATTCAAGTTATTTCGTCGGCGCTGCCATCGTCGATGACAGAGGTGACATTCACACTGGCTGCAACGTCGAAAATTCAGCTTATCCCGAGGGAAATTGCGCTGAAGCCAATGCGATCGGTGCGATGGTTGCTGCGGGCGGCAAGAGGATTTCTGTCATAGCGGCTGTAGGCGGCGGGGATGACCTTGAATTCTGTACGCCTTGCGGTGGTTGCCGCCAAAGCATTCTCGAGTTCTCTGATGAGAACACGCGCATCATCCTCATAAACGAGGAAGGCGAGATTCAGAAGTACAGCGTAGATGAGCTGCTGCCGTTGGCGTTTCGGCTACGACAAGCTCGACTATAAGCAAATAGTCAAATTAGTCGGTGCCCGGCACCTTAATTTCCAATAGTCAAATTAGTCGGTGCCCGGCACCTTAATTTCCTGCCAATATTTTTTCGACGTCTTGACGATACGGCAACGACGGCTGCGCACCCTGTTTCGTCGTCGCACATGCGCCGGCAGCACAGGCGAAAGCCAGCGCCTCCTGATGCGCCTGTTTCTCCACTAACGCGACTGTCAATGCGGCGGTGAACGTATCTCCCGCGCCCGTCGCATCAACTGCATTGATCACCGGTGGCCGGGCGCTTGCAAGCTCTTTGCCACCCATTTGCAGATGCGCTCCTTTTGCACCATGCGTCACTGCGACAAGCGCCTCGCCCTCGTTCAGCAAGTCACCGTAAAACGCTGCTTCCGTCTCGTTGACGACTATCAGGTCCGCGCGCTTCAGGATTTCCGATGGCACCGGCATTGCGGGAGCGAGATTGACACAAAAAAAGCCGTCAAAATCTTCAGCCGCTTTGCGAATCGTGTCCGCCGGCACCTCAAGCTGACATATCAGCGCATCGCCCCACGGCAAATCAAGCATTTCGGGGCGCAGTGTGCGATTCGCCCCGGGGGCCACGACAATCTGATTCTCTCCTGATGGTGCGACAGAGATCAGCGCAACGCCCGTCGGGGTGTCCGGATCGACGCTGCAATCCGACAAGTTAACGCCATCAGCCCGAAGCAATGCCAGTGCTTCCTCAGCATTGGCATCGGCACCGACACGTGCATGCAGCATTACGTCCGCACCCAGGCGCCGGGCCGCGAGCGCCTGATTCGCACCCTTGCCTCCAGGGTAGCGTCCCAGTTCAGCGCCGGTCACGGTCTCCCCTGGCGTCGGTAAGCGGGGCACCATCGCTACCAGGTCAAGATTCACAGAACCGACAACGACGATGGTCGGATTCCTGCCTGGCACTGCGGATTCTTGTCGGCTCACAGTCGTTCTTTACTTGTCGAAGCGGGCCAGGCGCGAGGTCAAAAGCTCGTAAAAAGCATCGGCATCGACGGCGTGAATCCAGTTGGAGTTTTTGGGCCGGTCAGTCACGTGCCAGAAATCGACAGCGGTATTGCCCATCGTCAGCTCCGATTGGGTCTCTACTGATACGTTGCAAAGCTTGCCTTCGAAAATATCCGGCCTCAGGAGATAGGCCACCGTACAGGGATCGTGCAGTGGCGCGCCCAGATATTTGTATTTTTTTGTGTCATGGCGATTGAAGAAATCGAGCATACCCACCGTCGCCTGAGCTGCTTTGTTATCAATCTTCTTT
>Ga0255052_10001159_pt1 | contig 20176 bp, 14 predicted proteins | sample JV7_2_21_MG_FD_188632 | JGI IMG/M metagenome (GOLD analysis project Ga0255052, IMG submission 188632) | Seawater microbial communities from Jervis Inlet, British Columbia, Canada - JV7_2_21 | ecosystem: Environmental > Aquatic > Marine > Inlet | place: Canada: British Columbia | collected... | reverse complement strand
CGTCACCGTGCCCGACCCACGTTTGCAGGTCATTTCCAATATCGTCAAGCCGCAGAAAACGATTCCGACAACAATGGAGTTTGTCGATATCGCAGGTCTTGTGGCTGGTGCGTCCAAGGGCGAGGGGCTCGGCAACCGGTTTCTTGCAAGTATCCGGGAAACGAATGCGATCGCACACGTCGTCCGCTGTTTTGACGACGATGATGTAAGCCACGTTTCCGGATCGATAAATCCCGTTGACGACATTGAGACAATTAACATCGAACTCGCCCTGGCCGATCTCGAATCCGTTGAAAAGCAGTTGTATAAAGCCGAACGTAACGCGAAAGCGAACGAAAAAAAGGCAATTGCCTATCGCGACTTTTTGAAAAAGGTAAGGGCACACCTTGATGAGGGACTGCCCATTCGTTCACTTGGTCTTTCGGACAACGAGCGGCCGTTTATGCGAGAGCTGCAACTGCTTACCGCCAAACCCGTAATGTACATCGCCAATGTCGACGAAGGCGGACTTGAGAATAACCCACGCGTGGATGCCGTCCGTAAACTTGCACGGCAGGATGGCGCGGAAGTCGTCGTCATCTGCGCTGCAATCGAGGCGGAAATTGCACAACTGGATGATGCCGACAAGGCCGAGTTTCTGGCAGAACTGGGACTTGAAGAGCCCGGCCTGGATCGCGTAATTCGCTGTGGCTACAAATTGCTCGGCCTGCAAACCTTTTTCACGGCAAGTTCGAAGGAAGCTCGCGCGTGGACCACACGCATCGGTGCCGTGGCGCCGAAAGCCGCAGCCGAAGTCCACACCGATTTTGAGAGAGGCTTTATTCGTGCCGAGGTTATCAGCTACGCTGACTTCGTCAGCGGCAACGGAGAGCAGGGCGCAAAGGAGGCAGGCCGCCTCAGGCTCGAAGGTAAGGACTACGTCGTCAAGGAAGGCGATGTTATTCGCTTTCGATTCAATGTCTGATTAGCAGGTTGCGCGACATTCAAACAATGCGGCTTTCCACATCCATCCTCCTGTGCAGGATGCGTAATACGTCGATTTGATTATCATCAATGAAATAACAAAGCATGTGTTTTTCAACGGTGAACACATGGAGCCCTGCCAGAATTTCTTCCCGCGATTTGCCAATGCGCGGGTTGCTCGCGATGAGGTAACACGCGTGTTTGATCTTTCCTAAGTAATGCCTCGCTTGGGCGCGCCCCCAATATTCGGCCGTATGTTCCCAGATTCTATCGAGATCGTTTTTTGCCTTGGGACGTAGCCTGTAATTGCACATCCTTCGCTAGTCCTTCCTTGCGACTGATGAAGGCATCGAAATCGAAATCTTCGGCCGGTCCACTATCGATCCCCTCCTGAACAGCGGCCCGCAATGCTTCGAATTTCGCCTCATGCTCTTCCAGGAGCCGAAGTCCGGCTCTGATGGCTTCACTGGCGGAGCCAAAACGACCTTGTTTCACCTGCCTTTCAATGAAACGTTGGAAATGATTGCCAATTGCGACACTCGTATTCTTTGCCATGGAAATTCCAGATCTGAGTTACCAATATATAGTATTTATTGGTAATACCCCGGTCAAGTCGATGGTTCGCGAATCAACAATCTGCACCAAATCTCCGAGCTGTCGGCAACATTGCTACGAAGGGGAATTCATCGAAAGAGGCCATATCTCGGCAATTAGCAACGTTTAGGGATTTTCTGTCAGTCTGCCGTGAAAGGCCGGGAGCGACTTCAGCACACCCAGGGCATGCGCGTTGTCTTGACTCGGTCGCACGCCCAAAGCAAACTGCGCCCCTCGCGAGACACTGAATTCAAGAAATGGTGATGTAGCTCAGCCGGTTAGAGCGACGGATTCATAATCCGTAGGTCGGCGGTTCAAGTCCGCCCATCACCACCAGATACAAAAATGGGTGCCCTTTTTGGGCTCCCATTTTTGTATTGGCCGATGTTGTGAGACTTGACCACGAAGGCGGTTCACAAATTCGCCGGGAGCGAATTTGGACGCCATAGGTGCCTTCGCGGAGCGAAGGTCACGGCCAGGGATGGCCGTGATCAACTCCGCCCATCACCACCATCTAATCAATAAGTTAGCAGAGTATAACGCTTGACGTTATATAACGCCAAACGTTATACTTGTTTTCAATGATCAAAGGCTTCAAGGATCGCGAGACGGAAGGAATCTGGCATGGTCGAAGATCCCGTCGAATGCCAACGGATATTCAATCGGTCGCCCGACGAAAATTGCGTATGCTCAACAACGCCAAATCTTTGGATGATCTACGTATTCCGCCCGCAAATCGTCTGGAGCGATTAAAAGGACGACGGAAAGGCCAGCACAGTATCCGGATCAACGATCAATGGCGGATCTGTTTTCGCTGGGTCACGGGGGAGGCCTACGATGTCGAGATCGTTGATTATCATTAGGAGTTGCGAATGAAGAGACTACCGAATATTCACCCGGGAGAAATTTTGCTAGAGGAGTTTCTCGGGCCGCTCGAAATCAGTCAGAATCGTCTGGCACGTGCCATGGGTGTGCCGCCGCGACGCGTTAATGAGATTGTGCTTCGTAAACGCGCCGTCAGCGCAGACACGGCGATTCGTCTTGCCCGAGCATTGGGGACTTCAGAGCAATTTTGGATGGGGTTACAGGCGGACTATGATCTTGAAGAGGCCTATCTATCAGCTAAGAAAGAAATCGAGAAGATAGAAATCGTGGCAGCTTGATCGAAAAGGATGGCCGTGATCAACTCCGCCCATCACCACCAATAAAAATAATTAGTTATCACCATTACGGCCACTCACATCAAGTGGCCGCATTTGTTTTCGTCGCACAGTGGAAACAGTCGCAAGCAAAATGGTCAGATAGTCCGATGGCGTATTTCTGCAACCGGCACAGCACCCTTAATCCAGATTTATCGTGTATGTCCCGATCCACGTGTCACTGCGATCATATACCGCATACTGCGGGAATTCGTCATCGGCTAGATGCTGTTCGTCTACTCTGTAGCCCTGCGCATTGAACTTATCTACCATCGCGGCGAGAGTTGCCACGGCTTCTTCCACAGTTGCACACAATGTTTCGTTTTCATCTGGATTGATCAGGTTGACTATTTTTGCGGCCATTCGTCTCTCCAACGTTCGGTCGGTTTAGTCTGTTTATTATTTAGCCCGCGATGTCTGCTTTCGGCCAATACCTGAGGATTCGGATATATTATCACGGCTACTTCCAATACCAAGCCTTGGAGTAGTGCTATACCTTTCGGCGAGGCGCAGACTTCGCTAAGCCGTATCTTCGGGTCGGACCGCTACATCTTTGTGATTATCCGGATTTTGGTGTGGAAACGGCAAGGCCACTCCGAAGAGTGGCCCTGTTGTCATCGTTCCTGGTGCGTGCAGGTTCGATAGATACGCTATGGAGTTACCAGTTCGACCCAGTCATCCATGGCACTGATGCTGCATCAGTGGACGGTGCCAGCCAGGCCAGGGCTTGCTCGAGAAGCTGGTCGCCCGGTCCGGACCTGAGCCCTGATTGGATCGAGGAATACTTTCTTACAGAGCCAAGGTGAGGGGCGCCCAGATAGACTGACCGACCATTCCCTGCTCCAATGTCCTCCCTGTAAATCAGGGCATGCCCGGGTCCGAGGAAGATGGGGTTTGAAGGTATTCCCAGGGATACGTCGCCAGGCTGTGGAGTATGTCTATCGTATTCCAGGCAGCAGCCGACTCCATAAGAGAAAGAATCTGGCAAGTCCTCCGTTATTGGATGGCTGAGATCTGTCAGGACAATCGATGTACCAGGGAGAAACCAGGAAAAGGAATACGAATAATCATTGTCAATATCTCCGGGCACAAAGGTGTCCAGAATCGCCGCAGGCGTCGCATTGGCAAGACCCCCAGCAGGGCCCGAGTTCCAATGACCCCACCTTGTCATGAGCACCCCTCCGCCGCCTTCGGCGAAAACTTTCAGGGCGTTCGCCATAGCCACGGTCCATATCGGGTCGATACCAGGCCCGGCTCCGCCGAGAACGACGACTGCCGCCCCGCCCCCGAGGCCACCCCCAGCCCTTTCAACAACCGCGACATCTATCGCCTGGGCATTGAAGCTCGGGACAACAAACAGTAAGCACAGTAACGATGTTTTAAGTTCACTGCGGAAACCATAGTCTTTTACTTTGTTGAGAACATTCATGGCTTACCTCAGGTCGTTGCAAAGGGCGCTTCTAGAATTGTAGAAGCGTCACCGCTTGCGAAAATAAGGAGTAGGTACGCCGTTGCTGCGGGATACACAATCCGTATCGACCGCAGAATTGAGAATGCCCAATTAGAGAAGCGGACGCTCATAGCGACGATACGGTTTCACATATTCTGGATGGTTCCCAATAACGTGATTGAGATCATCGCAATATCTCTAGATGTACGTATCGTCTTGGATACTGCGTGGTTGGGAGTATTCGATGAGAGAACACCAGCGCCAAAGCAAAGTACCCAATCAGGAATTTGGTGATTTCGTTGCAACCGACTCCGTGATCTTAGACGAGATAGAAGTCGCCAAGGATTTGCAACGAAATCAAAACGATCCTCACGACGACGATTTAATCGATGCTTTGACCATGAGCGCAGGCATCTGGATCATACTCTTCTTACTAATCCACATTTTCCTCCAGTAATCTCTGCATATCTCACTGGCCGGTCTATCGTGCAGCGTTGGGCGGTGCAGACGCTCGGCAAGAATTTTCTGCCGCCGAGATCTGACAGGCCACCTTCGTCCAAAGCAGTCAGTCAAACATCACTGATATCGACATTTTGACAGGCAGCTAACGGCCAAGAGGAGATAGTCAACTCTTGGTTGCGATCGCCTTAAAAAACGTGTAACAAAAAACACCATCGGATTCCGTCGTTCTGTGTAAATCTCGGATGCCTGCATCAAAAGTCGTAGGATCGATTATTTCAGCATTAAGGGCAGCGTCGCGAATCCCTTCGATCATGGCGGTGAAAGTGTTTCTCGTGAAGCCACTGACAAGCTCGGGTATGCTGGAATCGACGTAAACCATTCGTGGATCTACACGAATCGATTCGAAGCCCGCTTGCTGCAAAAGCGGGTAAAGCTCTCTTCCAATCAGCGCATTACCCCCGGCTCCCCTTTGCAATTCCACCAGGCATTGTATTGACAGCCTGGCCGCCTCGCTATCGGGGTGAAAATACGCAGACCCGTGATCGCCTTCAATGACTGTGATAGTACCGCCCACCTTGATAATGCGTTTCAGTGTCTCTAAGGCCTCCACCGGCTGCGAAAGATGCTCCAAAACATGGCACACAAACACGTGATCGAAAGACTCCGGTTCAAAGGGCAAATCGAAAATGTCCGCTTGCTCAAAATGAACGTTGTGTAAACCTGCGTACTCCACCGCATTCTTCGCTTTGGCTACTGAGTTAGCGGAAATGTCGATGGAAGTGAACGATGCGTTCGGACTGTTTGTAGCAAGCGTAACTGTTTGAGCACCAACTCCGCAGCCAGCTTCCAATACTTGACTACCCTTCTGATAGCGAGTGTCGGAATGTAAAAGTTCGACCAGCGCGCTGGCTTGATCTTTTAGCCTCCGGGTTTCTCTTGTGTCGTATCCATGAACGTAGGCTTGACTCATATTAATTCTCTTTCAATTGTCTTCGTGCATCGTACTTGCTACTTCGCCAGCGCAATGTCCATGGGTTTAGTATTGATGAGGGGGCTTCCTTGTACATTGTGCCAACGGATCAAAAAGGATGCACAGTCGGAACGACCGCAATGGCCAAAAACGGTCATTCACGACAACGAAATTGAGTGGCGGTACAAGAAATAAGCCATAAGAATCCGATATCCCTGCCAGACAGCACGTTCGGTTCTTCCAAATGCTGGGATAATCCCAGTGTATCTGATGGGGTCACGTTCAACGAGTCAAGAATGCCAGTGTTCGGTTAACACATATTTCTAGCAACAGTCGCTTTTTGGTGTTGAGAAGACAGTGGCGAGTCCGCCGCCTTCGGTCCGCAGGTTAGTTGTCTGACCCTGGTAAAGTCTGGCTGATAACTGTTGAATCTTGCCGTTGTAGGTTACGCAGCGAATGTCGAGTTTTAGTGACTGTTTTTCACCATTGATGATGAGTTGTCGTTCGCTGGGTGGGACGATGGCCTGGGCGATGTAATCGGAGTGCGTGATGTTTTCCCAAACCCGCCGCGTGAGCTTGGCGCCGCGATACGCACCGCGGCTACCATATCCGGTAGCGGGCTTGAAAAAGAGTTGTTTACGATTTGTCCAGAGCTGATCGGCATTGTCTTGTGTGACGGCAACTGTGGATGGCAGCGAGTGGCCTAACGCAACGATAGCTTCCTCCGTCACGCCAAACTCCCTGAGTCGATTTGAGTCTGATAACAGCGGCAGATTGCGTTTGTCTGCATAGAGAGCGTAGACGTATGGAGAAGGCGTGAATACAGCCACACCCTTCTGATAGGCCTCTGCCAGGCAAGCGGATTCAGCTGTTTGCAGATAAAAGTCGGTGAGGCGGTTATACACCAGGTCGATCTTCTGCTCACCTAAGTACAGTGCGTCCCCTTTTATGGTGAAGTCTTTGGGGTCGGCGACCATTGCTTCAATATCGTGTCGTTCAAAGAGTGATTGAAAGAGCAAAAACTCAGGGTACAAAAACTGTGCTGATGGCTCGTTATCAACGATGGCGATTGTTTGCAGGGTCTTGTCCGGGCGCTGTAATTGCCACTCTTCTACGAACATTGCGATCAGTTCGTTTTCGGCGTCTGCGAAATTGGTTCTCCCGTCAAAGAAGGTGATCAGCTCATCACAACAGGCTTGTTGGGCCGTGGCCAAATAAAGATTCAGCAATACTCCGCCGGCATTGGTGTTGATTTCGATCAGCTGGGGGCCTTTCGCTCCGAGGTGGAAATCGTAACCAAAAAAGGCACCTCGTGGCCCAAAGTCCTGGCGGGCGGTAGCGGGGGCAACGGCCAGCACCGCCTCACGATAGGCACTATTGTGGGTTACTGTCTCTACGGCGCGAATCAGCTGCTCCATTTTTTGCAGGTGTCCCTGCCATAAGAAAACAGGTGAGTCTGCAAACAGATGGCTGTGTGTATCGAGGAGCTGTTCCGGCAGACCTGAGTCTCTGAGGTGTGCTTCCAGGCTATCGTGAAGTGTCTCTTTGTTTACGGCGATACAGTAACAATCCCTGTTCAGGGCTTCTGCAAGTTGGCTTCCTATTGGAGCTGTGTCCGCCATAACTTCCTCACTAAGCCGCCATATGCATATGATGATCGCAGCCGAATACGTAATGGCATATTGGAATGATGTCGTGAAACGTGCAGGACGCTGCAAAGAAAATCACGATAAAAGCCAGCGAGAAAATGATCGCTCGGTGGTGTGTCTCCATCAGTGCATTGATTGTGCTCATATCCTAACTCCCGGTCAGCCGATCATTCATATGCGCCTTCCTGTCGTGGCGCGCCATTCGGAATTACCCTTACAAGCCCCTTCGGAGGGAACGTCTGGCAGACGACAAGGAAATGGGATGGTATCTATCAACCTTAGCGCGGTCAGGCATGCAAATTGACGCGCTCGTAAACTGAATCGCGCATGCCCATCTTGGACATGACGATCTGCCATAAGAGCAAGTCCTCGACATCGAACGCCGCTTTGCAGGAGAGCAGATAGTAGTTCCACATCCGCCGGAATTTTTCGTCAAATAGCCGTTCCGATTTCAGTGCTTTGATGGTCTCCCAATTGCGCTCAAAGTTACTTTGCCAGGCACTCAGCGTCTTCGAATAGTAGTGGCCGTAATTTTCCCAGTCGTGGACAACGAACAGTCCATGGATCGATCGTGCCAGCTGCAACATCGAAGGTGCCATGGAATTTCGGAATATATGTTTTTCTATCCACGGGTTGACAACCGACGTTTCTTCGCTATTGCCGATCGTATGCAGCAGGAACAGACCGTCATCCTCAAGCATCTGATAAACAACGTCCATCAACGTGGCGTAATTCTTATATCCGACATGTTCGATCATGCCGCAGATCAGGATTTTGTCGAATCGCTTATCGAATCTTTCTGGCAGTTCCCGGTAATCACATAAAACGATGTCGACCGGTAACCCTGAAGTATATTTTCGCGCGTACTCGGTCTGCTCTTTAGACAGGGTGACTCCGGTCACCTGACAGCCACGGGTGCTCGCCGCGTACTTGGCGAAGCCACCCCAGCCACAACCGATGTCCAGAACACGGTCGGTAGCCTGCAACTCCAGCTTCTCACAAGTGATCTCAAGCTTATTGATTTCGGCCTGCTCGAGGTCCTCGGTGCCGTCAAAAAAGCAACACGTATATTGGTTGTACGGACCCAGGAACTGCTCGTACATCCGATAATCAAGGTCGTAGTGTTCCTCCGCCACTGCAGTGGCGCGCTTCATGCTCTGCAAATTGGAAAGTTGCGCACGCAATGCCAATAGCGTGCGATTCACTTTGGAAATCTGACTGTTTCGCAAACCGGCAGCGATGATACGCCCAAACAGACCATCAAGGGATGCAACATCCCAGTCACGGTCGATGTAGGATTCGCCCAGGCCGAGCGCTCCGCGCGCAGCGCGCCGATAGAACCGGTCCCGAAGCACCTGGATGTCCCACGGCTTTTCACCGTTGATGGAAACGCCCGCCCGGGCCAGCGTATTAGTCACAATGCGTTTAAATGACATGGTTGCTCCGGAATCAAATTCTGATGGTCTGCGTATTACGGTTTTTGCGAAGCCATGACAATCCGTCACCATCTTTAGGCGGGTTCGGCTGCACCGGTGTTGCCAGTGACCTAATTATAGTAGCTGCATAGCGGATCGGTAGTAGGGCACCTATGTTTGCTGCAGCCAAAACAGACATTGTAATAAGTCAGTTCCCGCCCGCCGCAGCAAACTGCTCGCAAGTCCCTTCTTCGGGTTGCCACACGGTCGCGTATGGATTATCGGTACAGACGATGGCGAGGACCCTTTCGCGCTCGCGGGTCTGCCGTGCCTGTTGCCCAGCGCGGATGGGGGCAAAACCCGGATCGTCATATAACACTTGCAGATAAGCTTCACTGGGCGCGATGAAAAACCCGTCTTCCGCCGCTTTGGCAATCAGCGCCAAGCCATTCTCGCGCTCGCCGGCAAGATAGGCGGCAAGGCCGTCTTCGTAGTCAACGCTTAGGGTATAAAGAAGACGGGCCCTAACCATCCCGGCCTCGCGATAACGGCGCACATTGTCCCTTAACGCCACCACCAGTTCCCCGATCTCGGCTTCTTCACCGGCGTCACGGCGCATGGCGATCAATGCTGCTGCTTCGGCAACTCCAAACCGACCCAAGATCGTGATCCGTCCACCGCTCCGTTGCCACATCTCCTCCAGGATGGGCCGGGCTTGAGCGTAATCACCGGCGCTGGCCAAGGCCAGCCCCCGATCGCGGCGGGCGTCGAGATTATTCGGGTCCTCGACAAGGCGTGCCTCCGCAGTCCCAACCGCATCGCTGCGTCTGCCCAACCAACTCAGCACACCGGGCCGCGGGTGTTCCGAAATGGCGAGCGCCTCTTTCTCAAGACCGATGGCAGCGAACTGCGAGGCCAAAAAATATCGCACAGCTGCCCTGTCCGGATCGATCCGCAAGGCATCCAGGTTGCCCAGGACCGCATTGGCCCATTTGCCGCCGACGGATGTCAGTTCACCTCGCATACTCGCGTAACGGACCGGCGAGATGGAAGCAAGCTTTTCCAGTTCCCGGTCGGCGTCATCGAGCCGGTTCCTGCAAATCAGCCAGCCTATGTAGTTGTACCTGGTCGGAATCGACAGCGGATCGAGCCGCAAGGCCGCCTCGTACGCGGCAAAATTCTCTTCGTAGCGCCCGAGGCCAGCGAAGGTGATTCCCATCCAGTTATAAACGATCGCATAGTTGGGGTTGATCTGGATGGCCTGTTCAAAGTATGTCAGGGCTTCTTCCATATTCCACTGCTTAAACAGGAGAAAACCGGTGGCGGCGTGAGCCTCGGCCAGGGTCGGATCAAGGGCCATCGCCCGCTCGGCATGGGGTGCTGCCTTGGCGATGGCGTCGGAGAGAGTCAGGTCGCCATAGAAGTCCAGGAATAGGGTCGCAATGGCTAACTCCGAATGGGCAAGCGCATAATCGGGATCGAGCGATATGGCCTTTTCAGACTCGCGAACCGCACCCTCAATGCTGGTCTTCGTGCGTTGGACCACCAGATGTCGGCCCCGCAGGTATGCCTCATGAGCCTCGGTATTTGCTGTTGCAATCACGCTGGGTGCCACCTCGACCTTAAGTCCCAGATGTTCTCTTAGGGTCATGACAATAGCCGCCGAAATCTCGTCCTGCAGCGTAAAGATATTCTCGAGTTCCCGGTCATAGGTCTCCGACCAGAGGTGGAAACCGTTGCTGGCGTCGACAAGCTGGGCGGTGATGCGTACTTGAGGGCCCGCCTTGCGGACGCTGCCTTCCAGAACGAAGGCCGTATTCAACTGTTGGCCAATGTCGATGATATCCCGGTTCTCGCCCTTGAACTGAAACGATGAGGAGCGCGCCGCCACCCGGAGACCGGGTATCTTGGACAGTACATTCAGCAGTTCTTCGGATATGCCATCGGAGAAATACTCCTGATCCCCTTCAGGGCTCAAATCTGCGAAGGCCAGCACGGCGATGGATTTATCAGCCGTCTCTGCGGTGCCGGTCTCGGCCGCCCGCTCCGTTACGGCTTCGGTAGTGGTCTGCACCAGTTCAGCATCCCGCGACGGATCGAGGACGAACTTGTCATAGGCGAAATAACCCAGCGCCACGACCAGCATGCCGATGATCATGAAATCCAGTTTGCGCCCGGTAATATGAGTGATGGACTCCGAGCGATCGACATCCTTTTCTTTTTTCAGACCTTCCGGTGTGAGTTCATAGGCCCAGGCAAAAATCAACGCCAGGGGAAACCCGATCAGCACGAGGACTGTCACTAGGGTCACCGACCAATCGGGAAGCTTCAGAATAGGAAAGGTCGTGGCTGTGATCTCGATCAACAGCCAAGCCGCGACTGCATAAGCAATCGCTACCCTGATGACGTTGCGACGCCTGAGTTCTGACACCAGCCCCATATAAAGGGTGCTTACGCCGTTAATGAGGCATGCACAATCCGTAACGACCGCAGAATTGAGAACGTCTGCTTTGGGTTGCGATCTCAGCCGGTCGTTCAGCTGACGGTGACTGCCGCTCGGGGGCTAATCAGAAAAGCGGGTCGTCCTTGTGGTCCTCGTACCACTGGTGTTGCCTGCGGATGTCTGCTTCCAACTCATTCACCATCGCGATGAACTCCGGATCCTGGTGTAGATTAGCCAGTTTCCAGTCTTGGTGGAGCATCCACCAGCTGGCATCATGGGGATAACAGCAGGAAATCCTCCAGCCTACGTCGATCGCTTCGCGCAGACCGGCAATGGCCTGGTCGCGATTACCCCAAATTGCGTGGATATACACGTCGAGGATGCCGTAGCCGACGCCGCGGGTCCGGTGCATGGTGGCGATTCGTTCTTCCAGGGCCAGTAGCAGGGCATCCCGCTGCTGCGTTTCGCCGTTGGCGTGGAGGATCGCGGCGAACACCAACGCCGATTCTAGATCAGTGACTGCAAGCTCCAATCCGTCTTCGAGGAACCCCGGAAACGTATCGGCCATCAGGCGCCGGGCGCGTTCCACGTCACCCTGCCCGGCGATCAGGTCCGCCAGCGCCTGATCGAAGGGTAGAAATCCGGGCACACGCTCTGATAGGTACTCCAGTATCGCTAAGGCCGCATCCCACTCGCCCCGGTAAAAGTGAAGCGCCAACCCCGGACCACGCGAAATGGTCTTTTCCGGATGGGCTTCGCCGAGTTGCCTGGCGCAATCGTCCGCGGACAGCACATCGCCAAGGTTGAGGAAGCCGAGACACTCTCTCCTCCAGGTATAGGCGTTATCCGGGTTTCGCCGCCGCGCTTCCTGGATCCACCGCTGTGCTTCGCCCAAATGACCAAGTCGGATCTGAAACCCGGCCATCTGTGCGTAGTTATTCGGAAACTCGGGATTTCGCTCGATATTGCGCCGATTCAGCGTCAATGCTTCTTCCGCACGTCCGGTGTCCCATGTTATACCGGCAGCATTACTCTGGATGATTGGCGACATCGGGTCCAGCTTAGCCGCCAAACGGATCTGCACCAGCGCTTCCTCGAACCTGCCCTGGTCGTCGAGCAGGATGCCGTACCATTGATGGGCCGTGGCGTAGTTGGGATTCAGCTTGATGGCCTTGAGATACTCTTCCTCTATGACGTCGTGATCTTCCTCTCCTGTTTTTGCTTGCTGCATTTGATGGAGAGCAGCCTTCGCCGTATGGGCCTCGCCGCTAAGCGGATCCAGCTCCAGGGCCTTTTCGACCAGCGGTTGTCGGCGTTGCAATGACTCTTCAAACACCAGGCCGCCGAAGAGCACTTGAAGATTATAGGTATGCGCCAGACCGACATAAGGAAGCGCATAGTCGGGGTCCAACTCGATGGCCTGCTTGAAGTACTGTTCCGCGGCGGCCAGGCTGCCGGCGGTACGTTTGGCCATTTCATGCCGCCCCAGGATCAGCTGCTCGTAGGCCTCCAGAGTGGGTTGGTAACGTTGCGCCAGGCGTTCTTTCTCGGTATCGAGTAGCGTGACCTTGAGTGCTTCCACCACTTCCTGGGCGATTTCGTCCTGAACCGCGAAAATGTCCTCGAGATCACGGTCGAAGCTTTTCGACCACAGGTGAGTGCCTTCTCCCGCATTTATCAACTGGGCAATCACCCGAACCCGGTTGCCGGCTCTTTGCACACTTCCCTCCAGGATGGTGCCTACCTCCAACTGCCGGGCGATTTCGCTGACATCGATGTTCTTGCCCTTGAAGTAAAAGGATGAGGTCTTCGCCGTCACCTTAAGGTCGCTCACCTGGGCCAGGACATGGATCAGCGTATCGGAGAGACCATCGGAGAAAAATTCCTGCTCCGGATCGGCACTCATGTTCTGAAACGGTAACACCGCAATGGACTTCTCCGGTGGTGGGCCTATCCACCATTTGTCGTAAGCAAACAGAATGAGTCCCGCACACAACAGCGAAATGACAATGAAGTCCAGGCGTCGACCGGTGACGTGGGTTATCGATTCTTGCGGATCAACATCTTTCTCGAGGCTGATGCCCTCAGGGGTTAACTCATAAAACCAGGAGAAGATCAGGGCGATCGGGAAACCGACGGCAAGCAGTGCGAGAATGGTTGTGCCGATCCAATCCGGCAGCTTGGCGAGGTCGATCAGTGCGTCGGCCACCTGCACGATCAGCCAGGCAGCTACGACATACAGCACCGCCATGCGCAGCACATTGCGGCGCCTGAGTTCTGACACCAACCTCATGATTAAGTACTTACGCCGTTACCACTACTAGCACAACCCGTATCGACCGCAGAAAGGACCATTCAGGCACTCAAAGCCTGCGTTGCTCCTCTACCCCTTCACAGGTCTGCGGCAAGGGTTGCCAGTTATCAGGCGTCGGATTATTGAAGCAAATCAGCTGCAATACTTTGTCGTGCTCATCGATGAGTATTGCATCTAATTCCCCTCGAAGTGCGACAAAACGTGGCTCGTCCCACAAGTCTTCAAAAATAATATCGTCGAAGAACTGGGGATTCCGTAACCCAAGTTGTATGGCTGATTTCAGAGCGACGATCACTGCGTCCGCATCGTTCTCGAACGCAGCGATCATCGCTTCTTTCCGAGGCTGAAATTGATTTCTTCCAACGCGACTCGATGCGGCATGGTCCTGCTTGACCAGTTGTACGACAGCCTGCGCAGTATCCTCGTCGCCCGCTTGCCTGAGGGCCAGTGCCAACCGCATCGTCATTCGCGAACCGCTGATGTCCATCTCGACTAAATGATTAATGGGTCGTCCTTCGGGCACGAAGTCACGCAAGCGCTCAAATAGCGGCAGCGCCTCATGAATGCGGCCTGCATCGTACAAAACATTAGCGGCCACGGCGATAGCTCTTTCATTTTCCGGATTCAGTTGCATATTTCTTTGCGTCGCCTGGATTGCTTCTTCGAATCGCCCTTCGAAGACATCGACCACATAAGCCAGATCAACATCGACGCGCCGTGCCTCTTCGTATTCTCCAATTATGATTAACACCCCCACTAGAAATCCGGCGGTGTAGTGCCTAGTTTCCGCGGCCTGCGACCTGAGGGCCCAAGACAAGCCCTCAGCAATTTTGCCCTCCCAAATGAACGACGTCTCAGCATGCGCTATATACGCAGACGCTGGTCTTTGCACGAGCAATTGATCGGCCATTTCGTGAGCCTCTTCGAACCGCCCGATCGCGCCCAGCCAGAAGGCGTAGTTGATACGACCGGCAACAGACAGCGGATCTGTCACCAGCACCTGCTTGAGGGTTGCAAACGCCTCCTCGTAGCGGCCCAAATTAGCAAGCGGCAGGTACATCCAGAGCATTGCATCGCCGTAGTTCGGGTTCGATGCCAGCGCTTTTCGGGCATGTTCGATCGCGGACTGCGGATCGCTACTCAGTGTAAGCAACGCCTGCCCTGCATGTGCTTCGGCAAGGTCGGGTTCGAGTTCCTGAGCACGGTCCAGGTGCCGAATGGCCTTTCGCTTTGCCTCCTCCCACGTGGGCGCCTTATAAAGGAGCGTGGCGATAGCCAGTTGCGCATGGGCCGGCGCAAACATTTCGTCGAGACGCAGGGAACGCTCGAGGTGGCGAACCGCCTCCTGCAAATTCTGCCGGCCACGGAGATATATCAACTCGCGCCCCCGGAGATAGGCGTCATATGCATCGGTATTGGCAGCCCTGATTGCAGTGGGCTGCACCGCCTCGCCTGCGACCAGCGCGAGTTTCATTTTGAGCGCCTCACTGATAGCTGCGGCAATTTCGTCCTGCACGGCGAAGATATCGTCAAGTTCACGGTCATAAGTCTGCGACCACAGGTGCGAGTCGGAGCTCGCCTCGATAAGCTGCGCCGTGATGCGTACCCGGTTACCCATCTTGCGTACCGATCCTTCCAGCACATGCGCGACGTTCAATTGCTTCGCCACCGTGGGGAGTGCAATGTCCTTGCCCTTGAAGGAAAACGACGAGGAACGTGAGATCACTCGCAGCTCAGGGATCTGCGCCAGCAGGTTCAGCAGTTCTTCGGAAATGCCGTCGGAGAAATACTCCTGCTCCGGATCGTCACTCATGTTCTCGAACGCCAAGACCGCTATGGATTTTTCCGGTGGTGGGCCTATCCACCACTTGTCGTAAGCAAACAGAATAACGGCGGCACATAACAGCGAAATGACGATGAAGTCCAACCGTCGGCCGGTGACGCGTGTTATCGATTCTTGCGGATCAACGTCTTTCTCGAGACTGATGCCCTCCGGTGTAATCTCATAAAACCAGGAGAAGATCAGGGCAATCGGAAAGCCGACGGCGAGCAAAACAAAAACGGTGCGTCCAGCCCAGGCCGGCAATCCGACCACGGACATCATCACCTCGACCACTTGCATGATCAGCCAGGCAGCTACCAGATAAAGCACCACCATGCGCAGCACATTGCGCCGCCTGAGTTCTGACACCAATCCCATACGGACACGTATAGTCCAGCTCAAGAAGAAGCGCAAATGAGGATCGGTCGCGGGTGAAGTGAATGCCCGTTTCCGGTCGAAAGCAGAATCACTAGACTGGATCTAAAGTCGGAGCTGCATGATGTAGCTCTCGGAAAACACGTATAGCACACGGTTTTGAATGCGAATATAAGGGAATGTGGTGGGGTGAGTCTTCAGGCTACGTGCCTTAAACCCTTGTAATTCTCACACACTCGCCGCTGCAATAGCAGGCTGAAGAGCGCCCCTAAAGCCGAGACGTTTCCCGGCGTATGGCTTACCAGGGGATGAAGATGACGCTCAATTCAAATCGCGTTCGAGGCGGTGGTGCAACTGCCGTATCCGCCCAGCTTGGATGCTTTTTTCTTTTGCCGGCAATCCTTATCTTGTCTATCGCCGTGCCCGCCCAGGCCCAGGTTACCTATTCTGAAAGAGAAACCGACGATCTCGATGAGGTTATCGAAGAGATCTTCGTTACCGGCACTCGCATCAAAAACCCAAATGTCATAGCGGCAAGTCCGGTTATGACCTTGGGCCAGGAAGAGATCGGCCTGAAGCAACAGCCAAACATTGAACGCGTTTTTCGCGACTTGCCCATCACCATTCCGGGCGACGGCGAAAACGTGAACAACGGGACATGGGGACAGGCGACAATCAACTTGCGAGGCCTTGGAGAAGGACGTTCGCTGATTTTGATCGACGGCAAGCGGCTGGCGCCTTACAACGCAAGGGGCATTGTTTCGACCGATGTCATTCCCGTCAATATGCTCGAGCGCGTCGACGTTGTAACCGGGGGCGCATCAGCGGTCTATGGATCGGATGCGATGTCCGGCGCAATAAACTTCATACTGCGCGATGACTTCGAGGGCTTTGAGATTGACCTTGGCTACTCGGATACCGACTCAGGTCAGGCGACCAATGGCGGTGGTGAAGACACCACCTACATAAATGCGTTGTTTGGCGTGGCTTTTGACGACGATCGCGGCCACATCGTATTCGGCGGTGGCCACACCAGCCGAGGCGCGGTTCTGCTCTCCGAAAGACAATTTGGATTATTCGGCGTTTCGTCATTTACGGGTGCCGGATTGGGAGCGCCGCCAGCCGAACCAACGCCGGACTGCTCGGGCAACACGTCTTTCACGACCGCGCATTCGACGCGAGTGGGATCAACCACCTCGATCCCGGCGACACTCGATCTTCGCAGTGGCAGCAGCTACCAGTTTCGCGACGACATGAGCATTGCCCCGTTCACCGGTCTTGGAGCAGATACTCGGTGTGCGCGATTCAATTTCAATCCGTTCAATTACTATCAAACACCGCAGGAACGCTGGCAGGCGACGACGGTCGCTTCATACGACTTTAACGATCATGTCGAGTTCTATGCCCGGGCCTCATTCTCGGCTAACGAATCGGCTTTCCAGATAGCCCCGTCGGGCACCTTCGGAAATCCGTTCACGATTCCAGTCATGAACCCATTCTTTACCGACGCAACGCGCACAACAATTGTCAATGATTTGAATGCAGGAGCGGTGGAGTGGGTGACCACCAATACTCAAGTTCTAAATGATTTGCTGGCCTTGCCGAATCCCACGGAGGATGACCTGAAATCGATAGCCGGTTTGCAGGCTGCGCTGGCTGCTGACCCATTGGGTTTTTCTGCGGTCGGTATTCAGGATCTGGACGGCGACGGCGTATTCGACAACTCCGACTCATTCACATCAACCGCCCGTCGTCGTACGCTCGGACTCGGCGTACGCTCGGGAATATATGACACAGACTATTCCCAGTATGTGTTGGGTGTTCGCGGTAGCCTGCCCGGGGCCATGGAGGGCTGGAACTACGACGTATCCTACCAGCGCGGGGAATCCGATATCACGAATGCTCGCTATGGCTTTACCAACCTGACCAACCTTCAGACAGGCATCAATACGGTCGATCCGGACCAGTGCATCACGCCGCAGGGAGTCCTGACAGAATTTCCCTGTACGCCGATCAACATATTCGGACCGGTCGGATCGATCACCGAACAGCAGCGCCTCGATGGATTCTTCATCGCGGTTGCCAATATCCTGGATATAGCCACACAGACGATTTATCACGCATCAATCGATGGCACTATCGAGCGGTTGTCACTACCGTCGGCGGATGATGGTCTTTCCGTTGCCTTCGGGGTCGAACACAGTGACCTGACGGCGAGTTCGAATCCGGACGAGTGTATGAAACTGGTGCCATTCAGCTGTCAGGGCGGTGCCGGCGGCAACGCTCTCCCGATAAACGGCGCATATAGCTCCGACGAGTGGTTCGTTGAAGCAATCCTGCCGCTCGTCCAGGGCAGAACTGCATTCGAAAACCTGAGCATCGAACTCGGATATCGCAGCTCGGATTACGATGTGCAGGGCAGCACCGATTCGTGGAAGGCGGGCATCAGCTGGGAGATCGTTCCGGGCTTCCGCTTGCGGGCCATGGAGCAGCAAGCCGTACGCGTGCCGAATGTTGGCGAGTTATTCAACCCGGTCACGTACGGAGGAGACTTGGCCGACTTTGATCCGTGCTCGATCGGCAATCCGAACCCGCCGGCCCCGGGCAGCGAACTGTTCGACCTGTGTGTCAATTCGGGCACGGGTATGCTGCCGAGCCAGGTCGGCACGGTGCCGGATATTGAAGAAGGCTGGATTCCTGGATTTTATGGCTCGAACCCGAACGCCTTACCACAAGAGGAGGAGGCGAGCACAACCACGTTAGGGTTCGTCTGGGAACCGGAGTTCGATTTCCTGACCGCTACAACCATCTCGATCGATTACTATGACATCACGATCGACGGTTACATCGGTGAGCCGAGCGGGCAGGAAGCGCTCGATCTCTGTTATGTTCTTGAAGATCCGGTGACTTGCAGCGGCATCGTCAGAGTCGGCGGCGCATTTGGCGAGACCGGGACCGGCGTGCCATTGCACATCCGGAACCTTTTAGCGTATGAGGCGGAGGGTATCGATCTGGTGGTAAACACCGGTTTCGACACGGGTAATATCGGCGAGTTTGCAGTGGCGCTTACCGCGCACCAGTACCTGACTAACGAATTCCAGACAACACGGGCGTCGCCGGTAGTTGATTGTGCTGGGTTCTACGGCTGGTTCTGCGACCCGGTCCCGGAATACCGCCATACTCTTCGCGTCAGCTGGTTCCGTGACAACCTGGATGCGTCATTGTTATGGCGCCATATCGGCGGCATGGACGTCGAGCCGAGTCAAGCCCCGATCTTATATCCAGACTTTCGAAGTGTTGACGCGCAAAACTACCTCGATTTGACGTTCGGCTTCGCTTACAGGGATTTTGGTCGAATCTCGCTCCTGGTAGCTAATATCATGGACGAAGATCCACCAATCCTCGGCAACACCACCAGTTCGACAGCGTTCAATTCCGGTAACACGTTTCCGAGCTTGTTCGATACCATGGGACGGACTTACTTTGTCAACCTGAAACTGACATTCTAGGTATCGAGCTCGTTTATGGAACGATAGCGGCAGCCTTCTGGCTATCAATCTGACACCTTTTCACCATCCCGGTGGCTAAAGTCTGCTTTGCTCGATTACCCCGTCGCAGGTCTCCGGCAAGGGTTGCCAGTCATCAGGTACCGGATTGTTGAAGCAAATCAGTTGCAATACCTTGTCGTGTTCTTCGTCGAGTATTGCGTCTAATTCCTGTTGAAGCGCGACGAAACGTGGCTCGCCTTGCAAGTCTTCAAAGATAGGATCGTCAAGCGTCCACTCAATCCGTAGTCCAAGTCGTATGGCTGAATCGAGTGCGCTGATTGCGTGGTCAGGATTATTGTCGAACGCAGCGATCATGGCTTCTGCCCGGTAATGTTCCTGATTTTTTCTTCCGGCCGCGCGACGTGCAGCATGCTCCCGCTTGGCAATTTGTGCGGCAGCTTGCGCACCAGCGACATCGCCCGCTTTCCTGCGAGCCAGTGCCAGCCATATCGTCAGGTTAAGAGAATGTGGCTCCCAAATTGGTCGACCTTCAGGTACAAAATCAAGCAAGCGCTCAAATAACGGCAGCGCCTCATCAATGCGGCCTGCGAAATACAGAGCAATTGCTGCGGCCACAATAACTCTTGGGTTATCCGGATCCAGACGCATGTTTCTTTGCGTCGCCCGGATGGCTTCTTCCCAACGCCCTTCGGAGACGTCGACCCAGTGAGACTGAAGGGGGTCGATTCGCCGCGCCTCATCGTATTCACCAACCAGAATGAATGCGAACTCTATTAAACCGTTGCCACCGCCCAACTTAAGGGCCCAGGACAGGCCCTCAGCTACCTTGCCATCGAAAAAGAGTGACGTGCGGGCATGCGCCGCATACCCTCTCGCCCGGCTTTGCGCGAGCACCTGATCGGCAACATCGTGGGCCTCTTCGATCCGTCCGGTATCGCTCAGCCACCAAACGTAGTTGAGGCGACCAACAATGGTCAACGGGTCGATTACCAGGATTTGTTTGAGGATTAC
>Ga0255052_10001158_pt1 | contig 20188 bp, 16 predicted proteins | sample JV7_2_21_MG_FD_188632 | JGI IMG/M metagenome (GOLD analysis project Ga0255052, IMG submission 188632) | Seawater microbial communities from Jervis Inlet, British Columbia, Canada - JV7_2_21 | ecosystem: Environmental > Aquatic > Marine > Inlet | place: Canada: British Columbia | collected... | reverse complement strand
CTGTCGGTGACGAGTCTCGGCATCATCGCGTTGCTGGTCGGGTTCCAGAACCTCGCCGCATTTCTCGTCTACGGCATCACACGTACGGGCGTCGCACTGTTCATTACCTGGATCGTGCTCTGGCTGGTTTCCATCTTCCTGCAGTACCTGCTGCGACAGGACACGCCGGGGGCTGATCAGTTGCGCTCATCGCTCGGCCTCTCCGGTCGCGGTTCGCGTACGGGCATCGGCTTCATGCAACTGATCGCCGACCTGGTCGTGTGGTTCGTTGTTGCGGCCTACATGCTCTACGTGTGGGACGACTCCGGCACCACGCTCGCACAGATGTATGTCGATCTGTTCGTCGGCTGGGAGATCGGCGGCGTCACGCTCGTGCCGATCAATATTATTGGCGGCATTCTGATTTTTGCCGGCATCCTTGTCGTCATCGGCTGGCTGAAGCGCTGGATCGACAAGCGCTGGCTGCAACATATTGTCATCGATCGAGGCGCCCGGGACGCGATCATCACGTTGTTCGGCTACATCGGCTTCGTCATCGCGTTGCTCGTCGCCTTGTTCATGGCCGAAGTCGACCTGTCGGGCCTTGCGTGGGTCAGTGCCGCGCTCGCACTCGGTATCGGTTTCGGCATGCAGGAAATTGCGAGTAACTTCGTGTCGGGGCTAATCCTGCTCTTCGAACGCCCGATTCGTGCCGGTGATTTCGTAACGGTCGGCGATATCCAGGGCTTCGTACGCAGCATTCGCATTCGCGCAACGGAAATCGAGACGCTCGACAATCGGAACGTCCTGGTGCCGAATTCCGAGTTGATCTCGGGGCGTGTGACGAATTGGGTGTTGCGTGATACGTATGGCCGATTAGTACTGAATGTTGGCGTCGCATACGGCTCCGACGTCGAAAAGGTCCGCGACATCCTCGAGAGCGCTGCGCGCGAACATCCCGAAGTCATTACAGATGGCAGCGCACCGGCGCCACGTGCGTTATTCATGGATTTTGGCGACAGTTCTCTCGACTTCGAACTACGCGTTCGCGTCAAGCACATCGAGCGCCGTTTCTCGATCAAGAGTGATCTGAATTTCACCATCGACAAGGCATTCCGCGAGTCAGGCGTCACGATCCCGTTCCCACAACGGGACCTGCATATTATCGCGCCGAAAACCGAGTCAGCTGAGAGCGCCGAAGTCGCGGCGACAGAGGACGACGTCGTGCCGGCCCCAGTACCTGGTCCCGGCACACGTAGCCACAGCGAGACAATGGAGACTGCTGCCGACCTTGAGCAGGTTTGGGCCGCTGTCACGGACATCGATATTCTGAAGCGCTGGCTTGCTCGTGACGGCACGTTTGCACCGCACGTGGGCGGTTCGTTCAACCTGGAGCTTCGCGATGGTTACGAAATCGCGGGCAGGCTCGATATCTTCATTCCTCCGCGACGCATGCGTGCGGTGATTGTGCCGCTGAGCGACGAAGCACCGCTCCCGACCGGGCCGATTACCGTCGAGATGGTGCTGCGCAGGAACGATGAATGCACGGAACTCACGGTGACCGTATCCGGCATCCCGGACAGCGAAGATTGGGAAGAGTACTACCGCCTGTCGGTAGATCGCTGGGAGATCGCGCTCCTCGAGCTGCGCAAGAACGTCCTGGGCAAGTGACGCTTCAGGGCGCCGAGATGACCTCGAGCCCGCCCATATAGGACCGCAGGACATCCGGCACTCCAATGCTACCGTCCGACTGCTGATAGTTCTCCATGACCGCTATCAGTGCGCGGCCGGCGGCTACACCCGAGCCGTTGAGCGTGTGAATTAGCTCGGGCTTACTCGTTTCGGGATTCCGAACCCTCGCTTTCATCCGACGCGCCTGGAAATCCGTGCAATTACTGCACGAGGAAATCTCCCGGTACTTCTGCTGGCCAGGCAGCCAGACTTCGATGTCGTAGGTCTTGGTTGCAGCGAATCCCATGTCGCCCGCGCACAGGCACACGACCCGGTAGGGCAATTCGAGCATCTGCAGTATCACTTCGGCATGTCCGGTCAACTCTTCCAGCGCCGCCTCCGACTGGGTCGATGTCACCAGCTGCACCAGCTCGACTTTTTCGAATTGATGCTGACGGATCATGCCGCGCGTGTCCTGTCCGTAGCTGCCCGCCTCCGAACGAAAACACGGTGTCAATGCCGTGAGGCGCATGGGCAGGTCGTCGGATTCCAAGATCTGCTCGCGCGCGAGGTTCGTCAGAGACACCTCGGCCGTCGGAATGAGGTAGAAAGGCGTCTCGTCCGTCGTTTTGAAAAGGTCTTCCTCGAACTTCGGCAACTGACTCGTGCCTTCCAGCGCGTGCGCCTGGACGATGTACGGTACGTAGGCTTCGGTGTAACCGTGCTGCTCCGTGTGCGTATCCAGCATGAACTGCGCCAATGCACGCTGCAGTCGTGCGAGTCCACCGCGCATCACGGCAAATCTCGATCCTGACATACGGCTTGCCGCATCGAAATCCAGCATCCCCAGGTCTTCGCCGAGTGCCACGTGGTCCTGCGGCTCGAAGTCGAATTCGACGGGCTCACCCCAACGGCGCACCTCGGCGTTGGCCGACTCGTCGCTGCCATCCGGCACGTCATCCATGATCAGGTTGGGCAGGCCGAGTTCAATATCACGAAGCTGCTTTTGCACCGCACCGAGGTCCTCTTCTGTAGCGGCCAGCCTGTCACCCAGGTCTTTGACAGCGGCCAGCAGAGGCTCGATGTCTTCACCCTGTGTTTTTGCCTTGCCGACGCGCTTCGAACTCGTGTTGCGTTCATTGCGCAGGGCCTCAGTCTCCACCTGGAGTTTCTTGCGCCGGTCTTCGAGGTCGAGGTAAGCGGCCGCGTCAAACGCGCCACCCGGACCCCGGCGGGCAAGATTTGCAGCTACGTCGGCGGCGGCTTGTCGCAATAATTTCGGATCAATCATCGTTTTGTGGATCTCGCGTGTCGCCGCGCTCTTCCCGGTTGCGACGTTCGATTTCTGCCAGTTTCTCGCCGATCCGGATCTCCAGACCGCGCGGCACGGGATGATAATACTTAACCGGGGGCATGTCCTCGGGAAAATACGACTCGCCGGCCGCTATCGCGTCGGCCTCATCATGTGCGTAACGGTAATTTTCTCCGTAACCGAGCTCCTTCATCAGCTTCGTCGGCGCATTGCGAAGATGCAGTGGTACCTCCAGCGATCCGTATTCTCGCGCGTCCCTGGACGCTGCCTTGGATGCCTTGTAAACCGCATTGCTTTTTGCAGCACAGGCGAGGTAGACAACGGCCTGTGCAAGCGCCAGTTCACCCTCGGGGCTACCGAGTCGCTCCAATGTCTCCCAGGCATTCAAGGTGAGTTGTAATGCACGCGGGTCGGCGTTGCCGATGTCCTCCGATGCAACCCGGATCATTCGGCGCGCGACATACAGCGGATCGCAGCCGCCGTCGAGCATGCGCATCAGCCAATACAGCGACGCGTCCGGGTCCGAGCCCCGGATCGCCTTGTGCAACGCCGAGATCTGGTCGTAAAAATATTCGCCCTGCTTGTCGAATCGTCTGCGACCACCCGCAACGACTGATTTGACGACCGCTTCGTCAATCTCGTTAGCCGCCGCAAGATCGGCGGCAAGTTCCAGGAAATTGAGTGCCCGCCGCGCATCACCATCAGCTGCCGTCGCCATCAACTCGATGGCCGCGGCAGTGGCGGTTCCTGCCGGCCCGCGCTCGCTGTCCGACAGCGCCCGCTCGAGGACCCGGGCCAGTTCTGCTTGCGTCAGCATCTTCAGCACATAAACGCGTGCCCGCGACAACAAGGCATTGTTCAGCTCGAAAGAAGGATTCTCGGTGGTCGCACCGATGAACGTCAGGGTGCCGTCTTCGACAAAAGGCAGAAATGCGTCCTGCTGCGATTTGTTGAAGCGATGCACTTCGTCGAGAAACAACACGGTGCCGCGACGATTCATCTGCCGCTGGTTTTTCGCCTCCTGGACCGCGGCCCGAATGTCCTTCACTCCGGCCATGACGGCGGACAATGCGATGAAATGCGAGTCGGTCGATGCCGCGACCATGCGTGCCAATGTTGTCTTCCCGGTGCCCGGTGGACCCCAGAAAATCATCGAGTGCGCACGGCCCTGCTCGATCGCGCGGCGTAGTGGTTTGCCATCCCCGAGCAGATGCGACTGACCGGAAAATTCATCGAGGCTCGCGGGACGCATACGATCGGCCAACGGCCGCTCGGCCGCTGTGGCTTCGTCATCTGCAAACAGGTCAGTCAACGCCGGCACCTGCGCCCGATAGTCCATTCCTCAAATGGCTGACACCACCCTCCGGCGCCCGCCATTGCGATCACAAGGCCGACGATTATACCGATCGTATCGGCGCCGAAATCCAGCACCTCTGCCGTGCGGTAACCCACGGCGCGCTGGCAAACCTCTATGAGCGCGCCGAAGGCAAGCAAGCCAAGCGCGATCCGCCAGTAAGATCGCGGTCGATACTGCCCGGCGAACCATAGCGCCAGCAACGCGAACGTCGCGACGTGCGCCCACTTGTCCAGGTTATCGAGCCAGGAAACAATGCGCGTCGGGTCCGGCCAAAACCAGACCGCAGGCATTACGGTAAAGGCAAGCACGAGAGTCAGAAATATTGCGCTCGCTACCCGCCAGCGACGCGCGTAGCGCAGTGGCAACATCAGTCAGCCGTCAGTTCGGGGGATGCAGGCTGGCCCACGACATCGACGTCTTCGGGCACAACAAATTCGAATCGTCCGGCATCGATCGGCTCGTTGACGGCGACATTGTCGAGAGAGACAAAGGTCGTTTGCTCGAGGTTGTCAAAAAACACCATCTGGTGCAGCCGCCGCTCGGCGAAAGCCAACTCGACGCGCTTGAAGCCGCTGTCCGTATTGATCGGGACGAGTCTTACCCAGGTCACGCCGTCTTCGGTGACGCTGCCCTGGTACTCGAATTGATCCAGCGCAGCATCTGATCCGCCAAGCAGTAACGCCGGTGTATTGGCGAGCGCCTCGGCTTGCGGTTTGACGGTGACCTGCTCGAGGTCGACGTCATAGCTCCAGATGTTGAGGCCATCTGCGATGAGCCACTGTTCATAAGGTTCCGAATAAGCCCAGCGGAATTGTCCCGGCCGTTGTATCTCGAGCGTGCCGCTGGTTACTTCGAGGATCTGTCCTTGTGCGTCGATCAGCGACTGTTCGAAGTCCCCGGAAAACGTCACCACGTCAGTGATGAATGCGTCCACAAGCACCCTGCCGTCATCCGCAGGCTCGTCCGCAGCAATACCGTGGCCGGCAAACAACACGCCGGCAATGAGGAAAAATCGTTGCATCACCTCTATCAATCCTTGGCAGCGGCCGTCGGCACCAGGATCTCCCGGGAACCGTTCGACTGTAATGGCCCGACCAGGCCGGCAGCTTCCATTGACTCGACCATCCTGGCCGCACGGTTGTACCCGATCTTCAGTCGCCGCTGCACACCCGAAATCGACGCTTTGCGGGTTTCCATGACGACCTGTACCGCCTGGTCGTACAAGGGGTCCTGCTCGGCGTCGCTGGGATCGGCTGGTAATTTGTCGATCCCGGCCAGTCCTGGAGTTGGACTCGTCGGGGCCTCGAGAATTTCATCAATATAGCGCGGCATGCCGCTCTTCTTGAGGTGGCGAACAACGGCATGCACCTCGTGGTCCGCGACGAAAGCACCGTGCACCCGTATCGGCACCGACGTTCCCGGCGGGAGATACAGCATATCGCCGTGACCGAGCAGGTTCTCCGCGCCTTGCTGGTCGAGGATGGTCCGGGAATCGACCCTGGCCGAGACCTGGAAAGCTATTCGCGAAGGCACGTTTGCCTTGATCAGACCGGTGATGACATCGACGGACGGCCTCTGCGTCGCCAGCAACATGTGTATGCCCGAAGCGCGTGCTTTCTGTGCAAGACGTGCGATCAGTTCTTCGACCTTCTTGCCGACGATCATCATCATGTCGGCCAGTTCGTCGATAATCACGACGATGAAAGGCAACGGTGTCAGCGTTGGGTGCTCGATGGGTTTCTCGTCATCCTCGAAGGGCGGCGGCGTAAATGCCGGGTCCTTGATCGGCCGGCCGGCGGCGATCGCTTCGTTCACCTTGCGGTTGTAGCCACCGATATTGCGCACGCCGAGTGGGGCCATCATCCTGTAGCGGCGATCCATTTCGGCGACGCACCAGCGCAGCGCATTCGCGGCTTCCTTCATGTCCGTCACGACCGGCGTGAGCAAATGCGGTATGCCTTCGTAGACCGACAATTCGAGCATTTTCGGATCGATCATGATCAGGCGCACCTGCTCTGGCTGCGTCTTGTAGAGAATGCTCAGCACCATCGCGTTGATCGCGACCGACTTGCCGGAGCCCGTCGTTCCGGCGATCAGCAGGTGCGGCATACGCGCGAGGTCCGCGACCACCGAATTGCCACCGATGTCCTTGCCGAGAGCCAGCGTCAGCGGTGACGCCAGGTCGTCGTACGCACGCGACTTGAGAATTTCGCCGAGCGTCACGAGTTGCCAGTTCTCGTTCGGGATTTCGAGTCCGACGAAAGACTTGCCGGGAATCACCTCGACGATGCGTACACTGACGACCGACAGCGAGCGTGCCAGGTCCTTGGCGAGATTCACGATCTGACTGACTTTTACGCCCGGTGCCGGATCGAGTTCGAAGCGGGTGATCACCGGTCCCGGAGATACCGACCTGACCTCTACCTCGATGCCGAAGTCGCGCAGCTTGAGTTCGACAACCCGGGACATCGCTTCCAGCGAGTCTTCGGAGTAGCCCTGCTTCTGTGCCGGTGGATCGTCGAGCAACGACAATGGCGGCAGTTCGCCAGCGGCAGGTGGCTCGAATAACGGCACCTGGCGCTCGCGCTCCGCCCTGACGCTCGGTTCGAGCGAGGGCATCACCGGTTCTATCCTGGGTGGCGCACGGCCCGCCGTGCGCTTCTTCTCGACTTCGATGATGTCCTGGCGCGCTGCTTGCTGCCGACGTCCTTCCGCGCGATCACGCAACTCACCAAATTTGATACGCGCTTTTTCGTAGCCGACCAGGCACCAGCGACCGATGCGGTCCATGACATTGAACCAGGAGACCCCGAGAAACAGCGAAATCGAAGCGATCCACAGCACGAACAGCAAGGTACTCGCCCCGAGAATTTTCATGACCGACTCAAGGCTGTGACCAACGATCTGCCCTGCGATCCCACCTGCCGTTTCGTTGAAACCGACTGGCGAAAAATGCAGCGTCGATAACGCGCAGCTCGTAATCAGCGTGGCGACGAATCCACCGAAACGCAGCCCGAAGTCCATCTTGGTCAGTGCCTGCTGCGTTTTCTGCTCGCGATACAGCATCCAGCCGAGGTAGAACACCATCACCGTAAACAGGTAGGCCGGACGCCCGAACAAATTGAACAACAGATCGGCAATCAACGCACCGACACGACCAATCCCGTTTTGCACGTCCGCCGCAGCCGTCGCCTGGCTAAAGCCCGGGTCCGACGGATCATAAGTAAACAGTGCAAACCAGAGGATGACGGCGAGCGCACCAAAGACGTACAGTGCACCTTCACGCAATGCCCGGTGCACCTGGACGGATAGCCTGGAGGTTGGTTGGCTGATTTTTCGGGCTTTTGGCATATTTAATGTATTTTATTATAAATCGTATCTAATTAACTGAATTAACTAATATTATAACAATGTTTCAATCTAAATCCATGGTACCCGACGTCGCTACGTCCGACGCGCATGTGGCACACGCGCAAACGTCCGCTCGCGATAATGGATGCTCACCGGGTCCGTTTTCCCTACACTAGCCCAAGGATGTTCTGACGTACGCTGACAGCCTTGAAAACCCCCATTTGCAACCGCAATTCGGCTGTCTCCGTCTGCAAGACTAATGATTTTCGCCAGGGGCAAATTATACATGAGTGACTTGAAGCATTGCCGCGTTCTGATTCTGGGCTCTGGTCCTGCCGGATACGCGGCCGCGGTCTATGCGGCTCGGGCCAATCTCGATCCCGTGATAATTACCGGCATCGAACAGGGTGGGCAACTGATGACCACGACCGATGTCGATAACTGGCCCGGTGATGTCGAGGGCCTGCAGGGGCCCGAATTGATGGAGCGAATGCTTCGCCACGCACAGCGCTACGACACGGAAATTATCAACGACCACATTCACACGGCGGATCTGTCGACACGACCATTTCGTCTCGATGGCGACTACGGCAGCTATACCTGCGACGCGCTGATTATTGCGACTGGCGCGACGGCGAAGTATCTCGGGCTGCCATCGGAGGAGGCCTTCAAAGGGCGCGGCGTTTCGGCGTGCGCAACCTGTGACGGGTTTTTCTATCGTGGCAAGGACGTCGCGGTCATAGGCGGCGGTAACGCGGCCGTCGAAGAGGCTCTGTATCTCAGTAATCTCGGCTCCAAGGTTACGCTTGTACATCGCCGTGACGCGTTGCGCTCGGAGAAGATCCTTCAGGATCGCCTGTTCGAGCGCGCGGAAGAAGGCAAGGTCGAGGTGCAATGGGACCACGTGCTCGACGAAGTGCTCGGTGACGACAGCGGCGTCACGGGAATGCGCATTCGCAGCACGAAGGACGAATCGAAAACCACAGACGTGAAACTCGCTGGCGTCTTCATTGCTATCGGTCACAGTCCGAATACCGGTCTCTTCGATGGGCAACTGGACATGCGTAACGGCTACATCACGATACGCTCGGGCATTGATGGCGATGCAACCGCGACCAGCATCCCGGGTGTTTTCGCCGCTGGCGACGTTGCAGATCACGTATACCGACAAGCGGTAACGTCGGCGGGCGCGGGCTGCATGGCTGCTCTCGATGCCGAGAAATTCCTCGATGCACAGGAAGCCGGTGAGAGCCTCGAGAGCGGCGACGCCGCCGCGTAATACGTCGAGAGGCGAATGCGGCTAACCCTTAACGACGCAATCGCCGATGTCAGTGCTGACGAGTGGAATGCTCTTGCGGGAGACGACTGCCCGTTTTTGAGGCATGAATTCCTGGCGGCAGCCGAACTGACCGGCTGCGTCGCTCCCGCATCCGGCTGGATACCGCAGCACCTTACCGTCGAGCAGAACGGCAGGCTGCGGGGCGCCATGCCGCTTTACCAGAAGGACCACTCCTGGGGGGAATTCGTGTTCGACTGGGCCTGGGCCAGCGCCTATGAGCGAGCGGGTCTCCGCTACTTCCCCAAACTGGTGTCGGCCGTGCCATTCACGCCCGCGCCGAGCAGGCGCTTGCTCCTGGACAAGACTGCCGGTCCCGAGACTGCCCGGATGCTGCTGGATGGCGCAATAGCTTTGGCTGAAGAAATGGCCTGTTCGTCATTGCACGTGCTATTCCCGCTGGAAGAGGAACTGCCGCTGCTGCGCAATGCCGGTCTCCAGATCCGTAAAGACTGCCAGTTTCACTGGCAGAATCGCGATTACGCCGATTTCGAGGCCTTCCTGCAGATGTTCACTGCGGCGAAGCGCAAAAAGGCGAAGCGGGATCGTCGCCGCGTCAGTGAAGCCGGCATCCGCTTTCGCCGTCTGCACGGCGCGGATATCGATCCGGCTACCTGGAAGGTCGTGTTCCAGCTCATCAGCATGACATTCATGCGTCGCGGTTCCATGCCCTATTTCAATCTCGACTTTTTTCTCCGCATCAGCGAGTCGTTGCCGGACAACATTCTCGTCATCCTTGCGGAAAAAGACGCCAGCCCGGTCGCAGCGGCCCTGTTCTTCGAGAGTACGACAACGCTCTATGGCCGCTACTGGGGCAGCAACGGACATTACGACGCATTGCATTTCGAGACCTGCTACTACCAGGGGATCGACTACTGCATCGAGAAGGGACTACAGGTCTTCGAGCCCGGCACCCAGGGCGAGCACAAGATCAGTCGTGGATTCTCACCCGTTTCCACCTGGTCAGCCCATTGGCTGGCGCACCCGGAATTCCTGTCGGCGATCAGCGCATACGTGGACGAGGAAGCACGCCATATCGATCGCTACATGGACGCCGTCGATGAGCGCAGTCCATACCGTAACGACGATCCGCCGGACCGCTCATGAGTGCGAATAGCCGCGTTGTCTGGATATCCGCCAGCGATCCACCCGACGCATTCCCGGGGATCGATACGGCGATGCGTGAACCCGACGGACTCCTTGCCGCCGGTGGCGACCTGAGCAGCCTGCGTCTGCTCGCCGCCTACCGGCTCGGCATATTTCCGTGGTTCGACGACGGGCAACCGATTCTCTGGTGGTCACCGGACCCGCGTTGCGTCATGTTTCCCCGGGATTTTTACGTCTCGCGGCGCCTGAAGCGGGATTTGCGGCAATCGACCGAAATGATTCGATTCAACGTCGGATTCGGCCAGGTAATCCGTGAATGTGCGGCACCGCGATTTGCCGAGCAGGGAACCTGGATCACCACGGATATGATTTCGGCCTATGGCCAGCTGCACGAAGAGGGTTGGGCCCATTCCGTGGAAGTTTGGCAGGACGATGTGCTGGTCGGCGGCCTTTACGGTCTGGCAATTGGCAAGGTGTTCTTCGGGGAATCAATGTTCAGCCGACGGGATAATGCATCGAAATATGCACTTTACGCGCTGTCACGCCACCTCCAGGACCATGGTTTCCATTTGATCGATTGCCAGGTGGCCTCACAGCACCTGTTGACACTCGGTGCGGCGATGCTGCCACGAGAGAAATTCTCACAAATATTGCAAACCGGATGCGAACCCTCCACCAAGTTCGCGAATTGGCCGGATTCACCGCTGCCGGTCGCCGATATTTCCTCAGTCTAGCGACCCGCCGCATTGCATTAAGGCGGCCATTTCTGCACAATTCGCGAGCCTTTTGACAGAGACAGAAAAGTTTTGGCCAAAGAAGATGCCATACAAATGGAGGGTGTCGTCACTGAGACGCTCCCCAACACGACGTTCCGGGTTGAACTCGAAAACGGACACGTCGTGACCGCACATATTTCCGGGAAAATGCGCAAGAACTACATTCGTATTCTCACCGGGGATAACGTCACCGTCGAGTTGACGCCGTACGATCTCAGCAAAGGCAGGATTGTCTACCGCGGTCGTTAACGACCCACGTCATTCGTTGTCAGTCAGATGCTCGAGCTCCCGGATCGCGGGCTCGGGGTCCAGCTTCAGTTCGTCATCACTCCCGACTGACACCCGCACATGGCCGCCCTCCTCCAGTCTGCCGAACAGTAGCTCGTCGGCAAGAGGCCGTTTGATGTGCTCCTGGATGACGCGGGCCATCGGCCGCGCCCCCATCTTTTCGTCGTAGCCCCGCGCAGCGATCCACTCCCGGGCCGCATCGTCCAGTTCGATCGTGACATCGTTCGAGCCGAGCTTGGCCTCGAGCTCGACAATGAGCTTGTCCACGACCCGCTTGACGGAAAAAACGTCGAGTGACGCAAACTGGATGATCGCGTCCAGCCGGTTGCGGAATTCCGGCGAAAAGCTCTTCTTGATGACCGACAAGCCGTCGCTGCTATGGTCCTGCTGGGTGAAGCCAATCGACGCACGGCTCATCTCCTGAGCTCCGGCGTTCGTCGTCATGACCAGTACCACGTTGCGGAAGTCTGCCTTGCGGCCATTGTTGTCGGTCAGGGTTCCATGGTCCATGACCTGCAAAAGCAGGTTGAAAACTTCCGGATGTGCCTTCTCGATTTCGTCCAGCAGCACAACCGCGTGCGGATTCTTCGTTACGGCCTCGGTCAATAGCCCGCCCTGATCGAAACCGACATAGCCGGGCGGTGCACCGATCAACCGGGACACCGTGTGGCGCTCCATGTACTCGGACATGTCGAAACGAATCAACTCGACACCCATGATCATTGCCAGCTGACGCGTAACTTCGGTCTTACCGACCCCTGTCGGTCCGGCGAACATAAACATGCCGATCGGCTTGTCTTCCTCGCGCAGACCCGAGCGCGACATCTTGATGGCGGAACTCAATGCCGCAATGGCCTGATCCTGGCCGAAAATCGTCAACTTGAGGTCGCGTTCCAGCGTACGCAGTGACTTGCGATCTGACGCCGAAACACTCTTTGCCGGGATACGTGCCATCTTGGCGACGATATTTTCGACCATCTCGACCGTAACCCGATCACTGCGCTCGGCGACGGGCTGCAGGCGCAGGCTCGCACCGGCTTCATCAATGACGTCGATAGCCTTGTCGGGCAAACGCCGGTCGTTAATGTGACGCGCCGACAGCTCAGCCGCCGCATCCAGCGCGTCCGTATCGTAGTGCACGCCGTGATGTTCCTCGAACCTTGATTTCAAACCATGCAATATGGCAATCGTTTCCTCGAGACTCGGCTCCGGCACGTCGATTTTCTGGAAACGGCGTGCGAGAGCATGGTCTTTTTCGAAGATGCCCCGGTATTCTTCATAGGTCGTCGAACCGATACAGCGGATGTCGCCGTTTGCGAGCACGGGCTTGATCAGGTTACTTGCATCCATGACGCCGCCGGACGCCGCGCCCGCACCGATCACCGTGTGAATCTCATCGATAAAGAGTATCGAACCGGGATCCTGCTGAATTTCCTTGATAACGCCCTTGAGTCGCTTCTCGAAATCGCCGCGATACTTGGTGCCGGCGATCAGCGTTCCCATATCGAGGGCAAAAATGGTCGCGTCGCGAAGAACTTCCGGGACGCGTTCTTCGATTATCATGCGCGCCAGCCCTTCGGCCAGCGCCGTCTTGCCTACGCCGGCGTCGCCAACATACAGTGGATTATTCTTGCGGCGACGGCAAAGTATTTGCACGGTTCGCTCGATTTCAATCTCGCGACCGATCAACGGATCGATCTTGCCTTCCATCGCCAGCTGATTCAGATTCGTCGCATAACGCTCCAGCGGCGTGGCCTCGACCTCGGTCTCCGACTCGAGCGAGGCATCCTGCTCCTCGGCATCACCCTCGCCCGGCAACTGCGGCATGCCATGAGATATGAAGTTCACGATATCCAGGCGCGTGATGTCCTGCAGGTCCAGAAAATACACAGCCTGCGACTGCTTCTCGCTGAAGATCGCGACGAGAACATTGCTGCCCGTTACTTCCTTCTTGCCGCTTGACTGCACATGAAATACCGCACGTTGCAGTACGCGCTGGAAGCCGAGCGTCGGCTGCACGTCTGTATCGTCGTCATCCGGCAGCAACGGCGTCTGCTCCTCGATGAACTCGTTCAGCTGACGGCGCAGCTCCGTAATGTTCGAGTTACAGGCCTTTAGAATCTCGTGCACCTTCGGAATATCCAGCAGTGCGAGCAACAGGTGTTCCACCGTCATGAACTCATGACGTTGCTCCCGCGCACTTTGAAACGCTTCATTCAGACAAAACTCGAGTTCACTGCTCAACATTAGTAGTCGCCGCCCTCCTCAGGACTCTTCCATGGTGCACAACAGCGGATGCTGGTGTTGCTGCGCGATGCCCATCACCTGAGCCACCTTGGTCTCCGCAATTTCGAAATTGTACACGCCACAGATGCCTTTGCCTTTGGTATGCACTTCCAGCATAACCTGCGTGGCACGCGTCCGCTCCATGCCGAAGATAGCCTCGAGGATATTAACCACGAATTCCATGGGCGTGAAATCATCGTTGATCAGAACCACCCGATACAACGGTGGTTTCTTGATAGCGGGTCGGGCCTCCTCGACCGCCAGTTCGAAACCCTGGCCTTTCTCAGTGTCTGTTCGCCGCTCACCCATTTGCGCTCGAGTCCGCTTCCGCTCCTGCTGATAATGTAACGTGGGCTGGTACTTTCGGTATCCGCCCTTGTGCATGCGGGTTATTATATATGGGCCCGCATCGGCAATTTCAGCCTGGTTCGCAGATTTTGCAAGCGAGACCGCCCCCCGGAATTCCATTTCTGCCTTCCGCGGATGGGTATATTATTGGCAAATATAGAATTTTTTCTCGCCGGGGCTTGTTTGCACGTATTCAACCCGTATCATTCTCGCGATGCGTTAATTAGGTAGATCAGGAACGGAATTTATCCGGACTCTACATGGCCACTGAAGCGAAATGGTCCGATTTCACGAGCCTCGACGGCCCGCGCACGCTGGCCGCGGCCAACGAGCTGCTGCCGCCGTGGGTGGCGCTGCTGCTCGTGATTGCCGTCGGATGGCAACTGGCGACTATCGTCTGGATGGCCATACCCGGGTCATCCGCGGGCGATGCTGTCGTCGTGCCGGCCGGACAGGCTTTCGGCCGCCCGCAGGGTCCACTGGGCGCCGACGTTCAGGCCATTGCCGGCGCGCATATGTTCGGCGTGGCCAGCGGGAACGATGAGGGTCAGGCAATCGCGCCCACTTATGACGAGAACCTGGAGGACACCAGGCTGTCCAATTTGCAGCTCAAGGGCACGATCGCGTCGCCGGAGCCCGCGATGTCTGCGGCGATCATCACGGACGGCGCCAACGAGGAGAAGGTCTACCTCATCGATGATCCGATCTCGTCCATTGCCAAGCTGCACGCCGTGTATACGGATCGCGTCGTGCTCAACGAAAACGGAAAGTTGACCAATTTGAGGTTGCCCGAGGAATTCGCGGCCGTAACGACACCGGTACGACGTGCGTCGACGCGACGCCAAACGACGCCCAGCCCCCAGTCGATTCAATCTGTGGTGTCGAAAAACGTCGCTCGACTCGCCGACGTCATACGGCCGACGCCGTATTTCGTCAACGGGCAGCAGCAGGGCTATCGTGTTTACCCGGGGCGGGACCGGCGGCAGTTTGCGTCCCTGGGTTTGCGGCCGGGTGACCTGATCAAGGAAATCGACGGCCAGTCCCTGACTGACCCGACCCAGGCAATGCAGATCTTTCAGTCCCTCGGCACCTCCAGCCAGGTCTCGGTTACCGTTGAGCGCAACGGGCAGCCCGAGACCATTGTCTTGAAGACCGACCAACTCAACCTTGGGGAAGACGACTCCGAATGAATCGCCAATCGAAACCGGTACGTGCGAAGTACCGCGTAATGACACTCCTGCTTGCAGCGATTTCCGCGCTATCACTGGCGCAGCAGGTGACGATTACGCCCAACTACAAGGAAGCGGACATTCGTCAGATCGTCGAGGCCGTCGGTGCGGTGTCGGATAAGAATTTCATCATCGATCCCAGGGTCAACGCCAAGGTCACGATGCTGTCGACGACGCCAATGTCACCCGAAGCGTTTTACGAGGCGTTCCTGGCAATTCTCGAAGTGCACCAGCTCGCCGCGATGCAAAGTGGTGACATCATAAAGATCATCCCGAATGCCACGGCCCGGCAATATGCCGGACCGATGGGTACAGGCAATGCCGCCGGCGCCGATGACATTGTCACGCAAGTCATCCAGGTGCAAAACGTTGGCGCCGCGCAACTCGTACCGATCCTGCGCCCGCTAATACCTCAGTTTGGTCACCTGGCTGCACACCCGGGCTCCAACATGCTGATCATTTCCGATCGTGCCGCCAACGTGACTCGAATGATCAGCATCATTCGCCGCATCGATATGTCGAGCGATGACGACATCGAAGTCGTGCCATTGCTGCATGCGTCATCGTCTGAAATAGTCCGGGTGCTGACCGCATTGACGCAGCAGCCGCGTGCCGATGGTGCCCCCGTATCGACAAGTCTTGTGGCGGACGCGCGCACCAATAGCATCCTGATCGGCGGCGATAAGGCTGATCGGTTGCGCCTGCGGACGTTGATTGCGCACCTCGATACGCCTCTGGAGGACGGTGGCGATACGCAGGTTCGTTACCTGCGTTATGCCGATGCCGAAGAACTCGCGACGAAGCTGCAGCAGCACTTCCAGAACCAGATGACAGCACCAGGCGCTGCGCCGGGGGCGGCAGGTGGCGCCGGGCAGAATAGCCAGGTGAGTGTCTGGGCCGATACCCAGACAAACGCCATCGTCGTAAACGCACCGCCGAAAATGATGCGCTCTTTGATGCAGATCGTGGACAAACTCGACATCCGACGCGCGCAGGTCCTGGTCGAGGCGATCATTGTCGAAGTGATTGCAGACAAGACGGCCGAACTCGGCATCACCTGGGCCGTCGGGGACTCGGGCTCGACGTCGCCGGTCGCCGTGACCAACTTTCCCGACTTCGGCGCGGGCGTGGTTGGACTCGCAGGTGTGGCAGGCGGTGGTAGCGAAGTACCCGTGGATCCGTCATCCCTGATAGGCGAAGGCATCACGATGGGTGTCGGCCGGATTAGCGACACCGGCGTCAGTTTTGCCGCGGTTCTTCGCGCGCTCGAGGGCAACGCCGACACCAATATCATCTCAACACCGTCGATCGTCACGACAGACAACGAGGAGGCAAGCCTCAACGTCGGACAGGAAGTACCGTTCGTCACGGGCTCCTTCACGAACACAGGCGGCACTGCGGGTGCCGTCAACCCGTTCCAGACGATTCAGCGCGAGAGTATTGGCGTCAAGCTCACGATCACGCCGCAAATTAACGAAGGTGACTCGCTGCTACTCGAAATATCCCAGGAAATTTCGAACATCGCGCAATCCGCAGAGGGCGCCGCTGACCTGATTACCAATCAGCGCATCGTCGAGACTACGGTCATAGTCGACGACGGCCAGATACTCGTGCTCGGCGGGCTGCTGGAGGACGTGCTTCGTGAGAGTGAGCAGCGCGTACCGGTGCTCGGGTCCATTCCATTCCTCGGAGCATTGTTTCGCGCCCAGAAAACAGCGATGGTCAAAACCAACCTGCTGATATTCATCCGGCCCAAGATTCTGCGTGACGCTGCCCGCATTTCCACCGAGACAAACGCCAAGTACAACCAGATCAAGGACGTGCTGGATAAAACTAACGAAAGCGGCATCAACCTGATGCGAGACGAAAGGTCATTTACGATGCCGCCTTTCGAAGAGGCCAACCAGCCTCGTACGCCGACGACACTAGAGGAAGCTGGAATTTCCGAGCAGACGGATGAGCCCTGATGGTCGCAGAAACTGAATCCGAAATCGTACTGGAGACACCGGCGGCTGACCCCTCGACAACGGCAACTCATCGCGTTCTACCGTTCTCATTCGCCAAACGCCATGGAGTGCTGATCCGCGACATGAAAGGCGACGTTGCCGATACGGTGTGTCGCAGCGGCGTGTCGCCTCTCAGCCTCTCCGAGGTTCGACGGTTTGCAGGAGTGCCACTCAAACTGTCCCGTGTATCGGCGGAAGATTTCGATTCGTTGTTACGCGAGTCGTACGAGCAAGGCACCCACAAGGCCATGGACATGGTCGGCGGACTCGATGACGACTTCGACCTCAACCAGGTCGCGCAGGAATTACAGGAGCCGTCGGATTTGCTGGAAAGCGACGACGACGCGCCGATCATCCGCTTCATCAATGCGGTACTCACCGAGGCGATCAAGGAAAACGCCTCGGACGTACACATCGAACCCTATGAGAACCGTCTCGGCGTCCGCTTTCGCGTTGACGGAGTGTTGCACGAAGTGCTTCACACGCGCCGTCAACTGGCCCCGCTGGTTGTTTCTCGTATCAAGGTCATGTCGAAGCTCGATATTGCCGAGAAACGTCTTCCGCAGGACGGCCGCATCTCGCTGAGAATCGCCGGCCGCGCCGTCGATGTGCGTGTTTCAACCTTGCCCTCGGGCCACGGTGAGCGCGTCGTCTTGCGTCTGCTCGACAAGCAGGCCGGGCGACTCAATCTGACATCGCTCGGCATGGACGATCAGTCCATGTTCAAGATGGACGAACTGATCCACAAACCACACGGCATTATTCTTGTCACCGGCCCGACGGGATCCGGCAAGACGACGACACTCTACGCGGCACTCGAACGCATCAACGACAACAGCCGCAATATCATGACTGTCGAAGATCCTATCGAGTACTTCATCGACGGGATCGGTCAGACGCAGGTCAACACGAAAGTGGAAATGACTTTCGCACGTGGCCTGCGTGCAATCCTGAGACAGGACCCTGACGTCGTCATGGTCGGTGAAGTTCGCGATCTCGAAACCGCCGAGATTGCGGTCCAGGCCAGTCTGACCGGTCACCTGGTGTTATCGACCCTGCATACGAACACGGCGGCCGGCGCCGTCACGCGCCTGCGCGATATGGGCGTCGAACCATTTCTGTTGTCCTCGAGCCTGATTGGTGTACTAGCGCAACGTCTTGTTCGTGTGCTCGATGACGAGACCAAAGTGCCGTACACGGCAACGGAGTACGAGTGCCGGATTCTCGGTGCAAATCCGAACGAGCCGCCAACTTTGTACAGGCCGGGCGCCGAAGGTAGCGCGGGATTCAATGGCCGCACCGGAATTTACGAGCTTATCGCCGTCGATGATGCGATGCGCGCGATGGTCCACGATGGTGTGAGCGAACAGGATCTCGAACGCCACGCGCGCACCATGACACCGAGCATTCGAGCCGATGGTCGACGTCGCGTACTGAACGGCACCACGACACTCGAGGAAGTCCTGCGCGTCACGCGCGAGGATTAGGCAGGTAGGAATTCGTGGGTGCGTTCGAATTTGTCGCGCTGGACCAATCCGGCAAAGAATCCAAGGGCCTGATCGAGGGCGACACTGCGAAGCACGTCCGGCAATTATTGCGCGAACGCAATATGTTCCCGGTGCAGGTTACCGAAATCGCACAAAAAGAGGCCAGACGGCAAGCCACTTTCTCCATCCGCCGTGGCATCTCGCCCGCCGAACTCGCTCTGGTCACACGACAACTGGCGTCCCTGTCGCAATCCGGATTGCCGCTGGAGGAAGCCCTCCTCGCGGTATCTCAACAGAATGACCAGCCGCGAACCAAGAGCATCTTGCTCGGCGTTCGTTCAAAGGTCATGGAAGGCCACTCGCTGGCCGATGGACTTGGGGACTTCCCACAAGCCTTCCCGGAGCTGTACCGCGCCACAATCGCAGCAGGCGAGCAGTCAGGACATCTGGACGTGGTGCTGGAGCGACTCGCCGACTACACCGAAGCGCGTCACGAACTTCGGCAGCGCATCACCAACGCCATGATCTACCCGATCGCACTCGTCGTTATGGCGGTCGCCATCATTAGCTTCATGCTCGCGACGGTCGTGCCGCGCATCGTCAACGTATTCGAGAATACGTCAGCCGAGTTGCCTGCCCTGACTCGCGGGTTGATTGCCACCAGCGATTTCCTGCGCAACAACTGGTTCCTGTTGATTATCGGCATCGCGGCTGCCGGCTGGGGCCTCTGGTGGTTGATGAGCAAAGAAGGGCCGCGTAGACGCTATCACCGCTTCCTGCTGCGGATGCCGATTACCGGCCGCTTGACACGGGGCATCAACACAGCGCGCTTTACTCGCACGTTCAGTATCCTGGCCGGAAGTGGCGTGCCGGTACTCGAGGCGATGAAGATTTCGGCAGAGGTCATCGAGAATTTGCCGATGCGGGACGCCGTCAACGAGGCCGCTCTGCGCGTACGCGAAGGCGGTTCTATCAGTCGCTCACTCGATGCGAGTAAGTTGTTTCCGCCGATGATGATTCATCTCATTTCCAGCGGCGAAGCCGGTGGCAAACTGGACGAAATGCTGGCCCGTTCTGCCGCCGGGCAGGAACGCGAAGTCGATGGTCTCATCTCTGCATTGCTCGGAATCCTGCAGCCCTTGCTGATCGTGGTCATGGGCGGCGTCGTCATGGTCATCGTTCTCGCGATACTGTTGCCAATCTTCGAAATCAACAACCTGATTCGTTGAGATATATGTCCTTGCACAGGGCGATTTTTCGGAGTATACAAACGAAAATCGCAGCCGGACTAGCTTATAGCAATCTTGCTGTTTGTTGCGTGAGGGTTCAGCAATGATCGGTGAAATCAAAGACGACATTCCTGTGGGTGAAGTCGAAGACGATGTCGAGGACGAAGTTCTCGAGGAAGATGTAGTCATTGAGGAGATTGCCGACGTCGACAATGTCGGTGATATCTCGGTCGAAATCAATGTCGAGGAGTTAGTCGCAAAACTCGAAGCGACAGACGACGACGATGTTGACCGCAAACGGGAGATTCACAAGCGCCTCGAGGAGCTCTCGGATAGGCGTAAGCGTGACGAAGACCTCGACAGCACCTACAACTTCAATCTCGACGACGAACTCTAAAAAAGGGGTCAGAACCCTTTTTCATTTCG
>Ga0255052_10001157_pt1 | contig 20188 bp, 19 predicted proteins | sample JV7_2_21_MG_FD_188632 | JGI IMG/M metagenome (GOLD analysis project Ga0255052, IMG submission 188632) | Seawater microbial communities from Jervis Inlet, British Columbia, Canada - JV7_2_21 | ecosystem: Environmental > Aquatic > Marine > Inlet | place: Canada: British Columbia | collected... | reverse complement strand
TTGTTCTACCGAATGCTGGAGCAAGGGCTGGTGACTGAACCGGTCACCTACGCTCAAATAGCGGGCAAGGACAAACACAACATATAGGGGGTGGTGGAGCTAAGAGGATACCCCTTGTTTTTGTACAGTAATAGGGCTCCTCATGTCTGCCCATCCGCACAAGGGTCGCGGTGCGATCTCCCGTGGCGAGGGTCGCTTCGCAACCCGGCCCGTCGAATTCAGCGATGAAGAAGCCTCCGTGCGAACTGCGGAGGTACCTGAGACTGTGCTTACGGCGATGCAGGCGGGCAAGATCATCAGTTACAACCGCTCTCCTGCCATCCCGTTCGATCGCTCGATCAACCCGTTTCAGGGCTGCGAGCATGGGTGCATTTATTGCTATGCCAGACCCAGTCACAGCTACCTGGACCTGTCTCCGGGGCTCGACTTCGAAACGCGGGTTTTTTACAAGCCCGACGATTGTGTTCGGTCGCGATCAGCCTGCCAACGATCGATGATGAATTGAAACGCGTCATGGAACCACGCGTACCTTCTGCCGCAGCCAGGCTCAAGGCGATTCAGACACTGAGGGACAACGATATTCCGACGAGCGTCCTGATGGCACCGCTGATTCCGGCGATCAACGACGCTGAGATTGAAGCAGTGCTCGAAGCAGCGGCGGATGCCGGCGCTTCACACGCACACTACATATTTCTGCGTTTACCGCACGAAGTGAAAAATCTGTTTATCGAATGGCTCGGAGCGCACTTTCCGGATCGGGCAGCGCACGTTATGAGTCTTGTAAGACAAGCAAGCGGCAGCAGAGATCATGACAGTCGATTTGGCGTTCGTCAGACAGGGCGTGGTGCGTATGCCGACATGCTCGGCAGGCGATTTCGTGGCGCCTGCAAACGCCACGGCCTTGCTCCTGACCGCTACCAGCAACACCTTGACTGCGGTCAATTTCAGCGTCCGGGCCAACGGCAGCTTGGACTGAACCTGTAATTCGGTATAGTGGAGCTACGGTCGTGATCGACCGAACTTCAGAACTAATCGAGTCTAAGGAAGTCTGAAGACCTAGCTATGGCAATGAACAAAAACTCAATTTCTCTTGCCTTCCCTGTGCTGCTGTTCGCCGCCACGAATCTCCATGCTCAGGTCCTCGGGGTTGGTCGCGGTGACGTACCAGAGAACGAGATTTCCCGGGAATCAGTTCAGGAAGGCCAGATTGTCCCCGTCGCCGAAGAAGGTATCGATGCAAGCGTGGATTTTTCGGTACCTGAAGTCACCGAAGAGGACCTACTCACCAGTGAATTCCTGCTTTTCAAGCAACTCATGGAGGACAGCGTTCTGGATGAGGCTGACACGGTCGCGAAGCGAGTTGTCGAACTTGCTATCCGTCTGAAAGGTCCGCAATCGAACGAATATGCAAAAGCACTGACAAACCTGGCTATCGTGCAGTATCAGTCGGAACAGTACGGTGCTGCACAGCAGAACTTCGAATCCGCAATCGAGATCATCGAAGACAACGAAGACCGCTTGAACGCGCAGCTTGTAAATCCGCTGCGAGGACTAGGCGCTTCCCAATTGGAGAGCGGCCGCCCGGACCTGGCGACGCAGTCATTTAAGCGCGCCGTTCACGTGACGCACGTTAATGAGGGCCCGCACAATCTGGACCAGGTCGATCTGCTCGAATCGATTGCCGAAACCCACCTTCGAATGGGTGACCTCGACTCGGCGAAAGAGGCGCAGGACACGATCTACGCGCTAAGTATCAGGAAATATGAGCTCGATACGATGGAGCTCTTGCCAGCGTTGATGCGCCGGGGCGCCTGGCAACACCACGCGGGCTTCATCTATGACGAACGCACGACCTATCGTCGCGTAATCCGGATTATTGAAAAAAACGCGGGCAGAAATGACGTACAACTCGTCGAGCCATTGATCAGGCTCGGCAAATCATTTTTCTATATCGATACATCGGGCACACCCACTTTTCATGAAGCTCGAATGTCGACGGGTGAAATTTATTTCAGACGCGCCGCGAGAATCGCCACAGAGAACCCGGATGCCAACTGGCAGATTCTTGCCCAGGCAACGCTGGCACTCGGTGACTACTACATGTTTGATAACAATCCGCAGCGCGGACGACAGGTGTATCGAACCGCGTGGAATCTGTTGTCGGAGGAAGACGACAGGCTGGGCGTCCGTCGCGAACAGCTCGAGGTTATTATTCCGCTGAAACACCGGAAGCTGCCGCAGTACATCAACGCATCTGACGGCGAATCTGGCGTTCAGGACGATGACCCGTTGCTGCAGGGCCGGGTTACTATGACTTATGAAGTGTCCACACGCGGGCGAGCAGAAAAGCTCACGATGGTCGAAGCGCACCCTGCAGAATTCACCAGCATGCAGAATTACGTGCAACGCGAGATGCGCCGGCGAGTTTATCGACCCAGATTTGCGGAAGCTGAGGCTGTCACAACACCGGACCAGAAGTTATATCACAAGTTCTTTTATCGTCAGTCGGATCTTGATGCAGCCATTGCCGCGGCCGCCGCGGCCGCCGCGGCCGCAGAGGAGTGAGCCCGTCCGTCATTTCGGGGGCAAGACGATTCCGGAATTCCTGTTCCAGAGGATACTGATCAGCGCAGGCTTATTAACCTTCGCTCACGCTGCGTCAGCCGATTGCAGAGGCGAGACGATCTGCGTGGATGCAATCAGCCAGGGCGGCAATGTCGAGCTTCACGCGAAGAACCTTCGTGAATACCCAATAACCTACACGCTTCGCATCCGCAGTCGTGACTGGGTCGTCGACGGCCCCAAAACCGTGACCCGAACGCTTGCGCCCAATGAGTCTGAGCAGGTCATGGTGTTGAGTAATGATGATCCTTCCTCGGAGAATGACTATCGATACTCTCTTGACTGGACCGTCGGTGATAAAGACGCCGTACACGATGACGATCATATCTATTCTCTGCCGTATGCCAGTGGTAAGTCGTATCGGGTTGTTCAGGGATACGGTTCGCGCTTCAGTCATACCGGACTGGAGAGATTTGCCGTTGACCTCGACATGCCGACAGGCGCGCCGGTTCATGCGGCCAGATCGGGCGTCGTTGCACGAGTGGAAGAGTCGCATGTAAAAGGGTGCTGGGAAGACGACTGTGGCAGATTTGCGAACTACATCGTTATTCTGCACAGCGATGGTACGACCGGCGAGTACTACCACCTGCGCAGGAACGGCGCGCTCGTCGACGTGGGCGACAACGTAACCCAGGGCCAGCAGATCGGCTTGTCGGGTAACACCGGCCACACGACGATGCCGCATCTGCATTTCGCTGTGTATCGTGCCGTTGACTGGGGCAGAACACAGTCGATTCCAGTGCGTTTTCAGGGAGCCGACGGTATGATCGACCGCCCGCGCCGTGGTGCGCGCTACCGGGCGCTGTAACGATGCACTTTGTCAACGGAAATTCAATCAAAGGCCCTTTCGAGGGCCATCTGCAGCAAGCAGTGTTTGCGCTTGGTTGCTTCTGGGGTGCGGAGAAACGATTTTGGGAGACTGAGGGTGTCTTCACGACTGCCGCTGGCTATGCCGGTGGAACAACGCCGGATCCCGATTACCAGCTGGTTTGCTCAGGAAGCACTGGCCATGCAGAGGTTGTCCTGGTCGTTTTCGACCCGACAATCGTCAGCTATGAAGTCCTGTTGCGCGTGTTCTGGGAAAGCCATGACCCGACTCAGGGCATGCGCCAGGGTAATGACGTCGGCACGCAATACCGCTCGGCCATTTACACCAGCAATGACGAGCAACAGGAATCTGCACAACGGTCCAGAGATTCGTTTCAGTCCGAACTGTCGAGTGCCGGTTACGGCGAAATCGCGACGGAAATTCTGCCGCTCGATACGTTTTACTATGCCGAGGAGTATCACCAGCAATACCTCGCAAAAAACCCGGGTGGCTACTGTGGACTCGGTGGCACAGGTGTGAGCTGTTCAGTCGGCCTGTAATCAATCGAGCAGCAATTCAAGGGGAAGCAGATTGGCGAAAAAAACAAGGAAGCCTCGCAAGCCGAGCCGCAAGCAAGCTGAGAACGCCATTCACACTTTGTTGCTCTGGGCCGGAGATGATCCGCGCCGCGAGGGGCTCGTTGATACACCGCAACGTGTCGCATCGGCGTACGAGGACTGGTTTAGCGGCTACAAGCAGGATCCGGTGCTGTATCTGAAGCGCACGTTCGAAGAAGTCGACGGTTACGACGAGATGATCGTGTTGCGTGACATTGCCTTCGAGTCGCATTGTGAGCACCACATGGCGCCGATCATCGGTCGAGCCCACGTTGGATACCTGCCGCACAAAAAGGTTGTCGGCATCAGCAAGCTGGCTCGCGTCGTTGAGGCGTTCGCCCGCCGCTTCCAGGTCCAGGAGAAGATGACCGCACAGATTGCGAACTGCATCGAAGACGTACTGAGACCCAAAGGCGTTGGAGTTGTCATTGAAGCCGTGCACCAATGCATGACGACACGCGGCATTCACAAGTCTGAGGTGTCGATGGTAACCAGTCAGATGCTCGGCTCGTTCCGCAAGGATGCGCGAACGCGCTCCGAGTTCCTGCGCATGATTGACGGCAAACGCTAACGGACCCTGGCACTGTGAAGAAAGTACTGGTGGTCACCGGATCGGTACTGATCCCAGGCGTCCTGTACCTGCTTCTCTGGCCCGTTCCCATCGACCCCATTGCCTGGGACGCCCCGGTCAACAGGGGGCTCGTAGACCCGTTTGGTCCCGATGATCGACTCAAGCGCGCCAAGGCTATCGAACTGGGCGAGCACCAAGGCCCGGAAGATGTCACCGCAGGCCATGATGGCCGGATGTATGCGACGACCAGCAGTGGGGCAATACTGCAAATCGACGGCTATGGCGCTGTCTCGGTGTTTGCCGATGTCGGCGGACGGCCGCTCGGCATCGAGACTGATGCAGACGGCTCTTTCGTCGTCGCCAATGCGTATAACGGTCTGCAACGGATACAACGAGACGGGACGGTCGAGACCCTGCTTGACGAAGTTGGCGGGCAAGAGCTCGTCTTTGCAGATGATTTGGCGATTGCCAACGACGGAACTGTGTTTTTCTCAGAGGCCAGCACGAAGTTTGGGGCGAGAGAATTCGGCGGCACCTACGAAGGCAGCTTGCTCGACATAATGGAGCACGGTGGGCATGGACAGATTATCGAGTTCAAGCCTGACACAGGCGAGGCTCGCATCATCATCGACGGCCTGAACTTCGCCAACGGGGTCGCAATCAGTGACGATCAAACCTACTTGTTGGTCGCCGAGACAGGTTCTTACCGCATTCTCAAGATTTGGCTCGAAGGCCCCAACGCTGGAAGCAGCGAAGTGCTGATCGATAACCTGCCGGGATTTCCGGATAACATTAACAACGGCCACAATGGCCGCTACTGGGTCGGGCTGATCGCACCCCGTGTCGAGCTGGTCGACAGGTTGGCCGACAAGCCGTTTATTCGAAAGGTTGTGCAGCGCCTGCCGGCGATCGTTCGACCTAGAGCAGAACCGTATTCGCATGTCATCGCGATTAATGGTGATGGCGTGGTATTGATGAATCTGCAGGACCCGCAAGCACCGTTTCCCGCCCTTACGGGTGTTCTCGAGACCAGCGACGCGCTCTACCTGACGACGCTATTCGGTCAGCAACTGCCGAAACTGCGTAAAGAAGACCTGTAGGTCGTTAGTTCGGCAGCAAGGCCTCGTCGCCGTCATACTCATCACCGAGCATTTGCTCGCGAATAAGCGGAATCGGTGGCACGCCATAGCTCAGGAACTGATCGTGGAACCTGCCCCAGGCTTCGCGACCACCCTTGCCCGTTGTCCAGTCGTCACGCAGTTTGTTAATCATGAGCTTGCCCAGCGTGTAATTGAGGTAACCCGGATCGTAGGTGCCGCGATAGGCTTGCTGGCTCGCGTTGCCAAAGTCCTTGAATGCCTTCTCCTCAAACATCGCCTGGCTTTCTTCAATTGTCATGCCTTCTGTGTGCAATCCTATCGCTGACAGGTAACGTACATTACGCAGCAAGGCATTCTGCAACTGCCCGATGCGTACCTCCGGATCACCATCGCCGAGACCCGCGTCCACCATCATCTGTTCCGTGTAATGTGCCCAGCCTTCGCTGAACGTATACGTGCCGAAATGCTGCCCGACATTGTTTTCACTGCGGTTCGAGTGCAGGAATTGAAGGAAGTGTCCAGGCCAAACCTCGTGTACAGAAACGGCCAGCAAATCTGCCTCGCCTGGTATGTACGCCAACTGGTCCTCTTCTGACCAGTTCGGGTCCGGCGGCGCAATGTAATACGTTGAAGGTAGTCCCGTTTCGAACGGTCCGGGGATATTGATGTAGGCGAAATTGAAGCGCCGGTGCGGTGGCGCCTCATCCACCAGCGCATCTTCCGTACCCGGAATCGATGCGATGTTGTTGTCCTCTACGAATTTTCGCAGCATCGGCAGTTGTCGTTCCGCGCCTCCGACCGCTCCCTCTGGAGGCTTGTTAGTCGTCGCTTCGGCCATGCAATCTTTGGTGCTCGCGCCCGGCGCAAATTCGGCGCAGGCCGCGTGCAACATCTGCAGATTGTCATCGAGATTTTTCTGCCCGGCTGCTTTGAGTTCCTCAAGTGTTACATCGACACCCTGAGAGCTGCGCAACATCTTGAGGAAACGTTCCTCACCGAGCGCATAGTCGTTCGTTGCCGTCGCTTTGAGATCTTCCAGCCAGTTCACAGACCGTTGAATAGCTTCTACTGCCGCGTCGTTGGCCGCTTTGAACTGGCGTTGCAGTTGTTCATCCTCGACAGGCGCGAACACCTCCGGAACTGTGGTCGAGAGATATTCGACAAGTCCTGAAAAAATGCGATACCCCATCTCGACATACGGTGCCGGTAACGGCGGCTGCAGATTGTCTTTCATGTGCCCGAGCATGCCGGGGACCTGATCGATGTATTGGGTATAGGCCTGCATGCGCTGATCAAGCGGCGCATATTCCCGATCGATGAAAACACTGATACCGATGGCGCCTGTGTAGACAAGCGGATTTTTTGACGGAAATTCCGAATCACGTAACCAGAACAGCTGACCGCCCAGACTCGTTGCGAGATAGTCGCGTTCGAACGCCTCTATGCCCTCGAGATCGGTGTAGCTGGCGGCCTCGGCGAGTACAGAGTCAATCCAATTGCCATAGGCCTCCATGCTTGCAGCGCTCATGTCCGACATCTGGCCATCGTACTGGTGCAAACCCGCGTCGGACGCTGCTTCCGGATTTTGCCGGTAGTAGTCGTCAATGACCGTGGCAACGAACTCCGCCCATGGTTGCCTGGCCTCGGCAACCGGCGTCGCTGCATCTTCATTGCCACCGCTGCAGGCCGCAAGTGCAACGCTCGCAAGCATCGCGATAAGCACAGTTTTTCTCATTGGTTTTCCTTTTCTTGTTTGTTCCGGGCGCCTACTCAAGACCGAGTTCGGACACGCCCTGATTGAATGTGATGTCGACCGGAATATTTGCGCGCGTCAGCCTGTCGAGATCCGCCTGCAACTGACCGCCGATAACGCCCTTGCTATTAGTCAGCTCCAGTGCGCCTTCGTAGTCACCGTCGCCCTGCAGCGTGAGCAAAAGTCTGGACAGGGCTGTCATCGCTTCCTGCATGCGATCGAAATCGACGCTGTACCTGCCAGTCTCGGCGTCTCGCACGAATGCACCGTGTTCGACGAAGAAGTTGAATCGCACCATGTTGGCTTTGCCGTGCGCACTGCTGGCGCCGAAACGAATCGAACGAAAAACGCTGGTCATGAATGTGACGTAATAGTCGCGCAGGTCGACGTCGCCAAGCTCAGCAGCATTGTAGAGCTCGGTAATCATGTAGAGCCCCAATATGTCCGCTTTCCCCTCTTCCATGCTCGATGAGAGTTCGAGGAGCGCCTGATCAACCGTACCGTTACCCGAAACCAGGTATTTGACGCCCAGTCCGTGCGCAACCTCGTGAAACATCGTATTCGCAAAAAAAGCGTCAAATGTAATGTGTCGGCGCTGCGACTCATCGACCAGCGCGTCGGCGATAGGCTCCAGGATCTTGTCGAATTTCGCTTCCATTGCGTTCTTTAACTGCAGTCGACGCGTGCCCTTTTCCAGTTGCACGTCTTCGTCGTTTGGTAGGTTAATCGCGATCGTCTTCGAACCGGCATTGCTGTGTCCTGCGTAGTAAACAACGTCGTAAGCATTTAGATCCGAGTCCGAGCCCGGCGATTCCTGTTTGTACTCGCCCGGAACTGGTAAGCCTTTCTGCAACTCGGGAAGAAACGTCGCAAACCGCGCGAGGCTCGCGCTCCAGTCCAGATCCTTGACCAGGACGTACGATTCATACGCTGCGCGGTATCCAAACAAGCGGTCTTCATAGGTCTCGATCGGGCCGATCACGACTTCGATTTCGTTGTCCTTGACGTCCATCCAGTACAAATCACTCATCTGAAACTCATCGCTGATCAACGCCGCGGCACGTAACTTGAGATACGTCGCGAAATCCTGACTTTCGGCGAGATCAGCGGCCTGGCGCAACAGTTCGGCCGCGGCGATGAGTTCGTCAGCATAAGCTACGTGATACGGAACGAGGGTGAGGCTGCCCCCGGCATCACGTCGAATCAAAGAATAAAGACCGGTCTTGCCCGGCAGGTACGCAGCATCGAATTCTTCCCGGGTCATGTCTTCAGGATAGAAATTCGCACCCAGCGGTTTCGGCGCGACACCTTCGATAAACGGTTTCTCGTCATCGAGGCGATCCCAAGGTCCGTAGTTCAAATCCGCAAAGCGACCTGCCTCGCCAACACCGACTGAAGCAAGCCAGTCCTCGTAGTCGTCGCCGTACGCCTGCCTCCAGAAAAGATCGTCCATTATCTCGGATGCTTCGATGAGCACGCCGATCATCTCGCGCTGATTAGCGGTCAGATTGCTGAGGTCGGCCGTGAGCGTGAACTCAGCGTAGATATCCGGTCGCGGCTCGACGGTGCCGATGGGCTCGACGGTAGTCTCAGGTGGCGGTTCTACTCCACAGGATCCAAGGAATACAGATGTCAATAGAACGTAGGTGATTCGCGCGAAATATCTAAGCTTCACGGGGGCTCCCTTGCCTTGGGCGAAGTCGGCCATTATTGCACTAATTGGGCTCCAGACGGCATGTTGCTCATCGGAATGGCTCGCTGCGCTGCGCTTTACTTCCGATGAGCAACATCCCGCCCGCCGCCCTATAGGTCGACAAGTGTTACATCGTCTGCCGAGAGGTCATGGCCGAGAAATTGACCTCCTACCCGTGCGAAGCGGGTCACTCCGTCAGTGGCCAATAGCTGCAGCGTGCCGAGTTCAAGCTGATCGTTCTCAAGAGACAAACTGGCGAGCAAATTGCGTACCGCAGCAGCCGTTGTGCTCGCGGAGTCGACGATTGATACATCATCATCGAATACACCAGCAAAAGTGTCGCGCAGCAATGGGAAGTGCGTACAGCCCAGGATGACGCTGTCCGGATGACGCGACGCAGCATCCAGTTCGGCCAGATAACGCCGTACAATCGACTCCGCGATGGCACCGTCGTTCCAGCCCTCCTCCGCAAGCGAGACCAGTAACTCACAGGCAAGCTCGGTTACCGTGGCACCTGGGTCAATGTCGAGCAGTGCCTTACGATAGGCACCCAGGCGCACCGTGGCTTCGGTCGCGAGCACAAGATGTTCGCCAGCGGGGCGCGCCGCAACCGCCGCGGCTGCACCGGGTTCGACGACGCCAACTACGGGCAAGGGATCCATCTGCTTACGCAAAGCGTTTAGCGCGACCGCCGACGCCGTGTTGCATGCCACAACGAGGAGCTTGATATCGTTCCGCTGCAATTGCGCCGTTGCCTGACAGGCATAGCGCGAAATCGACATCGGGCTCTTGGTTCCGTACGGCAACCGGGCCGTGTCACCGAGATACACCAGGCTCTCGTGCGGCATTTCGTGGTGAATTGCCTTGAGGACGGTCAGACCGCCAACTCCGGAGTCGAAAACGCCTATCGGCAGACCTTTTGTGTCAGAAGCATTCATCCGGCCATTGTACTGTGGAATAATCCGGCACCTCTATCGTCAGCGAAGATGTCGTGCAAAGAGTCTTATACGGAATTGCCGTTTTCATCGTATTGCTGTTCCTCGTCGGTCTGGCATTGCCGCGCCATGCCCGGGTGGATGTCGAAAGCCAAATCGACGTGCACCCGGCGACGGTATTTGCGCTCGTCAACGATTTTCATCGCTTCAGCCTCTGGTCGCCGTGGGTTGATTCGGATCCGAATGCGCGCATTGTGTACTCGGGTCCGGCGCGCGGTGTGGGCGCAACAATGACCTGGGACGGCGCAATTATCGGCACGGGCACTCAGGTCATCACCGACAGCCTCCCGTTTGAGCATGTCGGGATGACCCTTAATCCGGGGGAGCCTGGCGAAGCGAGGTCCTGGTTCGATATCTCCGGTGCAGGCGGCACCAGCACGGTCACCTGGAGCTTCGAAACAGACTATGGGTACAACGTTGTCGGTCGATACTTCGCACTGGTACTGACGGGGGTCGTGCGCCGCGATTACAATCTCGGTCTGGCGAGCCTCAAGGACCTCGCCGAGACGATGCCTCGCGCAGATTTCAGTGACATCGAGATCGAACAGATCGTCGTTGCAGCGACTGAAATCGCATACCTGTCGACCATGTCTGTGCCGGAGCCTGCCGCGATTTCAGAGGCAATGGGCGACGCGTACTTCGAAATTCTGAGTTTTATTGACGAGCAGGGACTGACGGAAGACGGCGCACCCATGTCGATCACACGGTCATTCAGCGGGTCACAGCTGCTCTTCGATGCCGCAATTCCTGTCCGCGGTGTCAGTGAATCCACACCGCGCGACGGCACGACAGTGAGGATTGGCCAAACCTATGCCGGGAATGTCATCCGCGTGAGGCATATCGGCTCCTACCGAGACTTGGGCGCAAGCCATCGGAAGATTGCCGCCTACCTGGCAACACTGGGAATTCAGCGGGCCGGAGATGCCTGGGAGTCGTACGTCTCGGACCCGACCAAGGTGCCGGAAAGCGAGCTACTGACTTACGTCTACTACCCGATAAGACCGTAGGAGCGCCCCGTACTATCAGAACGTAGCACCAGTCGACTAGTGCAGTGGTCCGTACAGGACGGGCGCGATTGGGACAAGAGCGATCTGACGATCGCGGCTATCGCTCGCGCCCATGGGGCGCTCCTACATCAGTTTGATTTGACGAGAAACGGCGGTACGCCGCTGCGGTCCTTGCCATCCAGTGGCAGCAGCGTCTGGCCGCTATCGCCCAGGCGCGTAATCTCGGCGTACAGCGCAACGACCGATCCGGCACACTCGGCAGCTTCACCGACCGACATCTTGCGCACGGAAGCACAAACAGCGCCCTCGCCGTTCAGTGGCGTGACACGATTCAACTGATGTTTGAGATCTGAAAACGTCTGTTTCACCGCGATGGGTAATTCGTCTTCGCTGATTGCTACGAGATTGTCTTCGTAGGCTTTGATAAGTCTCTGTTTTATATGGCCATGGCCAGCTAGCACCGAAACTGCGGCGTAAAAGCGATCCACCTGGTACGACATTTCCACTCCAGCGTTTAATTATTGTTAGGCCGCTTTTTTCCTTTCGGAACGGCTTCATTACGCTATTGAGTAACTACCTCCTGTAGTCCCGGTCCTCTCAGCCGGCGAATCCATTCTTACTCTTGTTCTTTCAATTACCTGCGTCTGGTTTTTATAGCAGACATTCGAAGACTCACGCAAGTGGGGCACTTACCTACTTCTTGCTGAATTCGATCGTCCATTGCTCATCGCCGAGCTCGCGCTCGATCGAGAACAGTGCGTCAGCCTGGCCCACCGACCAATCCGTGGCCAGCGTTTCGGCCATGATGTAGTCGCGATGGCCCACAAGCGCCTTTTCGACGGCCTCGGAACCCGACACTCCCAGCGATATCCGGTCTGAAACCTCCAGGCCTGCCTGTTTCCGCGCATCCTGCACCGAACGGATGATCTCGCGCGCCACGCCCTCGTCGATGAGTTCGTCGCTGAGTGTTGTGTCGAGTTCGGTCAGGTATCCGGAGTCCTCAGCGCAGGCAAATCCCTCGGCAGAACTCGTCTCGATCAGCAGATCTTCTCCGGTCAGCGTAATCTCGCCGCCCGGAACCTCAACTGTGATGGTCTCATCGCGCTCTGCTTTGCCGGCGATCTCAGCACCGTCCCCGGCCTCGAGCGCTGCGCGAATTGCCGGAATCTGTTTGCCGTACTGCTTGCCGATACGTGGCAGATTGGGCTTGATGCGATAACTGACGTGGCTCGCATCCCGCGCGATGAACTCAATCGATTTGACGTTGAGTTCCTCGAGAATCTGATCCTGGTGGGTTTCGAGTGCTTTTCTCGCCCGGTCACTCGGCGCACGCACGAGCAGCCGCGATAGTGGTTGCCGGGTGCGCACGCCGGACTGGCCTCGTGCCGCCCGGCCCAGACCGACGACCTTTTGTACGACATCAATATTGAATAACAGATTATCGTTCTTCCAGCTCGGATCGGCCTCGGGCCAACTCACCATGTGTACGCTCTCGGGCGCGCTTTCATCAACGTTCCGAACGAGATTCTGATACACGTTTTCCGCAAGGAATGGCAGAAACGGTGCCATCAGTTCGTGCGCTGCTTTGAGACATTCGTACAGGGTCAGGTAAGCAGCACACTTATCCTCAGGGTCGGTCGACTTCCAGAAACGACGACGGTTGCGCCGTACGTACCAATTGCTGAGCTGATCGATGAAGGATTCAATCGCCTCGCCAGCCGTTTTCGCATCGTAGTCATCCAGCGCAGCCGTGGTCGCCTCGATTGTCTTGTGCGTCAGCGCCAACGCCCAGCGATCGATTTCGGGCCTGTCTGCCACGGGAATATTCTGACTGAAATCAACATCGTCAAGACGCGCGTACAACACGAAGAACCCGTAGGTATTCCAGAATGTGTTGATAAATGAACTGGCAACATCGGCGACAATGCCCACCGAAATGCGCTTCGGCATGTCGGGTGACAAGCGCGCAAGGAAATACCAGCGCAATGCGTCGGCACCGACTGTATCGAAAACATCGTATGGGTCGACAATGTTGCCAATCGACTTCGACATCTTCTTGCCGTCCTTGTCGACGATCAGGTTCAAACAGATGCAGTTCTTGTACGCCACGCTGTCCGATACGAGCGTCGCGATCGCATGCAGCGAATAAAACCAGCCACGCGTCTGATCAATCGCCTCGCAGATGTAGTCTGCCGGGAAATGTTTTTCAAACATGTCCTGATTGTCGAACGGGTAATGCCACTGCGCATAGGACATGGCGCCCGAATCAAACCAGCAGTCGATCACTTCCGGAACGCGACGCCACATTTTGCCGTCTTTCTCGAATGTAATGTCGTCTATCGCGGGGCGGTGCAGGTCCAATTCGGCGAGGGCCCTGCCGCTGAGTTCTTCAAGATCTCCTACCGAACCAATACAAATGTAATCACCTTGCCCGTCAGTCCAAACCGGGAACGGTGTGCCCCAGAACCGCTCGCGCGACAGTGCCCAATCGACATTGTTCTCGAGCCAGTTGCCAAATCGTCCTTCGCGAATATGATCGGGCACCCATTTGATCGTGTTGTTGAGTTCGGTCATGCGCTCGCGAAATTTCGATGTTCGGATGTACCACGCATTTTTCGCGTAGTAGATGATGGGGTCGCCTGTGCGCCAGCCAAACGGATAGTTGTGCTTGTGGCGCTCGGATCGGAACATGATGCCGCGTTCCTCGAGAATACGGACGAGCGGCTTGTCGGCGTCCTTGAAGAACATTCCAGCAACGGGCTCTACGTCGTCGAGGAAATGCCCATCCAGGCCAACAGCATGAAGCACAGGGAGACCATTAGCCTGGCCGAACGCGAGGTCGTCCACGCCATAGGCGGGTGCTATATGCACGATTCCGGTGCCGTCCTCGGTGCTCACGAAGTCGGCTGCGAACACCTGGAATACATTGTCCGAGTCGACATCGAGATAGTCGAACAGGCGTACGTAGCGTATCCCAATCAACTCACGGCCTTTGACGGTTTTGCTTACCATGTGTTCGAGGTCGCGCATCACGGTTTCGCGTAGTGCCTCAGCAACAATCAGCGTCTCGCCATCGACTTCGCAGTAGCTGTAATCGATATGCTCGCCTACGGCGAGCGCAAGATTTGACGGCAGAGTCCAGGGCGTGGTCGTCCAGACGAGCATCGACGTGTTCTCTTCACCCTGAATCTCGAACCGAACCGTAATTGACGGGTCCTCGACCTCTTTATAACCGAGCGCGAGCTCATGCGATGACAGGGTCGCGCCGATGCGCGGGTCGTAAGGAACGACCTTGTAACCGCGATAGATCAGGTCTTTGTCCCAAATATTCTTGAGCAGGTTCCAGACCGACTCGATATAGGTATTGTCAAGCGTGTAATAAGCCTCATCCATGTTGACCCAGAAGCCCATGCGCTCGGTCATCTTCTCCCAGTCACCGATATAACGCATGACCGACTCGCGGCAGCGTTTCGTGAACTCGGCGATACCGACTTTCTCCTCGATCTCCTGTTTGTCGAAGATTCCGAGTTCTTTCTCAATCTCGTGTTCGACCGGCAGCCCGTGCGTATCCCAACCCGCCTTGCGCGGAACGTAATAGCCTTGCATCGTCTTGTAACGCGGAAAGACGTCTTTGAAGCTGCGCGCCAGAACGTGATGAATGCCGGGTTTGCCGTTAGCCGTCGGCGGACCTTCGTTGAAGCTGAACCGTGGCCCACTTTCGGTCTGCCGCAGCGTCTTGCCGAAGATATCCTTGTCACGCCAGAACTCCAGCACCTCGCTTTCAAGTGCCGGTCCATCGTAACGCCCTGTTACTGCCTTAAACGCCAAAATCAGTTCTCCAAACAAAAACGCCCCAGACGCTTTAACTGCGTCCGGGGCGACTTTTGTGTCGCGGTACCACCCGGTTTCGCAACAGCTTCACAGCAGTTGCCTCGAAGGTCTTTCGACCTGTCGCCCGTCTCGAGGGCCAGACGGCTGCGTCTACCGGATAGTCAATCGATACCTTTCGGGCAGCGACTCCAGGGTGATATTCAGCGGATTCCGGCCCGGGGCTCTCACCATCTCCCGGTCGCTCATGCCTGATTCGCCCGCCTACTCGTCCCCTTCAGCGTCTTGCGAGGGAAATTAGCTGTAAGTAACCGGAATTACAAGTGATTTGTGAATCGATCTATTGTTCGGACTTGCTCGCGCAATCGATGCAGCGCAACACCGTTGGATCGATCTCGAGTCGCCTGGGGTCAATCACCGCGTCACAATCCCGGCACAGACCGTAGTTGCCATCATCGATGCGCTGCAGAGCTGCTTCGATATCACGCAGCATCGCCTCGCGGCGCTCCACGGATGCTTTAGCCATAGCCTGCGCCTGTATCGCGTCCATGCGCGACAAGCGGCCGACTTTTGACTGATCCAGCTCAACCACGGCGGCGGAATCGTCACTTGCCTCAACGATTGCCTCTAGTTCGTCCCGAAGTTTGAGCAACTTGTCACGCATTTTGTGAGAATACATTGAAATGTTCCCCGATCCTCAATTCGTCAATACGAACGGCATTCGCATGGCCGTTTACGAACAAGGCGAAGGTCAGCCCATCATATTCCTGCACGGCTTTCCCGAACTCGCTTTTTCGTGGCGATTTCAATTGCCTGCACTGGCGGAGGCGGGATTCCGAGCGATTGCACCCGATCAAAGAGGTTATGGGCAGACGGACGTCCCACCCGATGTGAGCGACTATCGCATTCAGGAATTGATCGGCGATGTTAATGGTTTGCTCGACGCGCTTGAACTCGAACACGCAATTTTCGTCGGGCACGACTGGGGCGCGCTCGTACTGTGGCACATGTGCCTCTTGTGCCCTGAGCGAATCGACAAGCAGGCGATTTTGAACATTCCGTTCTGGCCACGACCGCCGTCCGATCCGATTGCGCTTGCCCGCGCACGATACGGCGATGACTTCTATATCGTCAACTTTCAAGACTCCGACGAGGCTGATCGAGCTTTCGCCGCCGATGCCGGCCATTTTTTCGACATGCTAATGCGCAAGAACCAGGGCTCACGCGCTGAATTCGAGCGGTTGCCGGCGGCAAAGAAAGTGCTGAGCCTGTTGGCGACGATTGCACGAAGTGAATCGAGCGGACAGCCGCTATTGGACGCCGCGGAGCACGACTACTATGTGTCGGCATTCGAGGCGAACGGATTCACAGGACCGATCAACTGGTACCGGAACTGGAGCCAGAATTGGCAATCGCTCGATGGTGTACCACAGGTGGTCAATGTGCCGACTTTGTTTATCGGTGCCGACAACGACGTGCTGATTTCAGCCGAGCACATCGACGGTATGAAGCCTTTTGTGCCCAGTCTTGAGATTCACATGCTCGAGAGCTGCGGACACTGGACACAGCAAGAGAAGCCCGATGAGGTCAATCGAATTCTGATCGATTGGCTAATGCCGTGAATCGGACGCTCCTGCAAGCGCTTTGATTCCCCGCATGTACGAAATATAAGCCGCCCCGCCGACTAGCATGAAATTGAATATCTCGGGCACGGTGACGAAGCCCGTGCCGGTTTCGAGCATCGCATCCGTCACGATCATCGAGCGCAGTGCCATATTAATGATCAGAGCAACCAGAGTGACCAGAGACTCCACCGCAACAATTACAGTCATCCAGTTCGGCCGCCATAACATCAGCGCAAGGCAGGTGAAGAGAATCCCGTAGAATCCTGCCCTGAGGCCGGGCGCAGCATCCAGAAAGACCACACGCACATTGATGCCGAATCCATAGTCGAGCAACAGAAACAGGGCCGTCGCGGCGTAATAGGTGACGAGTATCTTGCGGGACATCACAGCAGGATTACCTCCAGCGACATTTTGTGCAATATTCGGGGTCTGGATCAGGTCTATATGACCAGATGTAATTCTGAGAGCAATAATGCTGATTAAGAAACCGGCCGACATCCGCCCGTCCGAGATAACGAGTAAGGAAGATTATCTCAATCGCCGCGCGTTCATTCGCGCCGGCAGTATCGCGGGTGCCTCAGTACTGGCGGGTCCTGCTCTCGGCGCGCTGGTCCCTGCGGAGCAACGCACAAAGCTAAGCGACGTCGGCAAGAGCTCTCTTAGTACCGATGAAACGCCGAATAGCTATGAAGACATTACAAGCTACAACAACTTCTACGAATTTGGCACGGCCAAAGAAGACCCGCATCAAAACGCGACCGAGTTTGAGGCTCAACCGTGGTCAATCACCGTTGCTGGCCATGCCGAGAAGACTGGCACCTTTCATTTCGAGGACTTTATCAAGCCGTTCGATCTCGAGGAGCACATCTATCGGATGCGCTGCGTCGAAGCGTGGTCAATGGTAGTTCCATGGGTAGGCGTCTCGCTGGCCGATGTCGTGAAACATTATCAGCCGACATCGAAAGCAAGATACGTTGCCTTCGAGACGCTGCACGACCCGGTACGCATGCCCGGGCAGCGTCGGCGAGTACTCGACTGGCCATACCGCGAGGGCCTGACGATTGCAGAAGCGACTAATCCCCTGGCAATCCTTGCCGTTGGTGTCTATGGCGAGACGATACCGAATCAAAACGGTGCGCCGATACGGCTTATCGTGCCCTGGAAATACGGTTTCAAGGGAATCAAGAGCATCGTTCGAATCAACTTTGTCGAAAATGAACCGAAGACCAGCTGGAACATGGCAGCAGCGAATGAGTATGGCTTTTACGCCAACGTCAATCCCGAAGTCGACCACCCGCGCTGGAGTCAGGCCAGAGAGCGCCGTATTGGCGCGGGCTTATTTGCACCCAAGCAACCGACTTTGATGTTCAACGGTTACGGCGAACAGGTTGCACACCTCTACGACGGCATCGACCTGCGCAAGAACTATTAGCGTCAATGAATACGCTGCAAATAGTCCGGTTTGTCGGCAAACCGATTGTCTTCCTGCTGTGTCTCGCTCCGGCGGCATTGGTGGCTGGCGACGCATTCGGCCTGACGGGTCAGCTCAGCGCCAACCCGGTTGAGGATATTCTTGATCGCTTCGGCAACTGGGGCATTCGCTTCATCATGATCACATTGGCGGTAACCCCGCTGCGCCGTATTGCGGGCTGGAACTGGATTTTGCGGTTCCGGCGCATGCTCGGTCTGTTTACTTTCTTCTATGTGCTGATGCACTTCTCGACCTGGCTGATCCTCGATCAGGGAATGCTGTTGTCGGCCATTCTCGAAGACCTGACAGAGCGCCCGTTTATCACGCTTGGATTTTCCGGTCTCATGCTGCTGACAGCCATGGCTGTGACCTCAACAGATGGTATGCGCAGACGCCTGGGCCGAAAGTGGGACAAGTTGCATTACAGCGCCTACGCCGTTGGCGTTCTCGGCGTCTGGCACTACTGGTGGCAGGTCAAGAAGGATACGAGCGATGCATGGATCTATGCGGTGATCCTTGCGGTGCTGCTTGGGTATCGCGTTTGGGTGCGCCGCCGCAGGCCGGATCGCGGCTAAAGCCGCTCCCGCACATCCATGTGCTCCGCCAGCCAGACAGATTTATGCCCGATCGGCCACGAACGACATTGGGGAAACTCCTGATTGACCTCACGCCGGGTGAAGCGCATTAATGTGACCATTGCGGAGAATTATTTGAGCGACACCAAAAACGATCTAAACGCTCCTGCCGATGTCACTGCAATCATCGACTGCGGTTTTGCGACATGGGCGAGCGACGATATCGACGAGGTATTTCGTGGCCGCTTCGATAGCGAGCGCATTCCTGTGGCCGGTGTCCGCAACGTCCGGGTTTGGGGGCTGCAGGTCGACGATGAACGTGAGCTTCCCGGTCATGAACGCACCCAGATCCCCGACGAGGAAATCTGGGAGATCAACCTGGTGTCAGCCAGCGGCTCGCATTACGAGGTCGATTCACGACTCCTGAAGCCTGCTTCCTGACACAAAACGGCCGTCGTGACCCACAAAAAAAGCCCGGCGATTGCCGGGCTTTTTTGGTCAGGATGACCTTATGTCGCGGAGCACAGGGATGTGCGAGAGCGACGTGTCGCAGCCACGCCCGCACACGAATCGCGCTTACATCATGCCGCCCATTCCGCCCATGCCGCTCATGTCCGGCATCGCCGGTGCAGCAGCGTCTTGCGGTGCTTCTGCAACCATTGCTTCAGTCGTGAGTAGCAGACCGGAGACAGAAGTGGCGTTTTGCAAAGCGTGACGCGTCACCTTGGTCGGATCGAGGATGCCCTCTTCGATCATGTCGCCGTACTCACCCGTTGCCGCATTGTAGCCATAGCTGCCCTTGCCTTCAGCAACAGCATTCAGAACCACACTGGCGTCAGCGCCAGCATTTGCGACGATCTGCCGCAGCGGCTCCTCAACTGCCTTCTTCAGGATGGCGATACCGACGTTCTGATCGTCGTTATCACCTTTGAGCTTGGCGATCAGAGCGACAGCACGAATCAGCGCCACTCCGCCACCCGCTACGACGCCCTCTTCAACGGCGGCGCGGGTCGCGTGCAGTGCGTCTTCAACGCGTGCCTTCTTTTCTTTCATTTCGATTTCGGTCGCAGCACCGACTTTGATGACTGCAACACCGCCGGAGAGCTTGGCAACGCGTTCCTGCAGTTTTTCCTTGTCGTAGTCCGACGAAGACTCTTCGATTTCAGCGTTGATCTGATCAACACGACCGTGGATGTCCTCAACTCGGCCTGCGCCGTCGATGATCGTCGTATTTTCCTTCGTGATCTGAATTTTCTTGGCTTCACCGAGGTCTTCGATCGTTGCTTTTTCGAGCGACAATCCGACTTCCTCGGAAATAACCTGACCGCCTGTCAGGATTGCGACGTCCTGCAACATGGCTTTGCGACGATCGCCGAAGCCCGGTGCTTTAACAGCAGCAACTTTGACGATACCGCGGATATTGTTCACGACCAACGTTGCGAGCGCTTCGCCTTCAACGTCTTCCGCAACGATGATGAGCGGACGACCGGCTTTGGCAACACCTTCGAGAATCGGCAACAGAT
>Ga0255052_10001156_pt1 | contig 20219 bp, 14 predicted proteins | sample JV7_2_21_MG_FD_188632 | JGI IMG/M metagenome (GOLD analysis project Ga0255052, IMG submission 188632) | Seawater microbial communities from Jervis Inlet, British Columbia, Canada - JV7_2_21 | ecosystem: Environmental > Aquatic > Marine > Inlet | place: Canada: British Columbia | collected... | reverse complement strand
TTTTCTTTTTTTTGTGATTTTTGAAAAATGCTCTCAAAGGTGGGATTGGGTGGCGATTATTGCATATTTCGGAATGACAGAGTGGCTAAAGCATTACGTAGTGGGTAAAATCGGCTTTGAATTTGGGGTATGGACATCAACAAAGTCAGCTTTTTGGAGACACATATTATGATCAGAAACTCCTGGTTCTGTGGATTGTTGGCCGTTGCGATTATGCTTTGCGGGTGCGGCGACCAAACGAAGACACCGAAGGTCAAGAATGAAGCAATTAAGCCGCAACGCAATCTCGTGAAGCTTCAGACAAGCGCCGGCGATATCGTCATAGAACTCAATGCCCGGGAGGCGCCGGTTACGGTGAAGAACTTCCTCGGATATGTGCAGGCGGGTTTCTATGACGGGACGATATTCCACAGGGTCATGCACGGCTTCATGATACAAGGCGGCGGGCTCACAGCCGATATGGTCAGGAAAGAAACACGCGATCCGATCACCAATGAAGCCGCCAATGGGTTGAGGAATGCGCGAGGCACCATCGCGATGGCCCGCGGCAACAACCCTGATAGCGCGACTTGCCAGTTCTTCATCAATCATGTAGACAATCCGCCCCTGAACTACGTCGCTAATGCCTCTGCCGGGTATGCCGTTTTTGGCAAGGTGGCAGAAGGCATGAATGTTGTCGACACCATCGCCGGGATGGACACGACGACTCGTGAGGGCATGGCCAATGTACCTGCCGAGCCAATAGTGATCAAGTCAGCAAGAGTTGTTTCACAGTAGGGTGTGATATTTCGCACCATTAATATGTGCCGACCCGATCGGTGCGATGAATCGCACCCTATTACCGGTTGCCATAGAGAAAAAGTTTCACCGTAGGCTGGGCTCTGCCCACCAATAACGCTAAGCGGCCGCGCAAGAATAACTTCCCATTTATAGGGGCAATCTTGACATTATCTTCGGCCGCTTCTCAATCGTGAATTCCTCGACGTAGAATAGCTACGCCTGTGGATTCACTCAATCGGCGCGACCAAATCTAACGCCAATTTGCTCCCTCTAAAAAGTGAATCTATTTTGCGCGACCGCTAAGTTTCCAGTTTCAGCTTTCCCACCGCCTGGTCGGCAAGCCGGGTCGGTTCGGGCAGGCGATACTTGACGACGCAAGCGAGAACGACTCTTATCGCATCATCCAGCACACACTTGTTACCCACTGAGACAAAAACCGGCTTGACACGGCTGCGCGTCCTGACCACGGCGCCGATTGTCTCGGATTGTGCTTTCAAAAACGTGTGGGCCCCCTTTTCCAGAGGAGGCTCTTCGAAGTCGCCGGTCAGTCTGCTTTTTGCGCAGCCGACAGTCGGCTCATCGAAGAACAGCCCCAGATGCGCCGCCAGACCAAGCCGGCGAGGATGGGCGATCCCCTGGCCGTCAATGATAAACACATCGGGCCAGCTTCGCAGCTTCTCGACCGCGGCGATACAGACGGGAGCCTCCCGAAACGAAAGCAGCCCCGGTATGTAGGGAAACGCAACTTCTCGGACCGCACTGGCCGTTTCGACAAACTCGAAGTCAGGCAATCTGAGAACGACAACGGCAGCAAGAATTCTCTGCCCGTCTTTGCTGAAGGCACAATCAATGCCTGCAATCACCTTCGGACATCTCCCGAGCGGCGTAAACTGCACCTTGCCCGCAAGGCTCGTCTGCACATCTCTCGCCTGTGAATACGACAAGTTCCAGTCATGCATATCCTTCATCTTCATGCGATGCTCAGTCTAATGTAGTCAGTTTCTCTTCAAGGTCGTTGGCTGCGGTGAAGTACCACCTCTTTCCTATCTTCTGACTCGTGAGAAGGCCACGGCCTGCCAGGTCGAACAAGTCAAGCCGACTCGTCTGATAAACAACGTTGTGGCTTGTCTGGTGCGATTTGATTGTATACCGCTGGTGGGGATGCCGCAAGGCGTGGCCGATCAGAGCGAGCTGTCGGTGATTAAGTATGGCTACCCCACGCAACTCCCTTTCGATTAGATGTAACTTCTCTGTCTTTCGCTTGATGTATTCATGCAGTTCTTTAATCGCTCGTCGAATCACGTCAAGATGATAAAGAATGAAATATGTGAGATCATTGTCATCGGTCTCTGTGTGGAGGAAGGCGCGGGCGTATTTTATGGGTGCCTTGCGAATAATCTGCGAAATCGAGATGAATTCAAATAGCCGGAAGTTGGAGCGAAGCATGGACCAGTAGAACAAAGCTCTGGTCGTTCTGCCGTTGCCGTCAACAAATGGATGATCGTATGCCAGCCAGAAATGCAAAATGACGGCTCTGATCACTGGATGAATAAAATGTTTAGGCGTCTTTCCGTTCGCAAAGTCACACATCGCAGACATCCTGTCCTTAAGTTCACTTGCCAGCGGAGGACTGTGAAAGACCTCATTGTACATGTCACTGACGTGTATTGGCTCGTCAGCCGCGCGGAACCGCCCCCCCTCTGATGCATCATCCAGTGTTCTGTCTGTAACAAGTCTGTGGATGCCAAATATCAATTCTTCGGACAACGCTTCGTCTTTGATCTTTCCGATTTGCTGCATGGCTATGAAGTTGTTAAGAATCATCTGTTCGTTCTTATCACGAGGGGGACGGCCAGTCCGAATCATCTCTTTAGCAACCTTTCGGGTTGTTGCTGCTCCCTCAAGCTGACTGGAGGTAATGGCTTCCTGGATCAATGAACTTACGTAGTATTGATCTCTTGTGTCCGGATTTGTGATTTGCTTTGGCATCTGAATGAATCCGCCAGCGCCTTGATCTATCCTGTGTAGTATCTCAGGTATGGGGTCCACTTCAAGATACTTGAATGGTTCACCTTTCTTGTCGTTCAGCGGGACTTCCTTGAATAGATTACGACGTTTGATCTTCAGAGCGAACCACCATTCCTCGTGCGTGAGGCCTTTTGGTGGCTGACGGTAAATCAGCTTATCCCAATGAAGATACTTGCCTCTCACAGTGAGAGCCGGCGTTTCACCAAAAATCTTGGGAATCAACTCTTGATCGCCCTTGATCTTGTCCCATATTTCCTGGGTTTCAGGTGGTTTTTTTGGTATTTTCATCGCTTTATCCTCAGCGGTAACATAAAGATACACACATACTAATTATATACTGATTTATTAAGATTTAGTATATAACTCTTTTCTTTTCCGTCAAATACTAATTTTACATATTTTAGTATTAAATTAGTATGACGCGCACAAGACTCCCTTGTGCCGATAATATCGCCCGCTCCGCCCGACAGCAGAGAATTGCAATTGGCTGAAAAACACCTTTTACGTCTTTGTCATATCTTGCTACAATTGTCCGTTTGTGTTCTCGTGGAAATGTTGAGTGGTGTTATTGATCTCAGTAAGCAAGGCAGGATGGCCGGTCAAATAGAAAAAGCGATTAAGATTAAAGGTGCCTCCGAGCACAATCTCAAGAATATCAGTCTGAGCATCCCTCGTGATAAACTGGTGGTGATCACCGGCATAAGCGGCTCGGGCAAGAGTTCGCTGGCTTTCGATACTATTTACGCCGAAGGGCGAAGGAAATATGTCGAGTCGCTGAGCGCGTATGCCCGGCAATTCCTCGAACAGATGCAGAAACCGGCAGTCTCCGAGATCACGGGGCTGCCGCCTACTATCGCGATCGAGCAGCGAAGCGCCAGCCACAATCCCCGCTCGACCGTGGCTACCACGACCGAAATATACGACTACTTCAGGCTGCTTTTCGCCCGCGCCGGCCAGCCGCACTGCTGGGTATGCGGCAAGGAGATCACAAGCCAGCACCCCTCGCAGATAGTCGAGTCGATTCTCGCCCGGCCCCAAGACACAAAGATCCAGATCTGCGCCCCGCTGGTTCGCGGCAAGAAAGGCGAGCACAAGGATATTTTCACCGCCATTCAACGCGAAGGCTTCGTCCGCGTCCGGGTCGACGGAGGCATTTACGATGTCCGCAACGTCCCCGATCTGAACAAGAACAAGAAGCACGATATCGCAGCGCTCGTCGACAGGCTGATCTTAAAGGATACGATTCGCGTTCGCCTGGCCGATTCCGTCGAAACGGCGCTGAAATTAGCCGACGGCGTGCTCTTGGCCCTGCTGCAGGAGCCCGATGCAGCCAAAACAAAAGAGGGCAACGGCAAGTGGGAGCAAATCATCTACAGCGAGAAGTTTGCCTGCCCCAAACATCCGCAGGCCAGTCTCGAAGAGCTCTCGCCCCGACTGTTCAGCTTCAACAGCCCCTACGGCGCCTGCAAGAGCTGTGACGGCCTGGGGACGATTCTTGAGTTTGATCCCGACCTGATCGTGCCTGACAAAACCGTCTCGCTGGAAAACGGCGCCATCGACGCCTGGCGCAAGGGCGGCAAGAGGATGAACATCTTCTACAACAGGCTTGTCAAGAGATTCTGCCGGAAGATGGGCACCAGTAAAGCGATACCGTTCAAGCAAATGCCAAAGGAGCATATAAGGATTCTGATGCACGGGACAAGCCCGGCCGATGCTAAGAAATACGGCATGTCCTTCGAAGGCGTCATTCCAAACCTCGTCCGGCGCTGGGAGAACACCACCAGCGAATACGTCAAGACCAGACTGACCGGTTATCTTTCTCAGCAGCCCTGCCAGAGCTGTCAGGGTGCCAGGCTCAGGCCCGAAGCTATCGCAGTCAAAATCGGGGGCAAGAGCATTAACGAACTGGCTGCTCTCAACATCGAAGAGGCACAAAGGTCTTTCAGCAGGCTGAAACTGGACAAGGAAAGAACTATCATCGCCGCAGCGGTGCTAAAGGAAATCAAAGCCAGGCTCAAGTTCATGGTGGACGTCGGACTCGGGTATCTGACCCTGGATCGGATGAGCAGTACGCTCGCCGGCGGAGAAGCCCAGCGAATCCGCCTGGCCACACAGGTCGGCAGCGGCCTGGTCGGAGTCTGTTACGTGCTCGACGAGCCGACAATAGGCCTGCACAAGCGCGACAACGACAGATTGCTGGGGATACTACAGCGACTAAGCAAGTCAGGTAACACGGTTCTCGTGGTCGAGCACGATGAGGATATTATCAAATGCGCCGACCACATTGTCGATATCGGCCCCGCCGCCGGTGCGCACGGGGGCGAAGTCCTAGCCCAGGGCAGTCTCGGCGATATCACTGGCTGCGAACGCTCGCTGACGGGCGACTATCTGAGCGGCAGAAAGATCATTGAGTTGCCTGCAAAGAGACGACGCTACAATCTGCGAAAGTGCATCGAAGTCAAGGCGGCGGCCGAGAACAATCTCAAGAACATCGACGTCAAATTCCCGCTTGGGGTCTTCACCTGTGTGACAGGCGTCTCCGGCTCGGGCAAGAGCACCCTGGTCAGCGAAATCCTGCTCAAGGCCCTCAAACGCCGGTTGTATCAGTCTCGCGGCAAACCCGGCTCGCACAGGACCGTCCTGGGCACTTCGCAGATCGACAAGGTCATAGAGATCGACCAGTCGCCCATCGGAAAGACGCCTAGGAGCAACCCGGCGACATATACCGGCGCGTTCGACGTGATCAGAAAACTGTTCAGCATGACGAGAGAAGCGAAGATTCGAGGCTACAAGCCCGGACGGTTCAGCTTCAACGTCAAAGGCGGGCGATGCGAATACTGCAAAGGCCAGGGCACGAAGAAGATCGAGATGCACTTTCTGCCCGACGTGTATGTGAGATGCCAGAGCTGCAAGGGCTCACGGTACAATCCGGAGACCCTCACGGTTACGTACAAAGGAAAGAACATCGCCGACGTGCTCAAAATGCAGATTGAGGAATCACTCGATTTCTTCGCGAACTTCCCGACCATTATTCGGATATTGCGGACGTTGGCCGACGTCGGGATGGGTTATATGCAGTTGGGCCAGGCCTCTACGACTCTCTCCGGCGGCGAAGCACAGCGGGTAAAACTCTCGGCCGAGCTGGGCAAAGCGGCCACAGGACACACCTTATATCTTCTCGACGAACCGACCACCGGGCTGCACTTCGCCGACATTCACAACCTCCTGAACGTGCTGCAGCGGCTGACCGATTGCGGCAACACCGTGGTCGTGATCGAGCATAACCTTGATGTTATCAAGATGGCGGACTATATTATAGACCTCGGTCCCGAAGGCGGCGACGCAGGCGGTGAGGTTGTCGCCACGGGCAAGCCCGAGGATATTGTCAAGAACAGCAATAGTTACACGGCCAGGTTCCTGAAAGAGAAACTTGGCAGATAGCAAACCATGAAGCGAACGGCAAGATGTGGGAATTCCAGTTGCGTGAAATCCAAGACCTGAGGCAGTTGAGCAAACAACTGAATGCTTCGGTCGAGGCGATAGAGGACGTTTCGATTCTGGCTCAGCCCGTGCGGGCCGGCGGACTTCTGATACCGAATTCGTTGGCGGTTCATCCGATGGAGGGCTGCGACGGCGATGCGCAGGGCAGACCCGGGAGACTCACGCTGAGACGATACGAAAGATTCGCCGCAGGCGGCGCGGGACTGATCTGGGCTGAAGCGACGGCGGTCGTGCCCGAAGCCAGAGCCAATCCAAGGCAACTGTGGATCAACGAGGCAAGCAAAGACAGTTTTGCCGCGATGGTAAAGATGATGCGCCGCGCGGCGGCCAAAAGTATGGGGCCGGACCACAAGCCCGTGCTCGTGCTCCAGTTGACGCATTCGGGCAGGTACAGCAAACCCGAAGGCGCATCGCATCCGATCATTCCTCAACGCGATCCGTATCGCGATCCGCTGGTCCCCCAGCAAGTACCCAACCCAGATGCCAGGAGCAAGATACCGGATGATTGGCCGCTGGTGACCGATGACTTTCTGGATGAACTCCAGAACGCTTATGTCGAAGCAGCGAGGATGGCATTTGACGTCGGATTCGACGCCATCGATATAAAGTCCTGTCACGGGTACCTCATCAACGAACTTTTTGCATGCTATCACAGAGAAGGAAAGTACGGAGGCTCCTTCGAGAACCGGACGAGATTCCTGCTGGAGACAATCGACAAGATTCACGCCGAACTCGGCGAAGATGCCGCAGTCACGACCCGCCTTGGGGTCTACGACGCGATTCCCTATCCTTACGGCTGGGCGGTCGACAAGGGCGATTACACAAAACCCGACTTGACAGAGCCCAAGAAACTGATCGGGCTTTTGCACGAACAAGGCGTCAATCTGATTGACATCACCATCGCAAATCCGTATTTCAATCCGCACGTGGGCAGACCTTTCAACGAGACAATAGTGGGCGGTTACGAAGAGCCTGAACATCCGCTCTCGGGCGTCAACCGGCTGACCAGCATCACGGGCGAAATTCAGAGGAAATTCCCCGATGTCGCACTCGTGGGCACCGGCTATAGCTGGCTGCGAACGATGTTCGCCAACGTCGCGGCGGCAAACAAAGCAAACGGCCTGACCACTTTGATCGGCGCCGGACGCATGGCGTTCGCCTACCCGGATTTCGCCAGGGACATTGTCACGAAGGGGCAGATGTCACCGGAGAAAGTCTGTGTGGCCTGCAGTGCCTGCACGCAGATAATGCGCGACGGCGGCACGGCGGGCTGTGTAGTCCGCGACAACAAAGTGTACGGTCCAATATTCGAGCGGGGACGGATGGGTGACAGGGACAACCTCGCCCGGCTTGGGTCGGCGTGTCGAAAATGCCAGGAGCCGACATGTCAGTTGGGGTGCCCCGCGGGCGTCGATATACCGGGGTTCATCAGCCTGTTCCTGGACGGCGAAGAAAGGGCCGCCTACGAGGTCCTGAGAAAAGCCAATATCTTCCCTGAAATCTGTGCCTGGTTGTGCCCGGTTGAGCAGCAATGTGAAGGTCATTGTTTGCAGAGCTTCATTGGCGATGCCCCCCTGCCGATAGCCGAGATACAAATGTTCCTCGCCGGGCAGGCCAACCGAAACGGCTGGTCAAAGCTGAAATTGCCGGCCGAAACAACGGGAAAGAACATAGCCGTAATCGGCGCCGGCCCCGCGGGTCTGTCCTGCACGGCCAAGCTGCTCGAAGCGGGCCATACGGTGACAATCTTCGACGCGAGCACCGAATTCGGCGGAATGATCGCGTCGGTCATACCCGAGGACAGGCAGAGCAACTCGCTGAAGAACGAAATCGCAGCGGTTTTCTCCGACGTACCCGAGGATCGAATGAACTTACGCCTGGGCAAGAAATTGAACGCAGATCGCAATCTGGACACCATCGTCGACGAGGGATTCGATGCCGTATTTGTCGCCCTGGGATTGCCCGAGTCGGTGTACACGAGCGGCCAAGATAAGGATATCGACGGTTTGTGGAACGCGATGGAGTTTCTCTCGGCGGCCAGAGAGCCGGGCGCGATCGACCTCAAAGATCAATTCGTCGCGGTGATAGGCGGGGGCAATACCGCGATGGATGTGGCGGTCACCGCCAAACAGCTCGGCGCAAAGGACGTTTTCGTGATCTATCGCCGCTCTTTCAAGGAGATGCCCGCCTGGAGCACCGAGCGCGACAGAGCCCTGGACGAGGGTGTGGACTTTCTGATATTGACCCAGCCTCTCGGGTACTGCTCGGTCGCCGGGAAACTGACAAGAATCAAACTTTGTCCGACCAGATTGGGCGAGCCCGACGACAGCGGGCGACGCAGTCCCAAAGCGGTCGAATCGAGTGTGTACGAGCTTGATATGGACGTCGTCGTAGAGGCGATAGGCCAGGGGCCGCAGGAAGATATCGGAGAAATCCTGCCGGGCGTCGAGCTAAGGGGCGGCCTGATCCGGACAGAAGAAGGGACGCTGGCGACATCCAGACCGGGAGTTTTTGCCGGCGGTGATCTTGTCAGAGGCTCATCGACAGTAGTCTCAGCCGTAGCCGATGGAATGGCGGCTGCGAGTGAAATAGACGAATTTCTCAGACAACAGGTTTAAGAGAGGATTGTACAAATGGCAGACAGACCCGCAGCAATCGTCACCGGAGCAAGTCGCGGCATCGGAAAGGGCATCGCCGTGGAATTGGCGTCGCTGGGTTATGATCTGGTGATCAACTTCTTTGACTTCACGGCTGAAGGCGAGCCGGACCAATCGCGTGCGGCCCAGACGCAGGACCAGATCAGGGCACTCGGCGCCGAATGTGAAACTTTGCAAGGTGACGTCAGCAGCGCCGCCGACCGTGACAGTCTGGTGTCTCTTGCCAAGTCGAAGTTCGGCAGATGCGATATGCTGGTGAACAATGCAGGCGTCGCGCCTTCCAAACGGTCGGACCTTCTCGAAGCTACAGAGGAGAGCTTCGACAGGGTAATGGGAATAAACCTCAAGGGGCCCTACTTCCTGACGCAGCGGGTGGCCAACTGGATGGTCCAGCAGAAACAGGCACATCCTGAGCGCGGGTATCGGATCGTCAGCACAGGGTCGATCTCGTCGTACACAAGCTCGCCGGGACGGGGGGAGTATTGCCTGAGCAAAGCGGGGATCGCGATGATGACCAAGCTCTATGCCGATAGACTGGCCGAATACGGCATCGGGGTATTCGAGATCAGCCCCGGCATCATTGCGACCGACATGACCAGTGTAGTCAAGGACAAGTACGACAAGCTGATCGCAGAGGGCGTGACGCCAATTAAACGATGGGGCAAGCCTGAAGATATCGCAAGGGCTGTTGGCGCCATCGCCGAAGGCAGGCTTGATTTCTCGACGGGCCAGGTGATTAATGTGGATGGTGGTTTTCATTTAAGAAGACTGTAGGGAGTAACAATGGATATTACAGGTGCAATCACGACACTGTTAAGAGACGGCTTCATTCTCGTTTTTAACCAGGACAAGCTCGACATTGTCAAGACCGCTGAAGCCCTCATTAAGGCGGGCGTAAACAACATGGAAGTAACATGCCGGATAAGCAAACCTCTGGAGAAGCTCTCGCGGTTGCGCAAGGAGCTTGGCAATTTCGTGACGGGCGCTGCGAGTCTGATCGATTGGCCCGGAATGCTGGACGTATACAACAAGGCCAATTCCGAAGACCCGCTGCCCTCAGTCGCTCAGGTTATCGATGCCGGTGCGTGCTATCTCGTCTCGGCGGTCAATTTCAGCGACGCCGGCTACGAGAAATTTGCCGGAAGAATCCCTATGATACCGGGATGTGGCAGCGCCACTGAGATCGTCAGTCAGTTTTCCAAAGGGGCTAATCTCTGCAAGATATTCCCTGCCAAACAGCTTGGCGGCCCGGCCTTTGTCAAGGCAATCGACCCGGCGATTCACAAGACCATCAGTCTTGTCCCCACAGGGGGAACAAACGCAGGCAACATTCCCGATTATATCGACGCCGGAGTCCTGGTTCTGGGCGGCTCTTTCAGTATGATTGACAAAGCCGCAATGAAGAGAATTATAGACGAGCAGAACTACGGTCTGCTATCTGAGGAACTGACGAAGGTCAAAGAACTGATAGATAAGCTGCGAGCGGACAAGTATCCCGACCTCGATTTTGCATCAGCATCGCTCGAACAGATTAGCCAGGTGACCGGTAGGAGTTTTAATGTCGGACACGCAGATTGACCAAAGCGAGCCCGTAGGATGGGCAATTCATTTACCCATGTTGTCAATGTCCCACGATCCAAACCGCATGGGCAGGAAACCTGCCCATCCTACAGCCCTGAGAACATTATTTGCTGTCATCATGATCCCGGCACTCTGCGGCAATACCTGGGCTTCCGTTAGCACGCTGACGATCAACAAGAAGGACACCGGTTATCGCGGCATCTGGTATATGAACCAGCCGTCGGGCGATGAATATGTCTACAAGTACAGCGGCGGACTTGGAACTTACTGCGCGAAACACAAGCCGTTCGCTGTTTACTGTGACAAAGTCAAAAAGACTTTCTTCTGCTACGGCGGAACAACCACGATGAGCAACCGAAAGCTGATCCACATGGTCTCGTGCTTTGACCACAGGACGTCGATGGTCCCGCGGCCGACCATACTGCTCGATAAGAAGACCGGCGACGCCCACGACAATCCGGTAATATCGGTCGACGATGAGGGCCACATCTGGATATTCTCGACGTCCCACGGCACGTCGAGACCTTCGCATGTCCACAGGAGCTCAAGCCCTTATGATGTGAACGAATTCGAACTCGTCAACGCAACGAAGATCAAAGCCGAGCGGCAAGTCCCAATGACGAATTTTTCGTATATGCAGCCCTGGTATCTCAAGGGCCGGGGATTCGCCTGCTTTTTTACCCGCTATAACTACCCCGCCGCTCGGACGATTTGCTTTATGACCAGCCCGGACGGGGTGAAATGGTCCGAGTGGCATAGGCTCGCCGCGATCGATCAGGGACACTACCAGATCAGTGCCGCGAGCAAGACCAAGGCGGCCTCGGCGTTCAATTTCCATCCGGCAGGCAAGGGTCTGAATTGGCGCACGAATCTTTACTATATCGAAACCGACGACCTCGGCAAGACCTGGCGCAGCGTCGACGGGCGGCAATTAACGCTGCCGCTGGCCAAACCGGTCAACCCTGCTCTTGTGCACGATTACCGGAAGGAAGGTCTGAACGTATACCTGAAAGACATCCGGCTCGATGAACACCAAAGGCCCGTGATCCTGTTCATTACGAGCAAGGGATACGAGTCGGGCCCCAAAAACGACCCGCGTACGTGGACGACCGCCCGCTGGACGGGGACGCAGTGGCAGATAAGACCGGCGTTTGTCTCGGATAACAACTACGATATGGGATCGCTCTATATCGAGGACGACGGGACGTGGCGAGTCATAGCCCCCACCGAGACGGGGCCGCAGCCATACAATCCGGGCGGCGAGATCGCAATGTGGGTCACCACCGACTCAGGGCAAACATGGAAGAAAGTCAGACAACTTACAGAGAAGAGTCCTCGCAATCATACATACTCGCGACGACCGGTAAACGCCCATCCTGATTTCTATGCCATCTGGGCCGACGGCCACGGCAGAAGACCGTCACTGTCGTCACTCTACTTTTGTGACAAGCAGGGTAACATACACATCCTGCCGAGAGAAATGAACTCAGATTTCATGAAACCGAAACTGCTATATGAAAGATCAAATATCGAATAGGCAAAATCAAAATGGCGGAGTCCCGGCACGCCGGGACGACTTGCTCAATTTTGCATCTTGATTTTTGCATTTTAATTTTTCTATCCGCTTGGAGACCGAGAGTTATGGAAACAAAGAAGATTTCAGATCAAACCGTCACATTTCATCGCTACAACACTGTAATCGTGGGCGCAGGCGCCGCGGGTATGAATTGTGCGGTACACCTGTGCGAATTCATGGAACAAAAAGGTGTCGAAAATCCCGCCAAGAGGGTCGCCGTGGTGACCGCGGGTGTGGGATTGGGTGCGTCGCGGATGAGCGGCTCGGACAAGCAGACCTACTACAAGATGGGCACCAGCCCCGATGTTGCCGACAGCGCCGAAGATTTTGCCAAGAGTCTGACCGCCGCCGGCTGCTGCCACGGCGACACCGCACTTATCGAAGGAATCGGCTCGCTACGCGAATTCTACCATCTGACCCAGGCCGGAGTTCCTTTTCCAACCGACCCGATGGGAAGCTTCATCGGATACAAGACCGATCACGACCCTTACGAACGCGCCACCTCGGCCGGTCCCAAGACGAGCAGGTTCATGAGCCAGTGTTTGCAGAAACAGCTTGAACGGTACGGTGTAACAATTCACGACAAACAGGAAATGACCCGCCTGCTGACGGTCGGCTCGGGGCAATCCAAACGAATCGCCGGCGTTGTGACTGTTGATAAGAAGAGTCTCGACGGAACGAACCTCGCCATAAACGTATTCCTTGCCACGAACATCGTTCTTGCCGCCGGCGGTCCGGGTAAATTGTTCAGAACAACCGTCTACCCTAAAGGCCAGCTCGGCATGCATGGGCTTGCATTCAAGGCGGGTCTACTCGGAGCAAATCTTACCGAATCACAGTTCGGACTGGCGAGCATCAAGTTTCGCTGGAACGTCTCGGGGACCTACATGCAGGCGCTGCCGAGACTGTTCAGCACCGACGCCGAGGGCAATGACGAGAAAAAATTCTTGACGGATTTCTTCCCGTCGATGAGCAAGATGGCGACGAATATTTTTCTTAAGGGGTATCAATGGCCCTTCGACCCGCAACGAATAGAAAATCTACATTCCTCGCTGATCGACATCCTGGTTTTCAACGAGACGCAAAAAGGCAGACGGGTGTATATGGACTTTCTGCGTAATCCCGTCGGCAGCGATTCCATGGACAAGTTCGACATCAACGCTCTCGAACCGGAAGCTAGAGAGTACCTAGAGAAAGCCGGAGCGCTTCAGGCCACTCCGATCGGACGGCTGGCTCACATGAATCCGCTCGCTATCGAGATTTATAAGGAGAACGGCATAGATTTGTATTCGGAGCCGCTGGAGATTGCGGTCTGTGCCCAGCACAACAACGGAGGGCTCGCCGTGGACAGGTGGTGGCAGTCCAACATAGAGGGAACCTTCGTGATCGGCGAGATGGCCGGCTCCCACGGCGTCAAGAGACCGGGCGGCTCGGCCCTCAACGCCGGGCAGACCGGCGGATTGCGGGCGGCAGAATACATCGTCAATGTCCGCGGCTGCGATCTGGTTGACTATTCGGACAAACAGTCCGAAATCGACGGCCAGATCAGTGACGTTGTCACCGGCTTGGTGGCTGGCAGCGGTTCACCCAGCCTGGATCCCAAAGAAGTGTTGGAGCAGATTCGAAATCGCATGACTACATCGGCCGGACACATCAGGGAGTTGAACGACGCGCGAAAAGCCCTGGCCGAAGCTGTGGAACTCTACAAGAATATAAAGCAGAAGGGCTTCAAGCTGGAAGACGCAAAGTCGGTAATCAAGGCGATACAGGCCGAGCATCTGGCACTGACCAGCATAGCGTTCATCAAGGCCGTTACCGAATTGCTCGAACAGGGCAGCGGGTCGCGAGGCTCGCACCTGGTACTCATCGAAGACGGCATCGAAATACATCCCGATGTTATTAACAAGGCGACCGGCAATGCTCTGAGGTTCAAACCCGAGAACGAATCACTGAGAAAATGCGTATTGCAGGTCGAATACGACGAGAGTGCGCCCGATCTGTTCGTGTGCAGCAATGTCGAATTGAGGCCTGCGCCGACCGACCGCAAGGCGTTCGAGCCGGCATGGCAGGATTATAGAGAAGGGAAGATTTACGGCAGTTGACATATAAGGCCCAGTAAGGAGGTTCTCCATGGCAGTTATAGATGTAAAGCCCGAGTCACAGTGCAAGTATGACATCGTCTCGCTTGGCGAGATCATGATTCGGCTGGACCCGGGTGCCGAACGAATCCACACGACCCGGCACTTCAGGGCCTGGGAGGGCGGCGGAGAGTACAATGTCGCCAGAGGCCTCAAGCGATGTTTCGGCAAGAGAGCCGCGGTTGTCACCGCCATTGCCGACAATCCAATTGGAAGATTGCTCGAGGATTTGATCTATCAAGGCGGCGTCGACGCCCGGTACGTCAAGTGGGTCCCTTACGACGGGATCGGCAGGAAAGTAAGGGTCGGCTTGAATTTTACCGAGCGAGGCTTCGGCGTGCGAGCCGCCGTGGGGTGTTCGGACAGGGCGAACAGCGCCGCGTCCCAGTTGAAGAAGGGTGATATCGACTGGGAGAAGATATTCGGCTCAGAGGCAAGCTGCTGGTTCCATACCGGCGGCATATTCGCAGGCCTTTCCGAGACAACACCCGATGTCATCATAGAGGCGGTGACGGCCGCGAAGAAGCACGGCACGATCGTCTCTTATGATCTGAACTTCCGCAACTCGCTCTGGCGGGACATCGGCGGGCAGGAGAAGGCAATGCAGGTCAATCGCACTATCGCCCCTTATGTTGACGTGATGTTGGGCAACGAAGAGGATTTCACGGCGGCACTCGGCTTCAAGGTCAAGGGGATGGGCAAAGGTTATTCCAAGCTCGACCCGGCGAACTTCAAGAAGATGATTTACGAGGTGACCGATGAGTTCTCGAATTTGAAGGCCGTAGCCACGACGCTGCGCAACGCGAAAACAGCATCGGTGAATGACTGGGGCGCAATCCTGTATGCCGAGGGCCAATTCTACGAAGCGACGCTGCGATCCGACCTTGAAATATATGACCGGGTTGGCGGCGGTGACAGTTTCGCATCGGGCCTGATATACGGTCTGATGGAAGGCGAGGGCCCAGACGCCGCGGTCAACTACGGTGCGGCCCACGGCGCTCTGGCGATGACCACACCGGGCGATACGACCACGGCCAGTCTTGCCGAAGTGGAGAAAGTCATCGCCGGCGGCGGCGCAAGAGTTGACAGATAGTCGAAACTAAATATACTGCTCCAGATTGAAATTTCGCGTTTTTGCGCGGGTAAGTAGCTTTGTAATAACAGCTTATGATCTTGCTCGCGGGAATTTACTACCCTGAAGGGTATATTCGAGGGAAGATTGTCATGATTGTCCAGGCGATAAAATGGATTGGCGACGTTGACGGTTATCTGGAGCTTGTGGATCAGAGGCGATTGCCTGTGGAATTTGTCAAGCTGCAATGCCGGGATACGAAGGTTCTCTTCGATGCGATTAAGACGCTGGCCGTTCGCGGGGCTCCGGCCATAGGGGTCGCAGCGGCTTACGGTCTTGTTCTTGCTCTGCAAGAATCCGGGGCAAATGACAGCCTCGAAAAAGCTCTCGAATCTCTGGCTCGGCAGCGAAGATATCTGGCATCTTCCAGACCTACTGCCGTGAATCTGTTCTGGGCATTGGACAGAATGCGACAAAGAGCAGAGGAGCTTGTCTCCAGCAGCACCGCAACTACAGTTCAAGCTCTGCGCGACGCGGTTCTGGCCGAGGCGAATGCTATCCATGAGGAAGACGTGGACATGTGCCGGCGGATCGGCCAACACGGCGAAAGATTCATAACCGAAGGCGCAGCGATTCTCACCCATTGCAACGCCGGGGCGCTGGCCACCGCCGGACAGGGGACGGCTCTATCGCCGATGTTCGAGGCGCACCGGAAAGGACGCAAGTTCAACATCTATGCGGATGAGACCAGACCTCTGCTCCAGGGCGCCCGATTGACAGCCTGGGAATTGAAACAGGCGGGAATTAAGGTGGCGGTAATTTGTGACAACATGGCCGGCTGGCTGATGAAGCAGGGAAAGATCAGCGCCGTGATAACGGGCGCCGACCGAATTGCGGCAAACGGCGACGCGGCCAACAAGATCGGCACCTACAGCGTGAGCATTCTCGCCCGAGAGCACGGGGTACCTTTCTACATCGCAGCGCCGTCGAGCACGTTCGATTTGAGCATAAAGAGCGGAGCCGAGATACCTATCGAGCAAAGAGCCGCCGAAGAGGTAACGGCGTTTGCCGGCACACAGACCGCGCCGGCCGGCGTGGATGTCTGGAACCCGGCGTTCGACGTCACCGATGCGCGCGACATCACCACTATCATCACCGAAAGAGGCGTAATCGAAAAACCCACCACCGAGAGCGTATCAGAGCACCTACGCTCTGTCACATAACCAGCGAGGCTGTCACAGACAGCTAGTCCACTGCGACAACTTCTTTAACCGCAGGGATTTTCTCCTTCAGAATCTTCTCGATCCCATTTTTCATTGTCATCGCCGCCCCGGGACAGCCCTGACAGGCCCCCTGGAGACGAACCTTGACCGTGTTATCGTCATCGATGCCGACCAGCTCAACATCGCCACCGTGGCTCTGCAGACTCTCTCTGACAGCATCGAGAGTTTCTTTGACCTGTTCATTCAATGTCTTTTCAGCCTCAGGTGGGCTGCAACCACATCCTTCACACATGTAAAATCTCCAAAAAAATCATTCGGCGGCTATTGTACAGCCTGTTTATCGTTTGGCCAATTATTTCTCTACTACGAAGCGAAAATGTATTTGTTGGCGCCTCGGAGGCAAAAAACTCTATTGGCCGAAAGACAAATCGCCGAAAACAATTGACAGAGGGTGTTAGGTTCGTGTAGAATGTTCTCAGTATTTGTGTGAAAACATGCAAGTACGGCCCTGAGACACGGCTTTGAGCCGTGGTTACGGGATTGTGGCAGGGCTTGGAATCTTCGGACGATTCGGTCGTTTCTCTGCTGAGCAGCGGTTGGTTCGCCGGAGGGATCCCCAGAAGTCGCAATTGACCGGAATAACTAAGAGGGTTCGTCTTTTGTCTGGTGGCAAAAGGGAGAGCCAAGCAAACGTTTATCAGGAAAGGATCAGTCAAATGAAGTCCAAGTCTCGTACGTCGGCTCGTTCGGCCGGCAAATCCAGTATCAAGGCAGGCGCCCAGATTATCGTCGATACGCTCATTGACCAGGGCGTGGATACGATGTTCGGCTATACCGGCGGCGTTGTCCTGCCGCTGTTCGACAGATTATACGATGCGCCGATCAATTTCGTTGTCCCGCGTCACGAACAGGGCGGCTGCCACATGGCCGATGCCTACGCCCGCGCGAGCGGGAAGGTTGGCGTCGTGCTCGCCACCAGCGGTCCGGGGGCGTGCAATCTCGTGACCGGCCTGGCCACGGCTATGATGGACTCGGTTCCGCTGGTTGCGTTGACCGGTCAGGTCCGCACAGAGTTGATAGGCAATGATGCGTTCCAGGAGGCCGACACTACGGGCATTACCCGCCCGGTCACAAAATACAATTGCATCGTCAAAGATGTCAAAGACCTCGAGCGCACCATCCGTGAGGCATTTCATATTGCCTCGACCGGCCGGCCGGGCCCGGTGCTGATTGATATACCTGTTGACGTAGCCGTTAACAAGCACGGCGCCAATGGCACGGCCGAGATGAAGCTGCCCGGATACAAGATCAGGACCAAGGGACACGCCAAGCAGATATCGAGCGCCGCCAAGGCCATAAATAAATCCAAACAGCCCGTGCTCTACGTTGGCGGCGGTGTCATCACGGCAGACGCCGCCGAGGAACTGAGAGCTGTGGCCGAGAAGAGTCATCTTCCCGTAACAATGACGCTCCTGGGATTGGGCAGCTACGATCAGAGAAAACCAGAATCCCTGGACATGCTCGGGATGCACGGCTCGGCGTACGCGAATTACGCTGTCCAGGAATGCGACCTGTTGATCGCCGTAGGTGCTCGCTTCGACGACCGGGTCACGGGCAAGCTCGAAACCTTTGCTTCAAACGCGAAAACAATCCACATAGATATCGATCCGTCCAGCATTTCGAAAAACGTTCAGGTGGATATCCCCGTTGTGGGTGACGCCAAAGTGATCCTCGATGCGTTGGCCAAGGAGGTTGAATACCAGGAAAGAAAGGCGTGGTTCAAAAAAATCGCGGAGTGGAAGAAGAAATTCCCCTTCAGGTATGACCAGAACTCGTCGACTATCAAGCCGCAATATGTTATCGAGGAGGTTTGCCGTCAGACCAAGAACGAGGCGATCATCACGACGGGCGTGGGCCAGAATCAGATGTGGGCTGCCCAGTTTTACAAGTTCATAAAGCCCAGGCAGCTCATATCCAGCGGCGGGCTCGGAACAATGGGCTTCGGCCTGCCGGCCGCGGTTGGCGCTCAGGTGGCCAGGCCCGACGCCACAGTCATCGATATCGACGGCGACCACAGTTTCAACATGACGATGACCGAACTTTCCACGGCCATCGAGCACAACCTGCCCATAAAGGTCTGCATCCTCAACAACGGGTATATGGGAATGGTCAGGCAGTGGCAGGAGCTGTTCTACGGCAAGCGGTATTCCAAGAGCTATCTGAAGAATCCCAACTACGAAGACGTTGCGAAGGCTCTCGGCGCGGTTGGAATAACGGTCGCCAAGAAAGCCGACGTTCCAAAGACGATCAAGAAGATGCTGAAAGAAAAGCGGCCCTGCGTGGTCGACTTTAGAGTTGAGGCAGAAGAGAACGTCTGGCCAATGGTGCCGGCGGGCAAGAGCATTAGCGAAATGGACGGACTTGACATTCTGGAAAGTATGGCATAGGCAATGGATATCAAACATCAAAATGCAAAGTGCAATCCCGGCGCGCCGAGATTGATTCTTGATGTTTGACTCTCAAAGGAAATCAAGATGAAGCATATAATAAGCGCATTGGTTGAGAATAAACCAGGGGTTCTGGCTCATGTCGCCGGTATGTTTGCGGCTCGAGGATTTAACATCGATTCGCTGGTTGTCGGCCGAACGGAAGATCCGCAGCTCAGCCGGATGACACTGGTTGTTATCGGTGACGACAGGGTCGTCGAGCAGGTTCGAAAGCAGTTGGCCCGGATAGTCCCGGTAGTCAAGGTTCAGGATTTCGTCGGCCAGCCGGTCGTTGCACGCGACTTGATGCTCGTTGCGATATCGGCGCCGCCCGAGAAACGCCATGAGGTGTTGTTGCTAGTAGAAATGTTCAAGGGTAAAGTCGTAGACATAGGCCAGAAAATTGTCATGGTCGAAGTCAGCGGACCCGAATCAAAAATCGAGGCTTTCATCGATGTCTGCAAGCCTTACGGTATTAAGAGCGTGGCCAGGACGGGGACAATTGCGATGCCGAGGCAGCCAAAAGCCGATACCCAGCCCGGGCGGCGGTCCGACAGGCCGTCCGAACAGTAACGTGTATCTCGTCAAGCATCAGACAAGATACGAGTCTCTTCGAGAATATCAATCAATATCGAAGATCCCGATCCCTCGGGAATCAATTGCATGGGCCACAGAGGGCTCAGAGAAAGTCAAAAGGACAAAGGCAAAATAACCACGGATTTCACAGCCCGGCCTTCGGCCGGAACCAAGAAAATAGAAAGCCACAGAGGGCACCGAGGACACAGAGAAAAGAAGAGACATATAAGCCAATATAATTAAACAAGATACGATAAGCATCACAAATTATCTGGAAAGAATTTCCAGTTGTTGGGAGCCTGTAATACAGATTGCGCGGAGAAATATAGCGCCGAGTGGAGAGCAGGCGCGCGCATGTGTAGGCTAATGACTTCCATTGTATCCGTCGTTTCCAACTTCCTGGCAAAGAATCATCAAGCCATGCATCACGTTTCCTGCTCCCCCTCTAAAATTCCGTACGTCGGGTTTTCCCCAGTACGGCTTCAAGCAGGGATTCAGACGCAACCTTCGCTACTGAGTCTGGGATTAAGCACAGAACCTGCATACCTCCATGACACAACAACTTATATACGCCCAAAGGCCATGCAGCTAGCTCCTGTGG
>Ga0255052_10001155_pt1 | contig 20220 bp, 18 predicted proteins | sample JV7_2_21_MG_FD_188632 | JGI IMG/M metagenome (GOLD analysis project Ga0255052, IMG submission 188632) | Seawater microbial communities from Jervis Inlet, British Columbia, Canada - JV7_2_21 | ecosystem: Environmental > Aquatic > Marine > Inlet | place: Canada: British Columbia | collected... | reverse complement strand
AGAAGGAAACTATATAGAGACATCTTCCTCACTAATGTATATATATAGTTTTGCAAAGGGAGTGAATAAAGGCTATTTGAATCAAAAATATTTTAATGAGGCAACAGAATCATTTGAATCTGTGTTAACGAATTTTTTAACCGAGGATCAGAACGGTATTCTCTCACTAAATAATGTTGTTTCGGTTGGTGGCTTGGGTGGGAAGCCTTACCGTGATGGAAGCTTTGCATATTATATTAGTGAACCGATTAGAGTTAATGATTTTAAAGGATATGGTCCGTTGCTACTAGCAGCTATCGAATTATCGATGGTTAAATAATGATTACAAATCAATATTCAGTAATGAAGATTTTTTTTATAACAGCATTGCTTTTAAACTTGGATTATTAAAATTTGTATATAACAATGACAAATAAAAAAGTAAAACAAATTAAACTGGCTGATCTGGCGGTTAAATTGGGTGTTTCCAAGGTAACAGTATCAAAAGCTTTAAGAGATCATCCTGATATCTCTCCAGCTACAACGTTAAAGGTAAAAAAACTTGCTGATAAGCTCGGCTATATGCCAAATTACATGGCCAAAAATCTATCTGCACGTCATTCGAATATAATTGGCTTAGTTGTTCCCAAAATTGCTCATCACTTTTTCGGATCAGTTATAGAGGCAGTTTACAATGCTACATTTGAAAATAATTATGAAACTGTTTTAACCGTTTCCCAGGAATTAGCTGAAAGGGAAAAAAAACACATACTCTCATTATTATCTATGCAAGTGGATGGGATAATAATTTCGATCACCCAGGAAACAAAGGATTTATCAATATTTGAGAGAGTGAATAAACAACACATTCCAATAGTATTTATCGATAGAGTTCCTGATTTGGAAAACGTATCAAGCGTAACTGTAGATGACAGGAAAGGTGCCTTTGAAGCAACCGAGCACTTCATAAAAAAAGGAATAATAAATATTGGGCATATTGGCGGATACTCTCATGTTAATATCGGTAAAGCTAGGTATGATGGTTTTAGTGAAGCAATGAAAAAATATCAAATACCGATAAATGAAGACTGGCTAATTGAGGGTGGCTTTGGAGAGGAAGATGGATATCAAGGTTTTAAAAAGATGTATAATAATAAACCTCTTCCACAATCTCTTCTAGCTGTTACCTATCCTGTGGCACTCGGAATATATGAAGCAGCATTAGAATTAAATGTGAAAATTCCCGAGGATATACAGGTAACTTGCTTTGGTAATAATTTGTATAAACATAATATCCCATCAATATTCAATTTTGTTCTTCAGCCAACCAAGGAACTCGGTGAGGAGGCAGTAAAACTAGTACTCAAGATGATTAATAATCCAACAGAAGTTGAAGATAATAATATTGAACTTGAGACTCGCTTACTCCTTAGTGATTCAAAATATGTTTCAGGAATTGTAGCTTAGCCTTATTTTAAATTATACTCATTTATTAAAAGTAGCAGTAATAATAGACTGTAAATCAAGAGCTATATATTTTTCAATTCTTCTTATATTGTCATTAAATATATTAGTGTACAATAAATCGGGATCTCCGAATCTTATTGTTGCAAAGGATGGAAGGGGGGATTTTGTAACAATTCAGGAAGCGCTTAATGATGCACCCTCAAATTCCGCAGAAAAATTTATCATCTATATAAAAAATGGAACTTATAATGAAAAAATCTATGTGGAGAAGAATAACATCATATTAGTTGGTGAAGACCGTGATAGTACTATAATTGTATATGCTGAGTTAAGGAGCAACTGGAGAGAATTACATGACAATGATTATGGTGCTGCAGTTATGAATTTAATGAACAATGTATCTGATTTAATAATAAAGTCATTAACTATTATAAATAATTATGGCGATCTGTATTCAAGCAATGATCATCAATTTACAATAAGAGGAGGAAAAGGTGTAACCCGAATTATTATTGATGATTGTAACATTATTTCTTATGGGGGAGACACGGTTAGTTTATGGAATACATCGGATGGAATGTATTATCATAGAAATTGTAGTTTTGAAGGTTATGTCGATTATGTTTGTCCCAGAGGTTATTGCTATATTGAAAATAGTAATTTCTTTGGTAGAAATCTCAGCGCTTCTATTTGGCATGATGGTAGTGGTGGTGAAGATCATAAATTAGTAATAAAAAATTCCAGATTTGATGGTGTTGAAAATTTTTCGTTAGGTCGCTACCATAGGGATGCTCAATTCTATTTGATAAATTGTAATTTTTCAAATAATATGTCTAATAGGAAAATTTATTTTGCGCCATCCAATCCACCCAGAATATTAAAGTGGAGTGAGGATAGACAATACTTTTATAAATGTTATGGTGATAGTTTTAATTATCCCTGGCATCAAAATAACATGCATCTTCTAATTGATAGTTTTGATCCGGAAAATATTGATGCAAAATGGACTTTCAATTATAAATGGGATCCTGAAACTGAACTGAATGAGTTTTATCAAAATTTCGATCTTAAAAAATTAAAATGAATCAAAAAGTATTAAACCCAAATTATAAATTAAACCTGATACGATTGTTTGTATTTGATTTTGCATTAATTACGTTTATCTATTTCATACCTACGCTTTCGCATGTAACTTCAATTCCTTTTTACATGCTTGAACCGATGAGGGTAGCTATCGTTTTTTGTATTATTTATACAAATAGAAAAAACTCACTAATAATTGCATTAACACTCCCCATTTTTTCTTTTATAATATCAGCTCACCCTGTTTTCTATAAAAGTTTGCTGGTTGCTCCGGAACTATTTATAAATATTTCATTATTTTATGAAATCTCTAAAAGATTAAAAAATATTTTTATTGTAATGGTCATTAGCATCATGTCAGCAAAAATATTTTACTATTTAGCAAAATATATATTTCTTAATATCAGTTTAATTAGTGGTGATCTAATAGCAACTTCCATTTGGATTCAGTTCCTTATTGCGATATTACTCAGTTTGTATGCCGCTATTGTTTTAAAGAAGAATGAACATTTAAAGCTATCTTAATAAATAATACTCCCCGAAACTTAATCCGGTTCCATTTCTACTATATTAATAAACATGATTAAATATTTACGCATACTCCAATCATTTACATTATGTGCAATAATTTTAGCCCATGTAAGTTGCAACAATGAGACCGCCGTCCGAAGAATAAAAATTGGTCACGGATTAGATCAAACACATCCAGTACATAAATCAATGTTATTTCTTGCAGAAGTAGCGGCTAAAAAATCAGGTGGAAAAATTCAGATAACAATTTATCCTAGCCAGCAGCTCGGTACTGAGCGTGAATGTCTTGAACTTTTGCAAATCGGAAGCCTGGGGATGACTAAAGTTTCCTCATCTGTTTTGGAGGGATTTGCACCAGATTTTAAAGTGTTTTCTTTACCATACATTTTCAGAGATGAAAAGCACAAGTTCGATTTTTTCGAAAGTGAACTGGGAAAATCTTTACTTAAAAGTACAGAGAAGTTCTGGTTGCGTGGTTTGTGTTATTATGATGCCGGGAGCAGAAGTTTTTATACGAAAGAAAAACCCATTTTAAAACCGGATGATTTAAAAGGATTGAAAATTCGCACACAGGAAAGTCCCACTTCAGTTAAACTTGTAAATTCTCTTGGAGGATCAGCAACTCCCATTGCATGGGGAGAGCTATATACTGCTTTGCAGCAGGGAGTAGTTGACGGCGCGGAGAATAACCCTCCCAGTTTCTACACTTCTAAACATTATGAAGTTTGTAAATATTATTCATTGGATGAGCATACTTCCGTTCCTGACGTCCTCCTCATCAGCACTGTTATTTGGAACGAGTTGACTGATAAGGAAAAACAATGGCTGCAAGAAGCTGCAGATGATTCTTACCAATATGAGAAAAAATTATGGCGAGAAGCTACGCTGGAATCATTGGAACAAGTTCAAAAAGCAGGAGTTGAAGTTTACTATCCTGATAAATCATTGTTTGAAGAAGGAGTAAAACCTTTGATAGAAGAATTTAAAGCTGATAAGGAAATCTTTGAGCTTATACAAAAAATAAAAGCTATTCAATAATGTTATCCTTAATTAAAAAGATCATCGATAAAATATTAAGCTGGAGTGTAATTGTGCTGATGGCTGTGATTACAATTAATGTTTTATGGCAGGTATTTTCAAGATTTGTATTGCAGAATCCTAGTTCATTTACCGAAGAATTGGCTCGTTATATGTTAATATGGATTGGAATTCTCGGGGCAAGTTATGTTGCCGGTCAAAAGCTTCATCTTGCAATTGATCTTCTTTCAACAAAACTAAAAGGAAAACCGAATGCAATTCTTGAAATCTTTATACAGCTTTGCATTTTTATCTTTTCATTTTTTGTTATGGTAATTGGCGGAATAAGATTGGTTTACATTACTCTTCAACTAAATCAGATTTCCGCTGCTTTACAAGTTCCTCTTGGTTACGTTTATCTTGTAGTTCCAATCAGCGGGGCAATAATGATGTTCTATTCAACTTATTTTATAGTTGACGAGCTGAAAAAAATCAAATTAGCAAAGTAATCCTTATTAAATTTTTAACAAATATTTCTTGATATGGAATTCACTGAAATTATTATACTGGTTGTTTCCTTTCTGATTTTATTGTCTCTAGGTGTACCTATTTCTTTTAGTATCGGTATTTCAAGTTTACTCACGATGCTTATGAGCATTAATTCTTTACCCGCCTTGACAACTGTTTCACAAAGAATGGCAACTGGAATAGATAGTTTTGCTTTGCTTGCAATTCCATTTTTCATTCTCGCCGGACAAATTATGAATAGCGGTGGAATTGCCAGGAGACTTATTGATTTTGCAAAAGTATTGGTAGGAAAACTCCCAGGAGGACTAGCATTTGTAAATATCATGGCTTCAATGCTGTTTGGTGCAATTTCAGGATCTGCAGTTGCTGCGGCATCTGCTATTGGTGGTTTCATGCATCCGGTAATGAAAAAGGAGGGCTATGATGAATCATTTTCTGCCGCTGTGAATATCACATCGTCGACCACAGGATTAATAATTCCACCAAGCAATATTCTCATAGTTTATTCACTTGCAAGTGGAGGGGTTTCCATAGCTGCCTTATTCATTGCCGGTTATATCCCGGGAATTTTATTAGGTCTTTCATTGATGGGTGTTGCAGGTGCTTATTCTGTTAAACATAAATATAAAGTTGAATTTCATATTACATTCGGAGAAGCAGTTAAGAAGTTTTTTGATGCCATTCCGAGTCTGCTTCTCGTTATAATTGTTATTGGTGGAATTGTTGCCGGATATTTTACAGCTACTGAAGCATCGGCTATTGCAGTCTTTTATGCTTTGATTCTTTCAGTATTTATTTATAAAGAGGTAAATCTAAAAGATCTTCCAAAAATTCTTTTACAGAGTGCTACAACAACCGCAATTGTTATGCTTTTGATTGGAACCTCGATGGCAATGTCCTGGGTAATGGCTTATGAAAATATCCCTCAAAATGTTGCCCAGGCATTAATCACATTATCCGAGAGTAAAATTGTCATCCTCATCATTATAAATTTATTGCTTCTGTTTGTTGGAACTTTTATGGATATGACACCCGCAGTATTAATTTTTACTCCCATATTTCTTCCGGTTGCAGTTAAGCTTGGAATCGATCCAATTCATTTTGGAATAATCATGGTTATGAATTTAAGTGTAGGCCTTTGCACCCCACCGGTTGGAAGTGTATTGTTTGTTGGATGTTCAGTTGCAGGGCTGCCAATCATGAGAGTTGTTAAACCATTGATTCCATTTTTTATTGCAATGATAATTACTCTTCTAGTTGTTACATACATACCTGATTTAAGTTTATGGATTCCAAGGTTATTTGGATATTAATCTTTCCTTATTCACTTTTTAATTATTACAATTAAATTATCTTCCTATTAATTAATGCTTAATTTTTTTCTCTCTTTATTATTACTCATTCCGTTTGCTCTCAAAGTTCAGGAAGTTAGTCCATCGAAACAGATAACAATTTTTATGATTGGCAATTCAACAATGGCTAATAAACCTTTCAAAGATGGAAATCCTGAGAAAGGTTGGGAGCAAATCTTCCCACTGTATTTCAATGAGGGAGTAAGAATCGAAAACCACGCGGTTAATGGGAGAAGCTCTAAGAGTTTTCTGGATGAAGGCAGATGGGAAGTTGTTCTGAATAGAATAGAACCAGGAGATTATGTGATTATAGAATTTGGTCACAACGATGCAAAAAAAGATGATCCTAAAAGATTTGCTGATACGAATACTGATTATAGATGGAACCTTGAAAAATTCGTGAATGAAACAAAACAGAAAGATGGAATTCCAATTCTTGCAACACCAATTGTACGCAGGAGATTTGATAAGAATGGTAATTTCTATGATGTGCATGGAGATAATCCAGAAGCTGTACGTGAAGTTGCATTGGAAAAAGATTTTATCTTGTTCGATCTTCATCAAAAAAGCGAGCAATTAATAATTCAATATGGAGAAGAAAATTCCAAGAAACTCTTTCTTCACATTGAGCCGGGAGAATATCCTTCTTTGCCTGAAGGATTAGAAGACAATACGCATTTTTCTCCTGATGGGACCTTCCGAATATGCGATCTGGCCGCTGAGGAAATCAGGTTAAAAGTAAAAGAACTCGCGTTATTTCTAAAAGACTAAGTCCAATTTATAACAGTTTAAATAATAATTAAGATGAATACATTTCTCACGAAGATAATCTGCTACTCTTTCATTTTTGTTACCTTGGTCTTAATAATATCCTGTTCCAGGGAAAAGGAGATTAAAATATCAGTTTCAAATCCAAACGACCTTAACATTTCAGATGGTTTTGTATCAGTTGAAATCGATAGTAGCCTGAGTTCATTTTCACTATTTTATGGAGAAGATGAAATTCCTTACCAGGTTCAATTCTTAAATGAAAAAAAAGAAATTGGTTTTGTTTTGAATTTGAGTCCCCTGGAAACCAAAGCTATAACAATGAAGTCAGATAATGGAAATCAAGAGCATAAATTTAAATCCAGAACTTATGCTGAATTATCTATGAAACCTGGTAATGTTTATATCGAAGGTAAATTCCGAGGAAACAAATTTGAAAGTGTTACTAATATTAAAGTTCCAGAAATTCACACAGATCATGATGCTTTATTCAAATATGAAGGACCCGGATGGGAATCTGAAAAAGTTGGATATCGATTCTATTTAGATTGGAGAAATGCAAACGATATTTTTGGAAAAAAAGTTAATGAAATTGTACTTGCAAACGTTGGTATACATGATACGGTTGCAAAAGATGACTCATATCATCTAATGCAGAATTGGGGAATGGATATTTTCAAGGTTGGCAGCTCGCTTGGGATAGGTTCTATTGGAATGTGGTATAATGGGAAAGTAAATATGGTTTCTCAAACAGACAGCGTGTATTTCGAAATTCCTTATAACGGTCCGATAAAATCTGAAATTAAAACATCTTATTTTGGTTGGCAGGTTAGTAAGATAAAATATGATTTAGTATCAAGAATATCTATTACAGCAGGCAGCAGATTAACAAAGTGCAAAATCAGTATTTCGGAAAATGCAGAAAATATTGTTACCGGTTTAGCAAAATCTGAACGGACAAATTTTTTTACTAAAGACGCTGGAGACGGATGGGCATATATAGCTTTGTATGGAAATCAGTCATTAGTTGATTCAGAAGACAAGCTTGGTATAGCGGTATTGTACAAGCAATCGGATCTAATTGAATTAAGTGAAGATGAACTCAGCCATATAATTCAACTAAAGCCAGAGCAAGGAAAGTTTGAGTATTATTTTTGTGCAGCATGGGAACAAGAGCCTGATGGAATTACAAATGAGGAAGAATTTATCAAATATCTTGATCATACAATCGCACTTCTTAATAATCCCATTGTGGTAGAATTAAATTGAAAAAAGGGTGAACAATGGCAGAATATATACTTCACGAAGATAGATTCTTTAGTCCTGTAACTAACATTAGAAACTACGCAAAAGAGATCTATCACAGCATAAAAGATTTGCCAATTATTAGTCCACATGGACACGTCGATCCATCCATCTTTGTTGAGAATAAACCATTTCCAAATCCTACTGAATTAATTTTTATTCCTGATCATTACCTATTTCGAATGATTTATTCGATGGGGATTCCAATGGAATCTCTTGGCATTCCAGCAGTAGATGGATCTAAAGTAGAATCGGATCCAAAAAAAATCTGGCAAATTTTCGCTGATCATTATTACCTATTTCAGGGTACTCCATCTGGTACCTGGCTGGATTATGAATTTAATATTGTGTTTAGCATCAAAGAAAAATTGAATGGATCAAATGCACTTAAAATATACGATGAGATAGGGGAAAAAATAAATTCACCTGAATTCCTGCCACGAACATTATTTGAAAACGCAAATATTGAAGTTCTATCAACAACTGATGCAGCATCCGACAATCTTCAGCATCATAAAGAAATAAAAGAGTCAGGTTGGAATGGAAGAGTGATTCCATGTTTCCGGCCTGATGGTGTTACAGATCTTTCAAATAAAAACTGGAAAGAAAATCTGAAATTGCTTGAAAAATTGGCAGGCTACGAAATAAATTCCTATCAATCTTTCATTAAAGCTCTTGAGGAGAGGCGTACATTTTTCAAGTCAATGGGTGCTACTTCAACTGATCACGGCGTATTTTCACCTTACACTCACGAACTTTCCCAGAATGAATGTGAACAAATTTTTAATCGTGCATTGCAAGGCAAAAGTACGGACGAAGATGCAAGATTGTTCACAGCTCACATTTTAATGGAGATGGCAAGGATGAGTATTGTGGATGGTCTTGTAATGCAAATTCATCCGGGTTCATATCGCAATCACAATTCTTTAGTTTTTAACAAATATGGTGCAGATAAGGGTTCTGATATTCCAATGCAAACAGAGTATACGTTTAACTTGAAAGAATTGTTAAACAAATTTGGTAACGATCCGAGATTTACAGTGATAGTGTTTACACTTGATGAAACAACCTATTCAAGAGAGCTTGCCCCACTAGCCGGGCATTATCCTGCAATGAAACTTGGTCCAGCTTGGTGGTTTTTTGATAGCATAGAAGGTATGACACGTTACCGTAGAATGGTAACTGAGACGGCTGGATTCTATAACACAGTAGGATTTAATGATGATACCAGAGCATTTGTTTCAATTCCAGCGAGGCATGACTTAGCTAGACGTATTGACTCTAATTATTTAGCTGAATTAGTTGCGAGGCACATAATATCATTAGAGGAAGCTTTTCAAATAGCAAAGGATCTTACATACAACCTCGTAAAAAAAGCATATAAACTTTAATTACTTACAGAAACAAAATGGAAATTTTAACATTAAGAGAAGAGTTGTTATCACTGAACAAAGAAGATAATTCTTTACAAGAAATAAAAATATTTGATACTGCTGAATTACAAATCTATCCCAGGTCTATCCGTGAGTATCACGGTACAATTTTTTTCATTGCAAAAAGTAACGAGGCTAAAAATCTATATTTATATTATGATTATTCGAATAATGATATTCCAGAAAAAATTGAAGGGAGTCTTGTATCATTTGAAGGGAGAAGTGATTTTTATTTAAAGAAATGCTTGTTGAACACCAAGAACAGAAAAGTAATTCAATCAATATTTGATTTTACAAATCCTAAGATACTTGGATTAGAAGACTCATTCGGATTTGGTGATAGACTTGGATTGGCTAATCCTGCACATATTCGGTCTTTGGGGAATAACAAATTCAGACCAGTACTTGCGCAACAATCGATAAGGGAATTAACCCGATCAAATAGAACGCCGGCTGATGTAATGGATGCTGCAGTCTGGGCAGTATTCCAGGAAGGATATACCGAGGGGTTTGGTGCAGATGCAGATCATTTAAAAACTGAAAAAGATATTGATCTGATGGTTAATAATGGTTTTAAGATGTTTACTTTCGATCCCGGAGATTACGTGCATAACGATGCTGATAAATTGAATGAAGTTGAACTTGAACGTAGAATTGAAAAGCAGGATTGGAATGGATTAAATGTTAGCTATGAAGAACTTTCAGACAATTACCTTGGAAGAGAAATCAATATTTCTGAAGAATTAAAACTTCAACCGGTTGAGAATAAATTAAAACGTGCAATTATCAAATACGTAGATTCACTTGCTCATATTAAGAAGATGTATGATCATCTAAAACAAAAATATCCTGATTATGAATCAGAGGTAGAAGTTTCAATAGATGAAACTGAATCAGTAACATCATTTTTTGAACACTATTTTATTGCTAATGAATTAAAGAGACTTGGAGTTGAATTTATTAGTCTTGCACCACGTTTTATCGGTGAATTTGAAAAGGGTATTGATTACAAAGGTGATCTGAATATTTTCAAGGATGAATATATCAAGCATTCTTATATTGCACAATACTTTGGCACCTATAAATTAAGTCTACATTCGGGTAGTGATAAATTTGGCGTATACAAGGTAATCGGTTTACTAAATCTGGGAGTTACTCATGTTAAAACAGCAGGGACGAGTTATCTTGAGGCACTTAAGGTAGCTGCACTCAAAGAACCGGATCTTATGAGAGAAGTATTAGACTATTCTAGAAATCTATATGAAGAAGAGAAAAAGACTTATCACGTATCTGCAGATTTAAATAAAGTTAAGTCAGCAATTGAATATTCTGATGAAGATCTAGTTATGTTGTTTCATCAGGATGACTGGCGTCAAATTCTTCACGTAACATATGGAAGTATACTTACGGATAGAAACGAACAGGGCAAATATATCTTTAAAGATAGGTTGTTTAAATGTGTTATTGAAAATGAAGATATTCATTATAAATTGCTTATAAATCATTTTCACAAACATCTTGACAATTTCAATTAAAATGGAAAGAGAAGAGATCCTTAACGAAATATTAAAAAGAAAAATAATAGCTGTTTTACGTGTAAAGGAATCTGTAAAGCTCAAGAAGGTTATAGATTCGATTTATGCAGGTGGAATATCAGTAGCTGAAATAACTATGATTGTACCCAATGCGATTCAGCTTATAAAAAAGATGAGTGATGAGTTAGATGAAAATATTATTATCGGTGTCGGTTCTGTTTTAAATGGTACGGTGGCTGATGAAGCAATTAAAGCAGGTGCAAAGTATGTTGTTAGTCCAATTTTTAAGAAAGAAATTGTTGATGTAGCTCACAAAAATAATATTCCGGTAATGCCCGGATGTTTTACTCCGACGGAAATTTATTCAGCTTTCGAGTACGGAGCAGACGTTGTAAAAGTATTTCCGGCAGATGTGCTAGGAATGAAATTCTTCAAAGCAATACTTGCTCCAATGCCTCATCTGAGGCTTATGCCCACAGGTGGAGTTTCTTTAACGAATGCTGGGGATTGGTTAAATGCAGGTGCTTGTGCTGTTGGAATTGGATCTGCATTACTTGATAAGAAAGCTATTGCTGATGAGAACTATTCTGTACTAACTCAATATGCAAAAATAATTGTAGAGAACATACAAAAGATAAATGATTAGCCGATACTAAGAGAATTACAAAGGAAAATATACTATGTACAATTTTGAAGAATTAAAAAATAAATCTTGTGTATTAACTGGTGGTGGTGGAGTTATCGGAGCTTCACTTGCGCTTGCATTGGGTAAGGTTGGGATTAAAGTTGCGATTGTAGATATCCAAAAGGAATTAGCTGATAAAACTGCATTTTTGGTCTTCGATGAAACTAAGACAGAAGCCATTGGAGTTTCTGCTAATGTATTGGAGAAATCATCACTTGAAAATGCTAAGAAAGAAATTAACAACAAGCTTGGTAAAATAAATTTCTTAATAAATTGTGCAGGTGGTAATTCACCAAAAGCTACTACTAAGATTGAGTTCATTGATGAAAACACTATTAATCAATTGGATGAATCTTTTTTCGGACTTGATGTTGAAGGATTTCAACGTGTGTTTGATTTAAACTTTATTGGCTCTCTTCTTCCCACTATGGTTTTTGCTAAAGATATGCTTGAACTTAAGGACGGTGTGATCCTTAACATCTCATCAATGAATTCATTCCGACCATTAACAAAAATACCTGCTTATTCGGCTGCGAAATCTTCCGTAAATAATTTTACGGAATGGTTAGCAGTTCATCTTGCTAAAATGAATATTCGAGTAAATGCAATTGCACCAGGATTTCTTGTTACTAATCAAAATCGGTTTTTGTTACTAGATGAAAAAACTTCTGAACTAACTGAACGAGGTAATAAAATTATCGCTTCAACACCAATGGGTAAATTTGGTAATCCAGAGGATATTCAGGGAACGATGCTGTATCTATTATCAGATTTATCAAAATTTGTAACCGGTATAGTCATTCCTGTTGATGGTGGCTTCAATGCTTATTCGGGAGTTTAATTAAAAGGAACTTTAATGAATAAAAATGTATTGGTTGCTCAGTCTGGTGGTCCTTCACCGGTTATAAACAATTCTCTCAAAGGAATAATCGAAACTTGCAAACTGTTTCCCGAAAAGTTCGGAACGATTTATGGCGGTTGGCATGGTATTGAGGGAATTTTAAAAGAAGAACTCCTTGATCTCTCTATCCAGGCCGAAGAAGAAATTTCTTTACTACGTACAACACCTGCTGCGGGAAGTATTGGTACTTGTAGATATAAATTAAAAGATCATCAGCAAAAAGATTTTGAGAGAGTAATAGATATATTCAAAACACATAAAATCGGATATTTCTTTTATATCGGTGGTAACGATTCACAGCATACCGCATTTAAAATTAGTGAGCTGGCAAATGAAAAAGGGATTGAACTGATTGCAATCGGTGTTCCTAAAACAATTGATAATGATGTGGGTGATAGTGAATTTAAACTTATCGATCATACACCTGGTTATGGAAGTGTTGCACGCTACTGGTCTCATATAGTTCAAAATGCCAACGAAGAAAATATGGGCTCTTCTCCAGCCGATCCAGTTCTTGTATTGCAGGCGATGGGAAGAAAAATAGGTTACATACCTGCAGCATCGAGATTAGCAGATCCTGTTAGAGAAATGCCTTTACAGATTTACTTGACCGAATCGAATGTATCGATAGAACAACTGGCTGATAATGTCAATAATCAATTACAGAAAAGTGGAAGGTGTATCGTTGTAATCAGTGAGGGATTTGAAGTTGGTGATATAGGAGAAGTAAAAGATGCATTTGGCCACACTTCTTTTGGATCAAGTAAAGTTTCTGTCTACCAAAAGGTAGTAAACTATCTGAATGAGAAAGGAATAAAAGCAAAGGGTGCTGCTCGCGGGCAGGTAGTTGGTACTGATCAGCGCATTGCAATGATATATGCTTCTACCGTTGATCTGGATGAAGCCTACAAAGTTGGACAGAAAGCTGTGGAAATAGCATTAAATGAAGGCAACGGTTGGATGGCAACTATCCTTAGAGAACCTGGTTTCATTTATAATGTTAATTATGATAAAGTGCCCTTAGAAAAAGTTGCATTGTCTGAAAGATCATTCCCTGAAAAGTGGATTGCAAAAAACAGGATTGATGTAACAGATGAATTCTTGAGTTATGTTAGACCACTGATTGGTGAAGACTGGATTTCGGTTCCCATTGTAAATGGAAAACAAAGATTCACAAAATTCAAACCAATTTTTGTAGTTAAGAAATTGCCGCATTACGTTTCGGAAGCATACTAACCAAACTTATAACCGCTATATAATAAAAAAATAAATAATGGATGATCCTCACAAAACTTTAATCGAACTTAAACCTGAAAATGAATTTTTTATTGGTATAGATTCAGATGGATGCGTGTTTGATACAATGGAAATAAAGCAGAAAGAATGTTTTTGTCCTGTGTTCATTAAACATTTTAAAATGCAGAAAATTTCTAAGTATGCACGCGAAACCTGGGAGTTCGTCAATTTATATTCGAAGACTCGTGGAGTAAATAGATTCATAGCTCTGATCAGAGCATTTGAATTGCTGCAAGAGAGAGCCGATGTTAAGGCAAGGCATATGGAGTTTGCAGACATATCGCCGGTTATCGAATGGGTGAAAAACGAATCACGCCTTGGAAATCCTGCTCTTGTAAAATATGCAGCAGAAGTAAAAATCCCGGTAATAGATTTAACTCTCGCCTGGTCTATAGAAGTAAACAAAATTATATCCGAAATAGTACACGATATTCCTCCCTTCCCATATGTACAAGAATCCTTAGAAAAAATGAGTCCTGATGCGGACTTGATGGTCGTATCACAAACACCTGTTGAAGCACTTACAAGAGAATGGGAAGAACATAATATAAGTGATTTTGTTCGTCTAATTGCAGGACAGGAATATGGAACTAAGGGTGAACACATAAAATATGCAGCTAACGGAAAGTATAATGCTGAAAAAGTATTAATGATTGGAGATGCACCGGGAGATTTTGCTGCAGCAAAATCAAACGGGATTTTATTTTATCCTATAAATCCCGGAAGTGAAGATACAAGCTGGGAAAGATTTTATAATGAGGCACTTGACAAATTTTTTGCAGGATCTTATGCGGGAGACTATGAAGAAAAACTGATAAAGGAATTTGATAGCTACCTTCCAGAAAATCCACGGTGGAGAGTTTAATTGATTTACTACGAAAGAGGTTCTGAAAATGATTCCATAAGTAATAATCAATTAAGAGAAGGACTTTATTCTGCTTTAGAAAGAATCGGTGAACGCAAAAAGATTTTAGCAATTCCACCTGACATTTCACGCTATCACTCAATGGCTGGCGAGTTGACAGGTTTTGTTTACAATTATTATAAAGATAAGCTTACCGATGTTCTCCCATCTATCGGAACTCATAAGCCGATGACAGAAGTTGAAATAAATCAAATGTATCCTGTTGTCCCAAAATCTCTTTTCAGGATTCATAGATGGAAAGATGATCTTCTAACATTAGGAGAGGTACCTTCAGAATTTATTAATGAAGTCTCAGAAGGAAAATTAAATTTCACATGGCCGGCGCAAACCAACAAATTACTTGTCGAAGGCGGATTTGATCTAATTCTTTCAATAGGTCAAGTTGTTCCTCATGAAGTGATCGGTATGGCAAATTATAATAAGAACATATTTGTAGGTGCTGGAGGAAAGGACAGCATACATAAAAGCCATTATCTGGGTGCTGTGTATGGAATGGAAAGAATAATGGGAAGGGCAGATACACCGGTAAGAAAGGTTTTGAATTATGCTTCGGAAAATTTTGCACAAGATCTGCCTATTATTTATGTCTTAACTGTTATAGGTAAAGATGAGGGTGATAATATCGTTTTGAAAGGATTGTATATAGGCGATGATTATGAATGTTTTAATAGGGCGGCTGAACTTTCTCTTAAAGTAAACTTTGTGATGCTCGAAGAACCATTGAAGAAAGTTGTTGTTTATCTAAATCCAATGGAATTTAAAAGCACCTGGCTTGGTAACAAAAGTATTTACCGCACCCGGATGGCTATTGCTGACGACGGGGAACTTATTGTGCTTGCACCGGGATTAAAAGAATTTGGTGAAGATAAAGAAATTGATAGATTAATAAGAAAATACGGTTACGTTAAAACTCCCCAGGTATTAAAATATGTTGAAGAGAATAATGAATTAAAAAATAATCTTGCTGCTGCAGCTCATTTAATTCACGGTTCATCTGAAGAAAGATTTACAATTACATATTGTCCCGGTCATCTAACAAAAAAAGAAATTGAAAGTGTAAACTTTAGTTACGCTTCGTTAAATGAAATGAATAAGAAGTATAATCCTGAAAATCTAATTGATGGTTTTAACACTTTGCCGGATGATGAGGAGATATTTTATATATCGAATCCAGCTTTAGGATTGTGGGCGTGGGAAAATAAATTTATATCATAAAGAAGATTATAAATATTGTCAAAGAAAATTAAAATCGTTGCAGATAATAAAATACCTTTTCTTCGGGGAGTACTCGAACCATACGCAGAAATCGAATACTATCCTGGCGGGGAAATATCCAATGATAAAATTCGTGACGCAGATGCTTTAATTATTCGAACAAGGACCAATTGTAATGCAGAACTGTTGGAACATTCCAACGTAAAATTAATTACAACTGCAACTATTGGATTTGATCATATTGAAAAAGAGTACTGTGATCGAAACGAAGTTAAATGGATTAATGCACCTGGCTGTAATTCTAACTCAGTAATGCAGTACTTTACTTCTGCAATATTAAATATCGCTCAAAGCGAAAACATTAATTTAGCTGAAAAGAAAATCGGGATTGTTGGTGTTGGGAATGTGGGGAGGAAAATTCAGAAAGTTTCGAAGATTCTTGGTATGAGTGTCTTATTAAATGATCCACCTAGAGAAAGAGTGGAAGGGCATCAAAATTTTTGTGATTTAGAAAACATTATTAGTGATAGTGATATTATCTCTTTTCACGTTCCATTAAATAAAGAGGGAATTGATAAGACATTGCATTTGGCTGATGAGGATTTTTTTAATCTGTTGAAAAAAAAACCTATAATAATTAATTCATCCAGAGGAGAAGTTGTTAAAACATTAGCAATTAAGAAAGCCCTACAAGGAGAACAAGTGAGCAATGTTGTTTTAGATGTTTGGGAGAATGAACCAGAAATAGATTTAGAATTATTAGAACTAGTTGATTTTGGTACTCCTCATATAGCTGGTTACTCCGCTGATGGAAAAGCAAATGGTACGTCAGTTTGCGTCAATACAATTAATAAATTTTTCAATTTGGGACTTTCAACAAATTGGTACCCTGAAAATATTCCCTTAGCAAAAAACGGAAATAAAATAAAAATTGATTGCGATAACCGAGAAGACCAAGAGGTTATTTCAGAAGTCATCAGTGCAACCTATTCAATTGCTCTTGATGATGAAACCTTGAGAAATTCACCTGAAACTTTCGAATTTCAAAGAGGTAATTATCCAATACGAAGAGAGTTTCAGAATTACAGTATGCAATTGAATGATTGTAATTCTGAGGTGGTTAATACGCTTGTAAAAATGGGTTTCAAAAATGGTGATAGTTAAATTTAAACTTTAAAAAAACGAAAACAGGCTGTAAAATGGAAAATAAAGCGGATATTGGATTAGTTGGGCTTGCTGTAATGGGTGAAAACTTAATCCTTAATATGGAAAGTCGCGGTTTTACTGTAGCTGTATATAATCGCACAGTTGAAAAGGTAGACAATTTTGTAAATGGAAGAGGAAAAGGAAAGAAAATAATTGGTACTCATTCAATTGAAGAATTTGTAAAAAATTTAAAGAAGCCTCGTAAAGTTATGCTGATGGTTAAGGCTGGTAAGCCAGTTGATGCTTTTATCGATCAAGTAATTCCGTACCTTGAAGAAGGTGACATTATAATTGACGGTGGCAACTCGCATTTTCCGGATAGTATACTAAGAACAAAATATGTCGAAGAAAAAGGATTGCTATATATTGGAACTGGTGTATCTGGTGGTGAAGAAGGTGCGTTAAAAGGTCCATCGATCATGCCCGGTGGATCGCCGGGTGCCTGGGAACATGTTAAGCCAATATTTCAATCTATTGCAGCCAAGGTAGAAGATGGAACACCTTGTTGTGATTGGGTAGGTGAAAATGGTGCCGGGCATTTCGTTAAAATGGTTCACAACGGGATTGAATACGGCGATATGCAGTTAATAACTGAAGCGTATCAAATAATGAAGGTTATGCTTGGAATGGATACAGATCAAATGCATAAAGTATTTAAGGAATGGAATGAAGGTGAGCTTGATAGTTATTTAATTGAGATTACTCGGGATATCCTTGCTTATAAAGATGAAGATGGAAATCCGCTCGTTGAAAAAATATTGGATACTGCGGGGCAAAAGGGAACCGGTAAGTGGACCGGTATTTCAGCTCTCGATTTAGGAGTTCCTTTAACACTGATTGGAGAATCGGTGTTTGCTCGTTGTCTTTCGGCCATGAAGGATCAAAGAGTTAAAGCTTCGAAAGTACTGAAAGGGCCCAATGTAAAATTTGAAGGAGATAAAAAACAGTATATTGAAGATTTGAAAAATGCGTTGTATGCCTCTAAGTTGGTATCGTATGCACAAGGCTATGAATTGATGCGGATTGCTGCGGAAGAATATGGATGGAAATTGAATTATGGCGGTATTGCTCTGATGTGGAGAGGTGGCTGTATTATTCGTTCTGTATTCCTGGGTAAAATCAAAGAAGCGTTCGATAAAAATCCTGATCTTTCAAACTTGCTGCTCGATCCATATTTCAAAGAAAAAATTGAATCTGCCCAAGCAGGATGGAGAAGAGTTGTGGCTGCTGCAATTCAAAATGGAATATCAATTCCTGCATTTTCAACTGCGTTGGCTTACTTTGATGGTTTCAGAACTGAAAGACTTCCAGCCAATCTTTTACAGGCGCAGAGAGACTATTTTGGGGCTCATACTTATGAAAGAATTGATAAACCACGTGGTGAATTCTTTCATACTAATTGGACCGGTAGAGGCGGTTCAACATCTTCATCAACCTATAATGTTTAATTGAAATAATATTGAGATAATACAGGAGATAAAAATGGACGTTCGATATTCACCTGATAGTAAAAGATTTAATGAGATGAGTACTGAAGAATTAAGAGAGTCTTTTCTTATTAGTCTATTTCAGAAAGACAAAATTCCAATGGTTTATTCCGATGTTGATAGATCAATTACTGGATCGGCAGTACCTGTAAGGAAAAATCTAAAACTTACGGCTACCAAAAAAGAAATGGCTGCGAATTACTTTGCCGAAAGAAGAGAAGTAGGGGTTATAAACATTGGTGGTAACGGTTCAATTAAAGTTGATAATGAAGTATATAAAATGAAACATAAAGATGCTTTGTATATCGGTCGTGGATCGAAGAAGGTTGAGTTTTTTAGTAATAGTAGTAATAAACCGGCAAAGTATTATTTTGTTAGTTATCCCGCGCATACTTCATTTCCAACCACTCACGCTAAATTTTCAGAAGCAACTCCGGTTCACCTTGGTAGTCTTGCTACTTCTAATAAAAGAACTATCAACAAGTATATTTTTCCGGGTGGTATTCAATCATGTCAGTTGGTTATGGGATTAACTGAATTAGCGGAGGGAAGTGTTTGGAATACAATGCCGGCACACACACATCAAAGAAGATCGGAAATCTATATGTATTTTAATTTAAGTGATGATTCATTTGTTGTTCATCTAATTGGTAAACCAAATGAAACCAAACATATTATTGTAAGAGATGGTGAAGCTGTGTTATCTACAAGCTGGTCACTGCACTCAGGTGCGGGAACAAATAATTATTCATTTATATGGGCAATGGGTGGGGAAAATCAGGAGTTTGATGATATGGATTGGATATCTATGAAAGATCTTAAATAATCTGTAGAGTATAATATAAATTAATGGATTAAAAAATGATTTTAGATAAATTCAGTCTTAAGGGTAGAACAGCAATTGTGACCGGTTCTAATCGAGGAATAGGTCAATACTATGCCCTGGCTCTAGCTGAAGCAGGAGCGGATATTATTGGTGTTTCTTATGAGAGCAATTTTGGTGAAACTGAAAAAATGATTGTAGCTTCGGGAAGAAAATTTACATCATATGTTTGTAATTTTTCAGATAGAAAAGGACTTTACGCATTTATTAAAAAGGTAAAATCAGATCATTCCCGTGTAGATATTTTAGTAAACAATGCTGGAACAATATTAAGAAATCCTATTTCTGAACATTCGGATGAATACTGGGATAATGTGATTGAGATTAATTTAACCGCACAATTTATACTTACAAGAGAGTTTGGTAAACTAATGGTTGAAAGAGAATATGGAAAGATAGTTTTTATTGCATCCTTACTTTCCTTCCAGGGAGGAATACTGGTTCCAGGTTATGCTGCATCCAAAGGAGGGATAAAGCAATTAACCATGGCATTTGCAAACGAATGGGCTGCTAAAGGTGTTACGGTGAATGCTATAGCACCTGGATATATTGCCACAGATAACACAAAGGCTTTAAGAGAAGATCCCGTGAGAAATAAAGCAATTCTTGATAGAATCCCGGCCG
>Ga0255052_10001152_pt1 | contig 20233 bp, 25 predicted proteins | sample JV7_2_21_MG_FD_188632 | JGI IMG/M metagenome (GOLD analysis project Ga0255052, IMG submission 188632) | Seawater microbial communities from Jervis Inlet, British Columbia, Canada - JV7_2_21 | ecosystem: Environmental > Aquatic > Marine > Inlet | place: Canada: British Columbia | collected... | reverse complement strand
AATACAGCTTTGTAGAAGTACCGGCGGACCTGGCCGAGCAGGTCATAGGCTCCATAAACGACATGATAATAGGTGGAAGAAAGGTAAAGGTTCAGTCTGCCAGAGCAAAGAAGCGTTCCTGAAATTGTAAACCCGGATGTAAGGCTATCCTACCTCTGGTACTCATGCCTTATGTACCTGTCAGCTATTAAGTGGTTCCCTTGTGCACCTTAGGAGTGCCTGCGCGCCTATGGAGCGTTGGGGACACCAGGATATTTTCAAAGGAACTGTGAAAGCAGTCCCTTTTTAATACCCCCATTCATAGGGTTGCACATCCCGTTAAAAACAAAAAATCTTAGAATTTTAATATTGACAGGAACTGACCAATTGTGTTACACTGTCTTACAGAGTGTGGGGGATTTAAAAATGAAAGAGACGATTACGATACGGTTGCCTGAAAAACTCCAGAAGGAACTGGAAAAGGTCGCAAAAGGCGGGAAGACCTCAAAAAGCGAGGTTATCAGGGAAGCAATCAGCCGTTACCTCGTGTTAAAAAAGTTTCAGCAATTAAGGAAAAAGGTTTTGCCGTTTGCAGAGGCACAGGGACTGATTACGGATGAGGATATCTTCAAGACCATTTCATGAAAGTTGTTCTGGACACCAACGTTATTGTCGCAGCTTTTGCGGCAAGAGGGTTATGTGCAGAAATTCTTGAGGTATGTTTAGAAAACCACAGCATTGTAATAAGTGAGCACATCGTATCAGAGGTTGAAAAAAACCTGGTTAAGAAAATTCGCCTGCCGAAAAAGATAGCCCGCAGCATAGCTGATTATCTGAGGGATGTACCTGAAATAGTTAAGCCTGAACCAATAGATATCCCTGCTTGCAGGGACAAGAACGATGTTGCCATAATCGGAACTGCTTTGCAGGGAAACGCTGAAATTATCATAACAGGGGATGATGACCTTCTGATTTTAAAGACATACCAAAAGGTAAAGATCATGACTCCCAGAGGGTTCTGGGGCTTTCTGAAAACTAAAAAGTAAAAATGGGATGTGTCCCAGTTTTTTACTTTACGGAATGGTAAGCTTGTCGAACCATCCCTTGAAATTAAGGACTTGCGTGGTTATGATATTTGAATTAATTAAATTATTCTATTGTTATGGATATAAACTATATTGCTGTTATTGGCTTAACTGCCGGGACATTAACAATTCTTTCTTTTTTACCTCAGGTCATTAAAACTGTCCGAACAAAAAAAACAAAAGATATTTCAATGGCAATGTATATTGTTCTTGCAACAGGCCTTTTCATATGGGTAATTTATGGGGTATTAACAAAAAACTTCCCGGTAACTTTGGCAAATTCAATCAGTTTTATTCTTGCTATGTTTGTATTAATTCTCAAAATTAGATATGGGTAAACAAACCCTTGGAGTATTCCGGGGACACCATACTTAACTGCTGACTTTCACAAAACAGTTTAACTTCAATTTATCTACATTTTGATATACTAAATAAGATAGTTGATTACTAAAGGAGGAGGAATATTAATGAATAATAACGGTTACAATACATCATCTTCTCATGGTCACCGTATCCGGTTGCTCGTCATTATGCTGATGGTATCGGTAATACTCATGCTGTTATCAGCAGGCTGTGCAACTGTTGGACGGGATTTCCCGGCTTACAAAGTCCCTGATATCCAGATAGGAAAAACCACAAAAGACGAGATACGCGGGATGTTTGGTTCTCCATGGCGGGTTGGTATTGAAGACGGTCAGGACATATGGACTTACGGAAAATATAAATACGGGATATCCGGGGAGGAGGACGCGCAGGATCTGGTAATCCGATTCGACAACCATGATGTCGTCACTTCTTACTCATATTCCACAACCTCGCATAACGAGTAATGGAAATTATGGAGGTTGAACCTCCATAATTGCATGTACAATAACCTTCTGATGTGGATACTGGCTTTTTCTTTTGCATTTTATCTTTTTGCCTTATGGAAAAGGCCGCTTATGTATGTCGGCCTTGTTTTGCAGATAGTTTACATATTTTCAAGGGGAGCTGAACTCGGAAGGCTGCCCCTGGTTGGCCCTCACGATACGCTGGTCTTTATGACCGCATCCATTGCTGCTTTTGCCATCCCCTTTTCACTTTCATTGAAAGACCGTTCCGAATTTTTAAGTGGTGTATCTGTAACTGCCGCGGTCTTTACGGCTTTTGCCATGACAGCGAAACAGCACAATGCCCCTCTTCCTCCGGTATTGAAAACATTCTGGTTTGAAAGCCATGTTGTGCTGGCATTTATGTCTTATGCACTCTTTGCAATAGCGGCAATACTTGGAGGGTTTTATTTGCTGCGATCAGGCAAAGCTGATATAGAGAACCAAAAAGATGCAGGTGGTGAAACTGCCAGTAAATGGAAAAGTTCAGTGGAAGGTCTGGGGTACAGGGCAGTGCTTATTGGCTACTGCCTGTTTTCTCTGTCCATGATATTCGGCGGCATATGGGCATATCTTGCCTGGGGTACCTACTGGCTATGGACACCAAAGGAGCTCTGGACAAGCATCCTTTGGGGATTTTACAGTTTTTACCTTCACGCGAGGCTGCGCAAATGGTGGTCGGGTAAACCTATGGCATATATGGGGATAATCGGATTTATGGTTGTCATATTTACATATCTCGGGGTAAGTCTGCTGATGAAGAGTTCGCATAGTTTTTAGTTTCATCGTTTGCTGGATAACTATAGGATATGAATGTATTCAGGCACATAACAAATTTTTTCTTCTCCCTCAGGACTACTCTGTGGCTGCTGGGGCTGATGTTGCTTCTGATGTTTGCCGGGGCGTTTATTATGCCGGGCAGCAAGGAATTTCAGATGCTCCATTCAATACCGCTTTTTGACTGGCTTAAGAACCAGAACCTGGACATCACATGGTGGCTGTGGGGGCTGATAGGAATCCTTGCGGTCATGACCGTTAATACGCTGTTTTGCAGTGTAGAGTCTATCGTAAAAAAGAGCAAGGTAACCCAATGGCTTTTAATGATTTCGCCGCAAATAATTCATATTGGTTTTCTTTTTATGCTCTTTGCACACCTGCTTAGCGCTGCCGGGGCCTCACAATCTCAGGCTGTAGCAATGGAAGGGACTGTTGTAAAACTGTCGGACAATGCCACTTCCATGAGGATTAAAGATATAAATATAAGTCTGGATTACCATGGATATGTAACTGACTGGAAAGTCGGAGTCGAGTATATTTCTGAAGGTAGGCTGTTTCATGAAGATATTATCAGGCCGAACACGCCGTCTGTTCTGAGGGGGTTTAACATCAATGTTAAGGACATGAGGGCATATCCGTCAGAAGCTGTTCTTTTGCAGATAAACAGGGAGCCCGGAGCTCTCTGGGCACTGATAGGGGGTGTGTTGTTTATGGCAGGAATTATTACTCTTATTCTGCTAAAGATCAGGATGGAAAAATAGAAATTATGCAGGTTCAACCCCCATAATTTATTGATATCGGCGTGTGAAGTGTATCACATAACTTATTGTTATTATGTAGTATTTTTATTTTATGTGGCAAAGGGCATATAAGAGAATACCGGCAGATATAAATGTAAAATTTTTTAGCGGTTTAGATGTGTACCATGGGACTGCAACAAACCTGTCAGAAAAGGGCATGTTTATCAAAACAACAATCAATTTTCCCATGAAACCGAATCTGAGAATACTTATACCTTATAGAGAAAAAATGTTGAGTATCAATGCCTGGGTTAAAAGCTTTGGCATGACAGGTAATGTGTATAATGGTGTAGGTGTTGAGATTCTGAGTCCATCCCAAAAGTATCTTGAATTTATTGATAGACTAAGAAGTGTAAAGATAAGTTGAATAGTTTTTAGTGGGACCTGCTGTCCGATTGCCCCCCATCCGCTTAAAAAGCTGTTAAGCGCAATCCAACATATACACTATGGAGGTTGAACCTCCATAGTGTATTAATATTAATTAATATTAATATAAAAAGCATTTTTTTACTTGACATTGGGTAATATATATGATAGTTAAATTATAATAAGTTAAAAGGGGCTATTTTATATGGGTAAAAAGGCTGACATAAAAACAAACAGGGTAAAGGAGCTCAGAGAAGCTAATGCATGGAGCATTTCAGGGCTTGCAAGGCGTGCAGGCATAGTGCCGCAGACCGTATCAAAAATGGAAAAGGGCATTTCCACGAGCAGGAATTCACAGTTAAAAATTGCAAAGGCGCTCGGGAAGAAACATGAGGAGGTCTTTTAATCACATAGTAAGTAACTGATATTAATTTTAAAGGGGAAATTGAGAGGAACTTGTGCAAAAAAAGTCTTGTGAAAGAATACCCGGGAGCTTAGAGGCAAGATTTTTTTGCGGCAATTCACTCTACAACGGGACTATTACTAATCTTTCGGAAAAAGGCATGTGTATAAGCACGGGTATGTGCCTTCCTTATAACTCGATATTTGAAGTGCTTATCCCTTTAAAAGAAAAGGTCATGGAAGTTCTTGCAAAAGTCAGGTGGGTAAAAGAGACAAACGGCAAATATGATACCATGGGGGTTGAGCTTATGAAGCCACCGGAAAATTATTTAGACTTTGTAGACGGCCTTAAATCAGCCTTAAAAATTCCTGTAAAAACCCCTGTCCAGCTTCAATTACTGTCAGATTTATAGACATGGAATTAAAAAGAGCGCTTATTTTTTTGAAAATATCAGGACTGAAATAAGGAGGTGAAAATGTGCAGCTTTGCCGGGGATATGGAAGTCTGTAACCTTTGCACCACTTTGCTAAGCAATATTGACAGGAGGCTTTTGCAGATTCAAGTAAAAGTTGACAGGCGGATTAGAGACAGGCGGATCTGTGATATCCCTGTGAAATTTGAAAGGAGAGAAGTCTGCGATTTAGAAAGTCTTAAGTGTGCATCTGCATAATTACTGCAGTCTAAAAATTATCGAGGTCGGACCTCGATAATTTTTTACAGGCCTGAGTCAAAATCCACGAGCTGTCCTCTGATTATTTCTATGCCTTCACCAACCAGCAGGGGTTCATCCATGCCCCCAAGGTGCAGGTAAAGGTCATAGGTGCCGGGCGGAACAACAAAGTTCTGCCACAGGGGGTATTCATTGTCAAACCTTTTTTTCACCATAAGCAGGGCGTCTTTAGTGCCGGAAGGTACAAGGTCCCAGCCTGTTATGCCCTGCTGCTGAGCAGGTTTTTTTAAAGATATACCGGAATCAAGTGTGACAGTGGCTTCCTTTCCTTTTTCAACCTTGATATCCTGTGCAACAACTGTCGGTTTTGGACTTTCTGAATAATGAAAAGCAAGGTCATATGTCCCCGGGGTAACAGTTTTTGGCTTATAAAGATAATAGTCATTGCCGTCAAAAGCAGTTATTGTTACAAGGGGTTTGTCCATGCCTTTACTTATTACGCTTATACTCCATATAGCGCCCTTTTTGGTAAAAGACGGGGCAACATTAAGCCCTATTGAGCCAAGCTCTGCTTCTTTTGTTTCACCGCCTTTGACCTCAAACGTACCGATTGAAGCCTCGCTCGGGTCCCTGTAATTCACATTTGCAAATCCCAGGATTACCTCGTACTCGCCTGCAAGCAGGGGGTGGGTGGAATCAGCTTCAGGCCGCTCCACGGTCTTGATGATTTTCCCGTCGCTTTTTCTGATAAGCTTTATGCTTGCAAGGCTTTTAAGACCGGTTTGAGGCAGGGTAATCCTCAGTTTGCCGAGCCTGGTCTTTGCCTTTACCGTGGTTGCCTTTGCCTTTTCAACTTTCTGCACTACTTCTGTCTTTATATCTTCAAAGGCTTTTAACAGGGCATCGGCGTCAGCAGCGCCAAAGTACTGGCCGCCTCCTGCCTGTGCAAGGCACTCAAGGGATTTCTTTTCCTTTTCAGTGACACCAAAGCCAACTACATGCAGGATGAAATTTATGCCGAGAGATTTCATCTCCTTTACAACCCCGCAGGTGTCATCGTGGCAGGTTTCTTCCCCGTCACTTACAAGGACAATGGTGGTCTCGTTTTCACTTTGCTTTATGGTGTCCACTGCCTTTTTAAGTGAAGCGGCTATAGGGGTTTTGCCTTTTGGTTTAATCGCATTTACTTTTGCAAGCAAATCTTCCCTGCCCGCACTGCCTATAGGCAGGAGAACCTCTATGTCATTACAGTCGCCCTTTTTCCTGTGTCCGTAGGCAGTAAGGCCTGTTTTTACCTCAGGTGGCAGGGAGGGAACGACTTTTGACATGACGCCCCTTGCTGCCTCTATCTTTGTCTGGCCTCCTGCGTCACCCCACATGCTGCCTGAGCCATCAAGTATAAACATCACCTGCGGGATGTTGGCAGCAAAAGAGAAAGTTAAAAAGAATAGGGAGAAAACCAGAGAAAAAATTATAAGACCAAATTTTCGCTTATTCATAAGCACCCCCGTATAGTAAAATTCAGCATTTGTATTTACCCCGTTAGAAGGGCGAAGGTCTTCTAACGGGGTTTACCTAACCGAACTTATAGTGTTTTTTCACGTCTTTCCTTATTTTCCACGTACAGGACATGCCTTTTGGAAATGTCACTAAATCGCCCTTTCCAAAATCAACAGGCTTGCCGCCTTCAGGGGTAACTACAACATCTCCTTCGAGTATATAACATGTCTCCCTGTCATCATAAGTCCACGGGAATTCAGAGGCCTCCTTTGTCCATATGGGCCAGCTGAAAACCCCCTGCTTTTTCAGGCTTTCTTTGTCAGCGGTATGTTCAATCTTTATTTCGTCCATATAAGCCCCCTGTAGTGTACAAATTTTTTATTAACTAAGTAAAAAACCCTGATGCAGATAAGGGATATGAACCTTTTTTGCGATTTTTTTCTTTACCAGATCTTTTTTAAACTTAAGAAGGGTATTATTTTCACCGTGAACAAGGAATAAATGTTTTATGCCTTTGCTTCCTTTCAGCCAGTCAAAGAGGATTTCCCTGTCAGCGTGCGCTGAAAAACCCCCTATGGTATATGTATTTGCGTTTACCCTGTACGGTTCCCCGAAAATCCTGACTTTCCTTTGTCCGTCGACAATGAGCCTGCCAAGCGTTCCCCTTGCCTGATAGCCGACAAAGATTAAGGAGGATTCCTTTCTCCAGATATTATGCTTAAGATGATGCTTGATTCTTCCGCCTGTACACATCCCGGAGCCAGCTATAATGATTGTGTTGCTCTTGAAGAGATTGATCTTTCTTGACTCCTTTGCAGTTCCTGTCAGTTTAAGCCCCGGGAAATAAAAGGGATCACCTTTACTTTTTAAAAGTCTTGAGGTTTCCTTATCAAAATACTCCGGATGTTTTCGCATGACATCCACAATGCGTATCGCCATGGGAGAATCCAGGAACACCTTGCAGGGGGGAAGCGTTCCCTGCTCGTGGAAGGCCCTGATAAAGAAGAGAAGTTCCTGGGCCCGTTCTATGGAAAATGACGGGATAAGGACATTGCCGCCCTTTTTAAAGGTGCTGGTAATTACGTGAAGGAGTTCAGCTACAGAATCATCAATATTTTTATGGTTTCTGTTTGAATACGTGCTCTCGATGACAACAGCATCCGCCCTTTTATCCGGCAGGGAAGGGTCTTTTATAATGGGTTTATCCCTGTTCCCGAGGTCCCCGGAAAATATTACCTTGCCGTAGCCCTTAATGTTGATCTCTATAAATGCAGAGCCGAAGATGTGACCGGCATCCCTGAATGTTGCGGTTATATTCCCGTTTAAACGGAGGGACTTTTCATATCGGGCAGAAGGATGAAAATATCCGAGAGAGTCAGCAGCATCCAGCGTTGTGTACAGAGGCTCCCCGGGTTTCTGGCCCATGCGGAGCTTTATTCTTTTCCAGTGCTCGTAATCTTCTTCCTGTATTTTGGCTGAGTCCAGAAGAACAATCTTTGCAACTTCATACGTTGCCGAGGTACATATAATCTTTCCCCTAAACCCCTTTTTTACCAGTACCGGTATCCTGCCGCAGTGGTCTAGGTGGCCATGGGTAATGAGGAGATAATCAACGGAAGAAGGGTCAAAGCCAAAATCATCATAATTTTTTTTCTCGGTTTTTGCACCGCCCTGAAAAAGGCCGCAGTCAACAAGGATGTTCAGCCCCCCGGCTTTCAGGAGATGGCAGGAACCTGTTACTGATTCAACTCCTCCGTGAAAGGACAGACTTTGTGACATAGGGCTATTATAGCAAAAGACTGCTTCAGCAGTTGTCTGCCCTGAGAGATAGTGGTACTATAAAAATATGAATAAAAAAACACTCAACCTTATTTTCATATTTTCTGCAGTCTTAACTTTCTCCTGTACTTCGGCGCATTTTGCTCAGCTCAAAAGAGAACCGGTACGGGATGAAAATACAATAACCGGAAGTTTCACCCTCATACTGCACGGCAACAGGTACGGCGATGATTTTAAAACAGTTGCTTTCCTGGATACTGAGGGCGATGAGTACACATTTGAACCCTATGCGCCGGCATTTGATTATTCTGTCACAATGCCCCTTAAAGCAGAAGAAGCATTAAAGGAGGCGGTGAGATTTGTGAGTGATCATGAGTCGGTCAGGACTGTGCGGATAAGCAGGATAGCAGACAGGCAGGGCGTTACCCTCGGCTATGAAGCAAGGCCGCTGTACAGGAATACAAGATTTCCCAGGTCAGATTTGCTTGATGTCAGTTATTATTTAGAAGGGAAGAAAGTGGTAATTTATATAAGGCTGAAACATTTTGTTGAGAGATATTTAGACAGAGACAGGTTGTTTGAAGATGATTAAAGCGTTAAAAGATTTAAACCAGGGGTCTTAAGAATTCTTTATACTGCCTGGGCGGGTCTATAATTGCCATACCCATGCTGTTTGTCAAACCAAGAGAAGGGGTTTTATCTATATGCAGCCATTTCACCTCACAATGCAGGCTTAGTGTTTCTCCTGAAGACGGCTGAAATTTCAGTACAATAGTTGTTCCGGGCAAACAGTTTACAGGGGTCTCCCAGGGAACGGTTCTCATAAATATACCGTGTTCTGAAAGATTTTCTATAACCCCTGCATAGGTTCTATCGCCAGAGACAAGTTCGGCACCCAATTTAACATTTACCCTCTTTGAGAGCCTTCTTTCCATGCAGGTACTTTACCATTTTCATATGTTTTTTTTCATATTTAAGATCACTACTGTCCCAACGTTGAAAAAAAGAAGTTGTTTTTGTTTTATAAGTCATTGAATTTATTACATATGAATTTTGAAATAATTTTGAAATCGATAAATTCTCTCATATCGCATATTATGTGGTATGACAATAAGTTAAGTGATACATTCAAGAACTCATTGGGACACTCATGATTTAAGATATAACTGGATAAGACCTGTACAGGTGTCTTTTTTACCGCAGGGTTAAAAAGGTATTATGTAAAATTATTGAGGTTCAACCTCCATAATTTTTATTATGGGGGGAGCTCATTTTACTGTGTGCGGGGTTGAATTTGGCAGTGTGCCTGTATCAGTGAATTTGAACGATAACTACAAAAAGTATTACTACTCATACCTTAACCGACTTGACCATTAACATTGAACTAAATTGGGCAATTAGTTATATAATATTGCACATATGGCAAAGAAACCTACAGTAGCTGTTCCAAAAGACTATCTGAAAAAAATCGAAAAAAAAGTGCAGGACCTTGAGACCCTGATAGAGGTCTCAACCATCATCTCATCAACTTTTGACTTTAACGAGCTCATAAAGCTCGTAATGGAAAAGGCAAAAAAGGTCATGAACGCCGAGGCCTGCTCCATACTAATGTACAACAGGGAAACCAAAAAGCTTGAGTTTGAGGTTGCCCTGTGCAAGACAGGCGAGTCAGCGGCATTAAAGGACAAGGTGTCTCTTGATATTGGACAGGGCATTGCAGGCTGGGTTGCAGAGAACAAGAAACCGCTGATTATAAAAGACGCACAGAAAGACAAAAGGTTTTTCAAGGGGGCTGACAAGCTTACAGGCTTTAAGACAAAGAGCCTTATAGCAGCCCCTCTTGTAGGAAGAAGCGGCCTTATCGGTGTTGCAGAGATACTCAACCCGCTTAAAAAGAAGTCATTTGACAGCTATGACGCAGAGCTTTTTCAGACCCACTGCAGGCAGGTGGCAATTGCCATTGAGAACGCATTTTTCCATAAGGATTCAATTGAAAGGGAGAGGCTGAGAAACGAGCTTGAGATAGCATCCGTAGTACAGGACAGTTTTCTTCCTGAATCACCTGTTCTTCAAAAAGGAAATATAAAGGTTTCGGCTGTTAACATCTCTGCGGCACAGGTTGGCGGCGATGTATATGATTTTGTTGAAACTGCAAAAGGCAGGGTAGGGGTTTTAATAGGAGATGTATCAGGCAAGGGCATATCCGCGGCACTTTATATGGCAAAGATCATCAGCGAATTCAGGAATATCGCACATGTTGCTGATTCCCCGGGAGTTACTTTAGAGCGCCTGAATTCCAAGCTTTCAAACGCGCCCAGGGGCATGTTTTTAACTGCTGTTTACACAGTTATCGATCCCGGCACAGGAGACCTGCAGATGTCTGTTGCCGGACACCCCCCTTTTCTGCTGATATCCAGAGGTGAAGTAAAGGTGATGACAGTTGAATCAGGCCCGCCTCTTGGTATCATTCCCGAAGAGTACCCGGTCTATTCCATGTCTCTCGGTAAGGGGGATAAACTGCTTCTGCTGACCGACGGGGTATTTGACGCAAAAAACAGGCAGGGCAAAAGAATCGGGTTTGACAGGATTGTCGAGTTTGTAAGGACAAATGCGGGTGATGAACAGATTGTTAAAAAGATTGTGGATTATGTGAATAAATTTATCAAGGACACAGACAGGGCAGATGACCTGACCCTTGTTGAAATCAGCATGAAATAGAGCTTTGATGAAAAATTCCACTGTTATAAAAATACCATCTCATGCAAAATACCTCTGTGTCGTCAGGTCAGTGACTGAAAAAATGGGGGAGCTTTACGGGATGACGGCTCCCGAGATAGAGGATGTAAAACTTGCCGTTGATGAGGCGTGTGCAAACGCTATAAAGCATGCCTGTAAAGGAAACGAGGAGCTGATTATTTCTGTAAAATATAACCTGAAAAGGAAAGGTTTTGAGGTTGTTATAGATGATAGCGGCCAGAAGGCCAGGCCGGATGCCATAAAGGGCAGAGACCTTGACGACGTCAGGCCGGGCGGGCTCGGTGTACATCTGATAAAAAGGGTATTTGATGTCTTTGCCTTTGATGAGAAAAAGAAAAACGGCAACAGGCTAAGGTTAGTCCGCCATAGGCGGATAAATCCTCCTGAGGCGGATAAATCCTCCTGAGGCGGATAAATAAATCAGAAGAACGAAAGGTAAAAAACAGGGCAATGAAGATAGAGATAAAAAACTATAAAGGCAGCAAGGTTGTTGCACCTGACGGGGAAATAGACATGTATTCTTCACCTGAACTGAGGAACGCACTGATGACGCTTATAAATAAAAAGACAAAGACCCTGTACATTGATTTCAAGGATGTTACCTACATGGACAGCTCCGGCATAGCTACGTTTGTAGAGGGATTAAAGACCATGAAGGCTTATGGCGGCAGGTTAAAGCTTATCGGCCTGTCAGAAGGGATTATGGAGATATTCAGGTTTTCCAAGCTGGACAATATATTTGAAATATTCGGGAATATTGAAGATGCCCTCAATAATTGAGACCACTTTTGGTTTTATCGGAAGAAAGACCAAATCACTCCTTAAAGACCTGCATCACGCATCAGTTCTTATAAACGATACCTTTTACTGGACCTTTATTTCTCCCTTTAGGGGAAAATCAATGCGGGTCAAGGCCAGCATATCCGAGATGGTCAAGGTAGGCTACAATTCTGTCCCGATAGTAGCTGTTATCTCCCTGTTTGTAGGAATAATCCTTGCGCTTCAGGCGGCATACCAGCTTAAGAAGGTAGGGGCGTTGATATATGTTGCAGACCTTGTGGGCGTTTCCCTGACAAGGGAGCTTTCGCCTATACTGACCGCTATTATAGTTGCCGGAAGAAGCGGCTCTGCATTTGCAGCAGAGATAGGCTCGATGAAGGCAGCTGAAGAAGTTGACGCCCTTGTAACCATGGGGATTAACCCGGTGAGGTTCCTTGTTTCGCCCAAGCTCATAGCGCTTATGATAATGCTGCCTGCACTTACAATCTTTTCTGATTTTATAGGCATTTTAGGCGGTTTTCTGCTTGCAATAACAGAGCTCGGTATCCACCCTTATAACTATTTCGAGCAGACAGTTAACGCGCTTGTGATGAAGGATGTCATGACAGGCCTGGTTAAAGCACTGGCGTTCAGCGTTATTATAACAGTTGTAGGAGCTTATCAGGGTTTCAGGGTAGAGGGCGGCGCCGAGGAAGTCGGCAGGCGTACCACTGCGTCAGTGGTGGTATCTATATTTTTAGTGATAGTGTTTGACCTTTTCTTTACAACCATGTTTTATTTTTTCGCTTAAAATGGAAAATGCAATTGAAATCAAAGGCCTTGTAACACATTACGGTAATATAGAAATCCTGAAGAACATATCATGCTCCATACCGAGGGGCAGGACGACCGTGATCTTGGGAGGAAGCGGCTGCGGGAAAAGTACCTTGCTTAAACACCTTATCGGGCTTTTAAAGCCAACACAGGGGAATATTGTTATAAACGGAAAAGACATAGCAGTTGTGGACGAGGCAGAATTAGACGAGATGAGAAAAAAAATGGGGGTCCTGTTCCAGGGGGCTGCGCTGCTTAATTCAATGACGCTTGCTGACAATGTTGCACTGCCAATGAGGGAGCATACGAAGTTAGAGGAGTCCACCATACAGATTATGGTACGCATGAAGCTTGAGCTGGTGGGCCTTTCCGGTTTTGAGGATTATTACCCGTCACAGCTTTCAGGCGGTATGAAAAAAAGGGCAGGCATAGCAAGGGCAATGGCACTGGACCCGGAGTTCCTGTTTTTTGACGAGCCATCTGCAGGGCTTGACCCTGTGACTGCGGCAGGTATTGATGAGCTTATCCTTAAACTCATGAAGGCATTTAAGATGACCTTTATAGTCGTAACCCATGAACTTCCCAGCGTCTTTACGATTGCAGACTATGTAATTATGCTTGACCTTGGGGAGGTAATATTTTTCGGCTCAATCGATGAACTAAAGGCGTCTGATAACCAAAGGGTAAGGATGTTCCTTGAAAGAAAACCGGAGAAAGAGGTATATTCACCAGAAGACTATTTCAGGATTATTGCGGGGGATTAGCCTGAATAATACATTTTCCTGAACACGCATGGAGGGGTATTGGCATATTTAAAGGAAGAAATAAAGGCCGGGATAATCATATTTTCTGCTCTTGTTATTTTGAGCAGCTTTACTATCTTTATAGGCGGCAGCCAGCTTTTTAAGAAACTCGATATTTATTATGTGAAGGCGATGAACGTAGCAGGCCTTGAAACGGGTTCACAGGTGAGGCTTGGCGGTGTCAGGGTTGGAAGCATCATGGATATAAATGCTCCCGAAGGGCCGGGTGAGTCTTTAACGATTACCATTGGCTTAAATAGCGGGACGGTTATTTATAAAGGAACCAGGGCTATTATTACCCAGATTGGTTTTGTAGGGGACATTTACCTTCTCCTTTCGGTTGAGGAGACAGCTGACGAGAGAATTAACGTTGGAGAGGTTATCCCTTCAGTGGAAAGCATGGATTTTAAAATACTGATGGCCAAGATCGGAAATATATCGGAATCACTGGACACTTTAATCAAGAATATCGACAAACTCTTCAGCCAGAGCAACATAGATGATATCCAGAAGCTGGTTAAAGATGTTTCAGGCGTCCTTGATGAGATAAAGGGGATTGTTAAAGACAGTAAGGGCGGTATTTCCGGATTGTTATCAAAGGCAAGCGAAACCATTGAGAAGGCGGGGAATATGGTTACAACCATAGAAGAAACAGCGCGGTCTGTAGATAAAACATCTCAGTCCCTTGAAGGGGCTGTTAAGCTTCAGTCGCAGAACCTGACAGGCCTTCTTGACACGCTCGCTGAAACAATAGAGGATATGCAGGAAGTCCTGCAGGAGATAAAGAACAAACCCTGGAGTGTTATTTACAAAGAAGGAAAGGCAAAAGATGAGTAATATAAGAAGGCGTTTGATTTTTTTACCTGTTTTTTTACTCATTGCATGCACAATGCCGGTGACAAAGATATACACCATTTACATACCTGTTGAAAAAGAGACTTTAACATCCAAAGGTGACTCATCTATTGCTGTACATGTAAATTCCGAGCGGTATCTCAAACAGCCGTATATAGCATACAGGAGGTCGCCTTATCAGCTGGAGATATCAAAGTATTCAAAATGGGAGTCTTCCCCTGCGAAGATTGTAAGGAAGGAATTTAAAGGTGTGTTTTCATCACAAGGGGTGTTTAAAGAGGTCCGGGTAACAAGCTTCAGGCCCGAGGGTTTTTATATGCTTAAGGTAAATCTTAAAAGTTTTGAAAGGTTTGATACCGGGAACAGTTATTCCAGCAGGCTTTTATTTGACGTTGCCCTCCAGGGTCCTGATGGAACAGAGTTGTACGGTGATACTGTTTCCAAAGAAGTAACGCTTGATGACAATAGTTTTGAAAACCTTGCAAAAGGGCTGAGCAGTGCCCTTAAACAGGGCATTGAAGAAGTCAGTGTTAATGTAGTCCGGGCTGTTAATCAGTGAAGAAAAACAGACCGGTACTGAAAAAGCTACTCTATATCTTCATTGTACTTTTAGTTTCTATCCCTGTTTTTGCCTATTTCTTTTTTAAGAGCCCCTCGTTCCCTAGACTTGTTAAACAGTTCATAAACAGCCGTACGGACAGAAATGTGGAAATAGGCTCAATATCCCTGGCTAAAGGGCCTTTGGTTATTATTAAGGACCTTACTGTAAAGGATGCTGGTGAGGGCAGGCCCTTTATGGTTTTGCCTTTGATAGAGATTGGCATCAGCCCGTCAGTGCTTCTTAAGCGCAGTATAGATACGGTGTATATAAAAAAGCCAAAGTTTTTTTTTACTCCAAAAAAACATACAAAGCCCGAAGAAAAAAAGGTCATGCCCGCGCTTTTATTCTCTTTTAAAAAAATTTCCATAGAGGAAGGCGAGGTCCTGATTCAGATTGAAGAGGGCAGGTCCTTTCATGTTAGCGCTGTAAACCTTTCCTTTGCAGAGACGGATGATAAAAAAGCAAAGGTCAGCGGAAGCCTGTTTTTAAATGAATTCAATTTAACAGTGCCTGTAGAAGCGGCCCTGGATATAGACGGGCTCAACATTGAAAAGGGCCGCCTTGATATAACCCTGAGAGAGCTTGAAAAACTTTCTTTTAAAGACCTTGAAGTGCTCAGGCATAAAAAGATAAAAGGCTCTGTCAACCTTGGTATTGATATCTTCAGTGAAGACGGGTTAGGGGTTAAGCTGACAGGCAGTTTCCTTGACCTGGGCATTAATGAACATGACAAGCCTTTTTTATTAGAGGATGCTTCAGGGGAGTTTCAGACCATGTTCACGATATCAGATAACTTAAGCAATATAAAAATTGAGGCAGGCGGTACTTTTAAAAGTTTTTTAAAGGGCAGGCAGGATAATCATAAGATTGATTTTAAGGGAGTATATAACAGTAAGGCACGTGAGTTAAGTATTGAAAATGCCTCTTTGTCCTCTTCCCTGTTAGGCTCTATGGATATTCATGGAAGGTTAAATAATTTCCCGTCTGAAAATCCCGGCTTAAACCTTGTGTTGAACGGGAAATCTATTCCATTACACGAGATAAAAAGGGTGCTCAAAGGTACGGCTGGCGGGTTGATGTATGAACTGGAAGCAGAGGGCTATGCCGGGGTAATCCTCTCTGTTACCGGCAATCTGAAAAAGCCCGACATTACCTCTGAGGCTGAGATAATTTATGAGAACATTGAACTCCATAAGGCGGGAAAAATGTTCCCCGGTTTTTTTGCTGAAAAAGGGTTTACCATTGGCGGAAAAGGGGCATTACGTTCTTCCCTTAAAGCAGTTATGCGGGAAGGGAAAGGCCCTGATATATCCGGCAGGGCTGATTTCAATATTACACGTGGAAGTTTTTCTTCTTCTGATGCCTACACAGCGGCCGAGGGCCTAAATATGAAGGTGTCAGGCAGATTTGAGTTCTCTTTACCGCTCAGTAAGGCAAAGTTTAGCGTTGATGCAAAAGCCACTGATTTTGAATTCCTTTTCGGAAGCTTTTACGGTGACTTTAAGAACAGGGGAATAACACTTTTGCTTGAAGGAAACTACAGCAGAATTAACGACTCGCTTGAAGTGTCACGGTCTGAGTTTGGCATTAAAGGTGTCGGGACCGCCATGATGTCAGGTAAAATAGAAAACCTGACTGAATCGCCGCACTTTACTACGGATGTTTCCCTCGGAAAACTCCAAAACAAAAACGCTTATAATTTTTTTATAAAAGATACCTTTAAGAACAGGTTTACGTTTCTTGCCGGTATTGAGACAGGGGGTGTGACATCTGTGAAGCTGTCAGTAAAAGGGACAGCTGACAGGTTTAACGCCAACGGGGATATTGATGTTAACGATATGTATATCCTGGGCAAGAAATCAGATTTATCTGTTCAGGGGATAAATATATCCATGCCTTTTAACATATCGTATCCTGAGGTTGATTTGTCCGGAGATACGAGGCGTTTTGGCTCCTTCAGGATACAGGAAATATCAAAGGCCGGCCTGCATATAAAAGACTTTGAGGTTTTCCCCGCGATATGGAAGAATGCACTGATTTTTAAAGAGGATATTTCTGTTCCGGTCTTTGGCGGGCATATAAGGCTCATGGATGTACATTACATGAACCTTTTAAGCCCTGAAAGGGAACTGGCCTTTTCAATATCTTTAGACGGCATTGAACTTGACAAGGTGAGCAAGGCAACAAAAATGCCTGTATTCAGCGGAAGCATTTCAGGTTCTATTCCGCGTGCCAGCTTCACCGGCGGAAATTTCAGAACCGAGGGTGAAATTTTAATGGAACTCTTTGGCGGGGAAATAAAGATAACCGGCCTGTCAGTGAATAAAATTTTGGGTCCTGTACCTTCTATTGCGGCGTCAGTCAAAATCAGGGAGATAGACCTTGGCAAACTGAGCAACACTTTTGAATTCGGACATGTTTCAGGGATATTACAGGGCTATGTAAGGGACCTTGTTATAACAAAAGGCCAGGCACAGAGGTTTGAAACAGTAATTGAGACCGTAGAAAGAGAAGGTGTCAGTCAGAGAATAAGTGTTGAGGCGCTTGAGAAGATATCTATTCTCGGCTCAGGTTCTGCCGCCGCTGTATTAAGCAGGGGCGTATACCAGTTTTTTAAGCAATACAGATACAAAAAGATGGGATTCAGGGGGTCGCTTAGAAACGATAGATTTTTTCTTTTAGGTATTGAAGCCGAAGGCAATAAGGAATATATTGTAAAAGGGGGGCTCATTCCTCCAAGGGTAAACGTCATAAGTTATACACAGAATGTCTCTTTCCAGGAAATGGTTAAGAGATTGAACCGGGTTGAGCTTGCTCAGGGCAGAAAAGACAGGGAGACTGAATAGTACACTTTACCTTTGAGTTTCTTATCTAATTCAAACGCATTAAAATGAAACAGCGAGCAGAAGGCGCCTGCCTGCCGGTAGGCAGGAGCGAATATAGACAATAGTAATTCCTAACATTTAGGTTTCCACAGGGAACATTAATGAATTGCGCATTCATGACACGGCTGTTTTTTTCAAGATTAATACGCCTAAGGCGTATAAAACTACCTTTGCTGCAAGTATAGAAGTAAAAGGGTATCTAAGCTCCTACCGGTTCAGGAGTCAGGGCAAGGCGCTACTTGCCCCTTGCTGAAGTAGACCCGTGAATCTTGCTTCAAAACATCCCTATCATGCTGTTAAAATCAAAATAATAAATGCGTTTGTATTAATAACTCTTAATTTTTCTTAATTTCAAACCTTTAAATCCATAGCATTTGAAAATTGTGTAGCCCCTTAAAATTCTGTCTTTCTCATACACGATAAAAATTTTTTTCTCGTATGAATCAAAGACATTTTTAAGTTCTTCCGGGAAATCCCCTACCCCCATTTTAACGAATAGTGCATCTTGACCTAAAAGACCGTCAAGCCCCCCCCATATATCGTACTGGTTCATTCTGCTGCCGGGGTTGATGAAGTAGGTACGGGGCTTTTGAGGCATGTAGAAGGCGAGTTCGCTTGAGACCTGATATTTATTTGAAAATATAAATACATCCCTGCTTCCGGAGGAAATCATTTCAGCATAAATCTCTCCTGTTTTTATTCCCAGTTCTTCCCACCCCCTCAGGCGTGAAGAAGGGTCCATTTTAGGGGGAAGGTTAAGAGTCCGGGGAAAGTGCGCAACAGATGAAACAAAAATTGCGATAGCCAGAGCAACAACCAGAAGTATTTTTGCACCTATCCTGAACACATCTTTTCCCAGAAAAAAATCTGCTGAGGCTATAAAGGCTGTGACATAAGCAGGCATCGCCCAGTTCCCCTGTACCTTGCCCTGAAGACTCTTTAATATGTAGATGCCGAGAATAGGCATCCAGAACCAGAATAAGTAACGAGGGACGAGGGATGAGGGACGAAGGATGTAGGATCTTATTGCGCCGTAAATGACCAGAAAAAAAAGAATTGGTGTGATAACTCCAAGCTGGGAGCCAAGGAAATTAAAGAAATATTTCATGGATATTTTCAGCCCGTCTGAGAGGTGTGCTTGGCCGGCTGTGTGTCTAACAGTGACCCAGTCATGATTTGCATTCCAGATTATCACAGGGCTGAAAATAATAAGGCTTATCAAAAGGGCAAGGTAGGGCTCCTTTCTCTTGAGCCAGAACCGCTGTTCCCGGGAGGAGGCAATAAATAAAAAGGCACAAAGGTAAAAAAAGGCCATTGTATATTTTGTTAGTAAGCCGAGACCGATGGTAATGCCCAATAAAAACCAGTAATACAGTTGACAGTTGTCAGCTGTCAGTTTTTTACTTCCTGATTCCTGACCACCGACCCCTGACCTCTGTTTTTCTACTGCTTTCCAGAACAGGTAAAGTGAGAGGGTCCAGAAGAATATGAGCGGTGAGTCGATTGTCATCAGTATGCCGTATACTGCAAAGAGCGGTGTTATCTGAATAAGAAGAGCTGCCGCACATGCTTTCTTACTGTCGTTAAAGAGCTCCATGGTGAACATGTAAACAAAGAGCGAGCTAAAGGCGAGAAATAAAGGGGCTAAAAACCTTATACCAAATACAGTATCTCCCATCAGCCATGTCGTAGATGCAATAAGGTAGGCAATTGCAGGCCCTTTGGAGTAATAACTTAAGTCCAGCCGGCGTGACCATTCCCAGTAATGCGTTTCATCGGGGCTCAGCCCTATGGGGTATATCGCCAGATAATAGTAGCGTAAGTAGCAGAGCAAAAGCAGTGAAATAAGCATTATGGTTTCATAAGGCCTTTCCTTAAATCTTTTTGAGGACCATTTGTGCAGAAAAAGGACAACCCCGGCTATAAAACCTCCCCACACAGCTCCTGCAATTACATCAAGCGGATAATGGACACCGACATATACCCTTGAGAATCCGACAAGAAAGGCAATAAAAAACATAGGCAGTGCGGCCTTTCTGAAAAAATGGCTGAAAATCGTAGCCATTACAAATGCATTTACTGCGTGGTTTGAGGGTAATGAGAAAGTACAGCCGCAGCCAATGAGAATCCTGACACCTTCAAGACTGCCCTTACAAGGTCTTATTCTTTCAATCAGGTGCTTTAAGATATTTCCACTGCTGTCACCAACGGCAAGGCCCACCGCAAGAAGGGTAAGAACCAGAAGGGCCTTTCGCCAGTCCTTTAAAAGAAAAGGAATAGCAACCAGGGTAAAAAGTATGTCTGTATTCTTTGTGATAAAAGGCATGGTAAAATCAAAGACAACATTCTGCAGGCCTTGATTTATAAGGAAAAATAAGGAGGTATCCATTAGGTAACTATATAATTAAATAACCAGGCACCAAATTACAAGTTCCAAATCCATCCTCCGTAAACCCGGCACTTCGGGGCGGAGGAACTACTCAATATTTAAATGTGTAAAAGTAATTGCGA
>Ga0255052_10001151_pt1 | contig 20237 bp, 14 predicted proteins | sample JV7_2_21_MG_FD_188632 | JGI IMG/M metagenome (GOLD analysis project Ga0255052, IMG submission 188632) | Seawater microbial communities from Jervis Inlet, British Columbia, Canada - JV7_2_21 | ecosystem: Environmental > Aquatic > Marine > Inlet | place: Canada: British Columbia | collected... | reverse complement strand
ATGCACTGCTGGCGATAACTGCGCGCAAGCTTGCCGCTACCGAATCCAGCTTCGCGCTATCGGTCTATGTCATCACCGGGCCGTTGCTCATATCGAGCTTCCTGGTACCCGGTGACTATGTGACGCCGACGGCTTCCGGCTGGTTTTTCTTCGTGCTGGCCGGCCTGTGCTCGTCGTGCGCCTGGATCGGTATCGTGGGAGGCTATCGCCGAGCGCCGCCCGCCATGTTGGCGCCGTTCGAGTATACGGGCCTGGTCGGCGCCGCGATCGCCGGCTACCTGATCTGGGACGAATTCCCGGATCGCTGGGTAATGGCTGGCGGGCTGATCATCATCGGCAGCGGTTTATTCATCGTCTACCGGGAAGTCGGCAGCCTCATGACCAATCGATATCTGCGGGTGTTCACCAGCATAGGCGCTGCAACGATGGCGAAGCGGCGACGGGCGACCGGAAGCAAGAGCGGGTCCTGACCCGCGATTCTGCATACATCGATCGCGGCCAGTCCGCCAGCAATTGACAATCAGGCGGTATTGGCCGATGCGGACTGACATTCATTGCACTGATCTATCCGCGGTCGCCAATGCTGCTCTTATCCTCGCCGGGGGGCGGATTGGGAGGCGCTCCCACAGCCGTCAATCTTCGCTTTGTACCAGCTCCTCGACGCGCGCCACCATATCGTTTAGTACCGAAGTCGCCAACTCGACCTGTTCCGCCACAGCGTCGTACTCCCGCTGCTCGATAGCCTCGCGCACCCCCGGAATCGTTTTCACCCCGTAACCGGTATAGAAGCCCGGCGCGTAAATATGATGCTTGTACCACGGCCGGCCATTCAGGCCGGCGTCGCGCGTTAGCAGCCGCTCGCTGGTATAGAGAAGATTATTGATCTCCGCGGATGCGGCGGCGCCGCCTGCGACGGAGTCGGCGTAAGCGTCTGCCGCACCCTCCAGCCGGGCCAGCGCGTTCTTCAGCGGCGCAAAGTTGAAGTGCGGGACCGCCGCCTGCTTTTTCGGCGGACCGAGGGTCTTTGTCGGATCCAGCGCGGCAGCATAGACACCGCTCGCAATTTTCTCGTTTTTGTCCGCAGTTTCTTTGCGCATTTTTTCCGCAAGCTCTTCAAGCTCCGTTATATATAGTGCGATGTTGTCCGCGAAGCCCTTGAACTCGAACGGCAGACGCGGCGCATTCGCCAACCGCAGCGTGGCACGCCCGGCAACCTGCGCCAGCACCACGCCGTAGGTCAGCCCCGGGTCCTTCCAGGTCGTGTAGTGCTCATAGGTATCGTAGAGCGTGTGATAACTGCCACCGTCACCTTCACCGCCGAAGCCAATATTGGCGGAGGCGATACCGAGGTGTTGCAGAAATGGTGTGTAGTCGGAGCCGGAACCCATCGGGTAAATTCTCAGGTCGTCGCGAGTTTCGGCTTCTTCCCTGGTTCTCTCGTCATCGCCATTTAATCGCAGGTATGCGCGCCGCCGTTCTTGCAGCGACATATCCATGCGCGGGTCGTTAACTTCACTCATGATCTGATTGAAAAAACGTTCGAGCGTATGACTGCCGCCAATACTGACGAAGCCGCGGCTGTTGCCATCCGTGTTCAGATACGCAACCGCATGCTCCTTGAGGTCCTGGGCATGATGCTCCGCCCACTCGGTGGAACCAATCAGGCCGGGCTCCTCGGCGTCCCAGGCCGCGTATACGACCGTCCGCTTCGGCGCCATGCCGGAGCGTGCCAGCATGCCGACCGCCTGCGCTTCCGCCAGCAGCGCCACCATGCCGGACGAAGGGTCGGCTGCACCGTGATTCCAGCCATCGTGATGGTTGCCGCGAACCACCCATTCATCCGGATAGTCGCTACCATACATTCTCGCGATAACGTTGTAAGCTGTGACGAGCTGCCAGTCGAACTCCGCCTTGAGTCGTACCACTGCCGGACCAGGACCGAGATGGTAGGTGATAGGCAGCGCGCCGCGCCATTCCTCCGGCACCACAGCACCACCCATGGCGGACAACAATGGCAACGCATCGCGTGACGACATCGGCAGGACCGGAATTTTTGTAATAGTCGGCGCATCTTCGCGACGCAGGCGCCGGGCCCGCTCGGTCGCACCAGTGCCAGGAGTCAGCACATCGCCCGGATAGGTCGGCATGTCCATGACGGATCCGCGCTGCACGCCGCTCTCATGCTTAAACGGCCCCTGCGGATAGACGTCCCCCTGTCCGTACCCATCGTCGGCCGGATCTGAGTAAATAATAGTGCCGATGGCGCCCTTTTCCCCCGCAAGTTTGGGTTTGATACCGCGCCAGGACTTGCCGTATTTCGCGATCGCAATCTTGCCGCTCACGTCAATGCCATGGCGTTCCAGGATCTCGTAGTCCTCCGGTATGCCGTAGTTGACGAACACCAGTTCGCCCTCGACCTCGCCGTCGGTCGAGAACGCGTTATACGGCGGCAGTAAATCGTCGCGCACCGAAGTGCTCGGATCTTCCGCCAGGGAATCCTCTTCGAGGGAGGCGCTGAAGTGTGTCGGTGACAGCAACTCCACTTCCCTGACGGTCGGCACCGGCAACAGGATCCGGTACTCGGCGATTTCGACGTCGTAGCCCCAGGATTCGAACAGGCTGGCAATGAATTCCGCATTTTCCTTGCCGTACGCAGAACCGACGTGATGCGGTTTCGCCGACAGGCGCCGCAACCATTGGTCCAGATCGCCAGCGTCCAGGTAGCTGTCGAAATCCGCTTCCACGGATCGCTGCTGTCGGCTGCCTGAGTCATCAAATCCCAGGATTATTGGGTCCGCACCAGTGGCTGTGCCCGCCACCGCCAGCAACACGAGTACAAAATATCGCATCAGTTCTTCCCCGATAGTCGGCTTTCAGAGACAGGCCCCGCGTGGAGTATGTCCGCTGTAATTATTCGTCTTGTTCTGCTATGCGCGCCCGCACGTCCCGCAGCAACCGTTTGACATTTTCCGCATGCTCGTCACCCATCCGCAGCAGCAGTTTCTGCCCGCTCGAACGGCTCTCCAACTCCTGGTCCGCGAATTCATACAGGACATGCGGCCGAACCAGCATTACCGGTCCTGTAACCCGGGGCGTTTCGAGCAGGTGATCGATCACCTCGACCAGCCGATCGTTGAAATAGCCGTTTGGATATCCGAGTTCCACGTAAGCAGCCTGAAACAGTGGGTAGAACCGCCGATACATGTCCACAAACTGTTCCTGGTCCGTGCTGGTAACGATCCCGACCAGGGCATCGTAGCGGCGATAATTGTCGGGGCTGAGTTCGAACTCGCCGCTGGCAAGTTCGTTGCCAACCGAGAACTGACCGCTGAGCCTGCCGACCGGCCGCACTCTTTCCGCCACGTGGCCGCGCGGCAGATTATCGACCGTGGCCACAACGCGCTCGATCAGCCCGGTATTCGCAAGAAGGTCGGCAACCACCTCACCGTACAGATCCGACAGCTCCATTTTGAAGTAGGCATCGCTTTCATCGAGCGGCGGCAACGGACGCAAATCGGGTCGATCAACGGCAGAATCATCGACGGTCAGCGGGTGAATGGGGCCCGTCCGGTCTTCGACCCGCGTATCCGGAGCAGCGATTGACGCCGGCTCGCCGGCCTCCGGCGGCATCCTGTTGACCGAAATCCAGTAGTACCAGAGCGCGCCGGCAGCGCCCAGGGCCAGGAGCACCGGAATCAGCCACTGAATCGAATCTCTCTGCATCGTCCGCCACCCGCTGCGTGGGCTTTGTTCGCATAGCGTGCCACGGCTGCTATGCTCCCGCCATCGTGTGCTCGATTTGCACCGACCCCTCTAGTGTAACCGCGGAAACGAACAATGAAACTTCGATTTATCGGAATTCCTGCCCTGATAATTTGCGCCGCCTGCGGCGACAGGATTGATAACGGCGTGGCGACCGCACCGGAACCCACGAATCTGAATGAGCTGGCACGGGATTACCTGTTCCTTGAACTCAGCATGGGTTTGCACGACGAAGGCCACGTAGACGCCTACTTCGGCCCTGGAGAGATCTCCGACGCAGCCACTGAGTCGCAGTTGCCGCTGGTGGAAATCGATGCGCTGGCCGCGGCCATGATCGACGATCTGCAGGATCTGTCCGTGGATCCGGACGACCTCCTGCAGAGTGCGCGTATCAAGGGGCTGATCCACAGGCTCGGGGCGCTGCGGACCAGGATCGAACTGAACCAGGGACAAACCATACCGTTCGATGAGGAATCGCGACGGCTTTTTGGCACCGCAGCACCCGACCACGACGCCGCACATTTTGAGGCAATCCTTGCAGAGATCGATGCTCTGATACCTGGCGCCGGAGATTTGTCGGCACGGGTCAACGATTTTCAGAATCAGTTCATCATCCCGGCAGACAGGCTGACGGAGGTATTCGACGCGGCGATTGCAGAGTGTCGCCGACGTACGCTTGAGTACATCGAGCTGCCGGATAATGAGTCGTTCACGCTCGAGTACGTCAACGACAAACCCTGGTCGGGCTACAACTGGTACCAGGGCAACGCTCAGAGCCTGATCCAGATAAATACGGACCTGCCGACGTTTATCAGCCGCGCTGTGGATCTCGGCTGTCACGAGGGCTACCCGGGTCACCATACCTTCAACGCGCTGCTCGAGCAGAGCCTGGTACTCGATCAGGGCTGGGTCGAGTACAGCCTTTATCCGCTGTTCAGCCCGCAGTCGCTGATCGCGGAGGGCAGCGGCAATTATGGGATTGACCTCGCGTTCCCCGGCGAGGAACGAATTGATTTCGAGCGCCGCAAGCTGTTCCCGCTGGCCGGCCTGGATCCGGCTGAGGCCGATCGCTACTACCAGTTGCTCGAGCTGCTCAGCCAACTGAATTATGCCGGCAACGAAGCAGCCCGTGATTATCTGAACGGTGATATCGACCGAGACGAGGCCGCACAATGGCTGGTCAGGTATTCGTTAAATTCAGAGGAAAGGGCAATGCAGCGGACAAAATTCTTCGATGCCTACCGCAGCTACGTCATTAACTACAATCTCGGCAAGGACATGGTGCGCGCATACGTCGAGCGCGACGCGCCGAATCAGGCGGCCCGCTGGCAGAGATTCCGCGACATGCTGTCATCGCCGATGTTGCCCGGTGACCTGGAATAGATCCGCAGATGCTCGAGCTGCTGCCGGTTCTGCTGCCACTCTTACTGATTGATGTACTCAACCCGGTCCTTTTTGCGCTGCTGATTATCGCGGTCGGCAGCAGTCGCCCGGTGGCGAACAGCAGCGCATTCCTCGCCGGACATACGGTGGCCTATTTCGGCGCCGGAATCCTGATTGCCATTGGTCTGGAGCGAATCACCGAGCGCCTGGGGAATCCGCAGCCAGTCGATTTTGTGGTCGAACTGGCACTCGGCTTGTTATGTCTGTGGGCTGCGTTGGCGGCGCGGGATGGCAAGGCCAGCGAAACGCAAGAACCCGCAGGCGAATTGAACCCGCTTTGGTGCTTCGGCTACGGCATGATCGTGAACTTCATAGGCGTCCCGTTCGCCTTGCCGTATTTCGCCGCCATCGACCAGCTTTTGAAAGCCGATCTCTCCACAGAAGTGTCACTCGGTGTGCTCGTCGCCTACAATCTGGCGTATGCATTGCCGTTTGCGTTGGTGCCGATCGCAGTCGCATGCATGGGCCAGGGCCTGCAGCCGGTGCTGCAGAAAATCAATAATCTGCTGGTTGGACTGGTAGACCGCGCAATGCCGGTCCTGCTGCTCCTGCTCGGAATCGTCCTGTCGGCCGATGCGATCAAATTCTTCCTGACCGGCAAGGCGCTCTGGTAGTTCTGCCGCAATTGGCGGTGCCTGGGGTTTGTATAAACCCTTGCTTTTTAACGGAAAATACTTACGGATGAATTGGTTTTCTATTCCCGGTCCGTGGAGTATCCTGCGCGCAGGGGGAACAACCATGAAAACACTGCAAATCGTATTGGTCACTCGCGAGTGGCTGGCTGCCGTATCCGCGGTTTTACTGGCAATGACTCTTGCCGCCTGCACACAGAATTCAGCACCCACGGAAGACGTTGCCGAGGCGCCGTCCGCCGTGTTCGCAGAGGGCCCCGGCACCTCCGGCGGCCAGTGGCAGTACCTGGGCGGCGATTCGCACCATACACGCTACTCGCCACTCGAGCAGATCGATGCCGGGAATTTCGAGGAGCTCGAGGAAGCGTGGATCTGGGACGGTTCAAGCTTCGGCGCGGCGAGCGGCCGCTCTACGCCAAGTTATATTAACGGCAAGCTTTATACGGTGGCCGGGCCGCGCCGGCACGTCGTTGCCATCGATCCCGCTACGGGTGAGACGATCTGGTCTTACCGTGAACCGAATACGACGCGTTGGGAATACTCCATGCGCAAGGATTACGGCAAGGGCGTTGCGTCTCACGAAGTCGACGGCCGGGACGTCATATACATGATCTCTCCGGCGTTTTTTCTAACCGCCCTTGACGCCGAAACCGGTGTACCGCTGGATGGTTTCGGCAAGCCGGTGCCCATCGACGGCTTCCCGCAAACCGGCGTCGTGGACCTGCTTGCAGACCTGGGCCACGAGTTCGATCCGTACGACGGCCTCCCGCTTGAGACGGGCTACATAACCTCATCGTCTCCGCCGATCGTGGTTAACGGTGTCGTTATTGTCGGCAATTCGGCGGAACAGGGTTACAACCAGTCGCGGATCGAGAACGTGCCTGGCGATATTCTCGCGTACGACGCACGTAGCGGCGAATTCCTGTGGAAATTCGACGTGCTGCCGGGACCGGGTGAGTTTGGACACGAGACCTGGGAAAATGACGCCTGGGAATGGACCGGCGATATCTCGTCCTGGGCACCGCTGGCTGCTGACCAGGAACGCGGTCTTGTCTATGTCCCGACCAACGGCGCCACGCTCGATTTCTACGGCGGTTTCCGACCGGGCGACAACCTGTTCAGCACCAGCCTGATCGCACTCGATGTGAAGACCGGGCAACGTAGGTGGCATTACCAGACGGTGCATCACGATATCTGGAACTACGACAATCCAACTGCGCCGGTATTGCTGGACATCAACATGGACGGCAAGACGGTCCCGATTGTGGTCCAGGTCACCAAGCAGTCATTTGCCTACACCTTCAACCGCGAGACCGGTGAGCCGATCTGGCCGATCGAAGAACGTGCGGTACCAAAGTCCAGGATTCCGGGTGAGAAGCTGTCGGAGACGCAGCCGTTTCCGACCAGACCGGCGCCATTCGACATCCAGGGTCTGACCCATGACGATCTGATCGACTTCACGCCCGAACTGCGCCGGCGGATGATCGAGATTCTCGAGGAATACAAAATCGGGCCGTTGTTTAATCCGCCGCTGCACCGGGATAACGACCTGGGCAAGAAAGCGGCCCTTTGGTGCCCGGGCGACATAGGAGGAATGAACATCGACGGTCCGGCGGCTGCGGATCCGACGACCGGAATTCTGTACGTTTCGTCGCGCAAACATTGTTCGTTCCGTATTCCGGCGCCGGGGGCCGAGAGAGACGCACTTCTCGAGAATCCGACCGGTACCAGGGTCGCTGAGTATGTCGTGCTGCCCGGTTATGGGTCGGTTCGGGGCCCCGATGGACTGAACATGTTCAAGCCGCCATACAGCCGCATCACTGCGATCGATATGAATACCGGTGAGCACCTGTGGTGGATACCGGTGGGTGAAACGCCGGATAGAGTCCTGAATCATCCGGACCTGCAGGGCATGGACATTCCGAATACCGGCTTTGGCTTGCGCGTCGCACAGATGACGGTAACCGGGACCCTGCTGATCTACGCCGGAAACGGCAGCGATGGCACACCCTATCTATACGCTGTCGACAAAGCGACTGGCGAACAACTTGGCAAGGTTGAGGTACCCGAACAGAGTTCCTACGGTATGATGACGTATATGCATGCCGGTAAACAGTACGTAATGCTGCAAACCGGTCCGAGACTCACGGCAATGGCCCTGTACGAGGAATAGGCCTGGTCTGGAGAGGCCACGCAAATAGCGCATCACAGGAATTGCAATGTCACTGATACGCATAACAATTGCATTACTCGGCTTGATCATCGTCGCCGCTACCAGTGCGGACCCCCGCACGACGAACGATGCGGTCTACTCCAAGGCCCAGGCAAAAGTCGGAGAACAACTGTACAAGGACCACTGCCTGATCTGCCACGACAAGAAATATTTCAGGCCGATATTCAAGACCTGGGACGGCCAGTCTCTCGGCGTGTTGAACACGGTCATGAGCGCCTCGATGCCGGAGAGCAATCCGGGCGCACTGCCGCAGCAGGACTATGTCGATATCCTGGCCTATGTTCTGTCCCTTAACCGATATCCGGCCGGTGATGCGAACCTCAGTGACGAGAATGGCGCTTTGAACGAGATAACGATTGCGCAACGCCGGTCTGCTGCGGCCAAATAACAGCCATTACGTTTTTCCCAAGGGGGTCAACGTATGTCGCGACTATCAGGATTGAATCGAAGGGCGTTTATTCAAGGCGCCGGCATGACCGCGCTTGCCAGCGCAGTTGGTAGCGCCAATTCCGCTGCAGCCGCCGTCGCGAGCATTAAGGACGTCGACGGCAAGTATGATTTCGACGAGGTGTACGACCGGGTCGGTACCGACAGTTACAAATGGGACCTGCAGATAGATCGCTTCGGCCGGGATAACATCGTCGTGCCGATGGGCATCGCAGACATGGATTTCCGCACAGCGCCCGTCGTTACCGAGGCCCTCCTGAAACGCATCAGGCATGAGAACTGGGGTTACCTGAGCCTGCCCGAGTCGTATAAAGAATCGATCGTGCGCTGGAACAAGACACGCTACGGTGAGGAGATCGACACCAAACTATTGCTGAACGCCACCGGTGTCATACCGGCGATACATAGCGCATTGCGGGCTTTTGCGCCGCCGGGAAGTAAGGTAATCGTGCAGGCGCCTGTGTACGCATCGTTCTACTGGATCATCGGGAGAGCGCATTGCACGGTCGAAGAAAGCCCGATGAAACTGGTAGACGGCCGCTACCAGATGGACTTCGAAGACCTCGAACGTCGTATCGACCATGACACCAACGTGCTGATTTTATGCAATCCTCACAACCCGACCGGAAACTGCTGGTCTGCCGCAGATCTCGAGACGCTCGGAGAAATCTGCACCCGACGTCGCGTCGTGGTATTTGCCGACGAAATCCATTGTGATTTCGTCAACAAAGGGCATAAATACATGCCTTACCGGCTGCTGGACAACGAAGCCGTCGTCCGTAACAGCATATCCTTCAAGTCCACGAGTAAGTCCTTCAATCTCGCTGCGACCAAGTGCGCGTACATGTACTCCAGCAATGCTGACTACATACAGAGGATCAAGGATGCCGGCCATAACGAAACCGTCAACACGCTCGGCATAGTGGCGTCCGAAACCGCCTATAACGAAGGCGCCGACTGGCTGGACCAGGTCACGAAATACATCGACGACAACATGGATTTTGCGAAAAGATATATCGCAGCGGAGATTCCGCTGGTCAAATGGCAGAAACCGGAGGGGACCTACCTCGCCTGGCTGGATGTGACCGCCCTGAGTGACAGGATTGGTGCGGCAGAGATGGCCACTGAAGCCAACAGGGTACGCGACCCCGGAGCAGCGGAAATGCGACCGGAACACATGATCGAACAGTACCTGGTGGAACATGCCGGCGTGCAGCTGAACGACGGGTACCGCTATGGCCATGGTGGCGGCGGCTACCTCCGCATGAACCTTGCAACATCGCGACAGCTGGTCGAAGCTGCCCTCACCAATATCGCGGCTGCGACGAAAAAAGCCTGATCGAACGGCTATCGTGACTCGTTGGGTAACGCGATGAACAGTGCACGATTCAGTCCGACAGTCCCTCGGCCGCCAGTTTGACAGCCGCTTCGGTCGGATCAATGACGGGAACACCGAGCGCCTGCTGTGCCGCCTTGCGGTGACCGGCCAGACCGGCGCAGCCCAGAATGACCGTCTCGGCACCATCTTCGTCGATCAGCAGGCGACCCGTCTCGATGATTTTTTCGAGTGCCGACGGATCATTGGCCGCCTCGTCGACACTCATGTCGAGCGGCCTTTCACCGGCATGGAAGCTCTGCATACCGAGCTGACGTACATACGCAATGTGCCGCTGGATCGACTCCCTGCCAAGTGCCAGCACACCGAATGTACGGCTGTAGGATGCCGATAGCGACACTGCACTTTCCTGGATGCCAAATACCGGCTTTCGCGTAATCGTACGCGCCTCCCGCAGGCCCGGGTCGGAATAACAGGCAATGACATAGGCACTGTATTCCGGGCTCTTCGAAATCTCGCTGATGACCAACGGAATCACGGCATCGATGTCTGCGTCCGTTTCAATGCCGAACGGGCCCTTCTCGAGAGTGCGACAATCGACCCCGAGTTCGGGCAGCCGTTGAAAGCCCTGTGCCGCTTGCTCCAATCCCCGGGTGACCGATTCGTTCGAGTTGGGATTGATGACGAGAATGCGCTTCGTTGTCATAGTCTGAGGTCCGCGCCGAAATTCGTGGCGGGATCCAGTTCCGGCGCCAGCAATCCTGGCATGCCTGTGCAGTCAACCGTAGTGCGCTCGATAAATTCGCCCGCACCCCGCTCCGCGATCAGTTCGTTGTCTTCGACGACGATATTGCCGCGCTGGATGACCATGATCGGCCAGCCCGTAATCTCCATTCCTTCGTAAGGCGTGAACTCCATATTGTCATGCATATCCTTCGCCCGCACACGTCGCTTGATCTCCGGATCCCAGATAGCGATGTCGGCATCCTTGCCTTCAGTGATCGAGCCTTTGCGGTGACCCATGCCATAAATTCTCGATACATTTGTTGCCGCCAACGCGACAAAGTGATTCAGCGTTATGCGGCCTTTCATGTAGCCCTCCGAGAACAGCAGCGGCAAACGCATCTCTATTCCCGGCAGTCCGTTCGCAATCTTACTGAAATCCGGCTCTGGTCCTGCGTGCAGCTTACCGGTTTGATCAAAGCGGTACGGCGCATGGTCGGACGAGTAGACCTGGAACGTCCCGTTTTGCAGGCAGCGCCAGATTTCGTCGCGCGACGCGCGATCTCGCAGCGGCGGGCTGCAGCAGAACTTTGCACCATGCATGTCCGGCAGCTCCATCTGTTCCGCATGCAGGAACATGTACTGCGGGCAGGTTTCACCAAAGACCTTGTGTCCGTCGTAGCGCGCCTTCGCGATGATACGGGCGCCGGCCTCGGTCGAGACGTGCACAATCAGGATCGGTGTGTCGAGAAATGACGCGAGTGCGATGGCCCGGTTGATGGCCTCTGACTCTGCGGTCCGCGGATGGCTTGGTGCGTGATACTTCGGCGCGCTGTGCCCACCGTCGATCAAGCGCTTACTCATCCATTTGATCATGGCGTTGTTTTCGGCATGGATCATGGTCAGAGCGCCATGTTTCTTCGCTACCGCCAGAATCTCCAGCATCTGGCTATCGTCGACAATGAGTTTGTCGTAGGTCATGTAAATCTTGAATGAGCTAATGCCCTGCTCAATCGCCCGCGGGAGCTCATCTTGCAGCACCTCGTCGGTCGGGTCGGAAATGATCAGGTGGAACGAATAATCGATAACGGATTTCGGGGCAGCCCGGTCGTGGTATGTGCGTAGTACGTCTTTGAGTTTTTGACCGCGGTGTTGCGCGGCAAAAGGCACGATACAGGTGTTTCCGCCAAAGGCCGCCGAAACGCTGCCGGAATAATAGTCATCCGCGGTCATAATGCCGCCCGACGACTCCTGCTCGATGTGGCAATGTGCTTCGATTCCCCCCGGCAGGACAAGTTTACCGGCGGCATCGATCACCCTGTCTGCGTCACCAATCTCCTTGCCAATAGCGACGATGCGACCGCCATTGACGCCGATGTCGGCACTAAATGTCTCAGCGGCGTTCGCAACAGTACCGCCTGCTATTTTGAGATCGAATTTACTCATGATCGAAGCGCATCCAGGTTGCGCTCGACTCGCGTTATCAGGCGGGTCAGCTCGTCCTGGTCAGCCTGGTTGAGCCGCGGCCCCGGCAACCGCACGGTCGGAGACGCAAGCAAGCCGCGCCGATGCAGCACCTCCTTGCGCAGCGCAAGGCCGAAGCCGGGCTGCTGCTCGTGCCGCACCAGCGGCAGGTATGCGTCGAACAGATCTTCGGCTTTATCCGGCTGTCCGCCGCGGTGCAGTTCGACAACCTCAACCAGCATTTCCGGATAGGCAAATCCGGTCATTGCGCCGTCGGCACCCCGCTCGAGTTCCTGCGGCAGGTACAGGCCGCCGTTGCCTACCAGCACCGACACACGCCGCAGCCCTTCTTCGGATGCCTTCCGTACCTCAGTCAGTTTGTTCAAACCCGGCCATTCCTCATGCTTGAGCATGACGAGTTGCGTGAAATCTGCCACCAGTCGATTGAACGTGGCAACCGATATCTCTGATTTTGTAGCGAATGGGTAGTCCTGATAGCAGACCGGGACATCGTCGCCCAACGCAGCAAAAACCTGGCTGAAGTAGTTGTAGATTTTCTGCTCCGTGCCCAGGTTTGCCGCCGGCGCGATCATGACGCCCGCAACGCCGGCGTCCATGCTGTCGCGTGCCAGCCGCACCAGGTTATCGAGCCCCGCATTCGATACGCCGACAACGACCTGCACGCGGCCGTTGACCCGCCTGACAACATGCTGCATGAACTCCAGCGACTCGTCCGGCGCCAGTTTCGGCGCCTCGCCCATCATGCCCAGGATCGTAATTCCGGATACGCCTTTCTCGATATAGAACTCGACCAGTCGATCTGTACTATCGAGATCCAGTGCCCCGTCCTCGGTAAACGGCGTGGCAGAAATGATGAAAACGCCCGCAGCCTGCTCGTTGAGTTTGTGCCAATTGCTCAAGTCCTGTTCTCCGTTGTTTCCTGTGCACCGCCTCCAGCAACACGCACGTACTGGCGACTGCTGTCGACGACCTTCGTCGCATACTTCATTTCACCAGACAGGTAGTCGTTCATCAACGTGATAAATGTGCCGCTGAGAAGCAGTAGCGCGACCAGGTTGGGCAGCGCGCTCGCCGCGACGGAGATATTTGCCAGCGCCCACAGTTTATCGACATTGGTGATACCGGCAAATATGACCCCGGGCACAAAGTATGTCCACTTTACATACCGAAACACGCTTTCGCCGAAGAGGCTTACCAGCGCCGTTTCAAAATATACGAAAAAACCGATCTGGGTTGACAGGCAGAATGTCAGTATGGCGATGGACACGAACGCATTTGCGACCTCGGGCGAATAATAAGTCGCAAAGGCCTGCAGCAGCATTTCTATTCCGGAAGCGCCATTTGCCAATACGCCGGAGGAAAGAATGACGACCGCCGTAATCGAACATATGACCGTCGTGTCAATAAATACCTCTGCCGCGCCCCACAGTCCCTGCCTGAACGGATGCACCGTTTCTGCGTTCGCGTGCACCATCGGCGCCGTTCCCAGTCCAGCTTCATTGGACAACATACCCCGCGCCATGCCCATCTGGATCGCCGTCATGACTGCTGCGCCTGCAAACCCACCGAGTGCCGGTGCCGGTGCAAACGCATACCGGAAGACCTGCTCGAGTACGCCCGGTATGGCAGCTGCATTGGCAATAACGATGATCAGTCCGCCGGCCAGGTACATCACGGTCATGAATGGCACCAGCGCTTCGCAAAATCGGCCGATGCGGCGCACGCCGCCAATGGCGACCGTCGCCGTGATGACCGCCATCACGCTCGTTACCAGGTAGGGGTTGAGTCCGTAACTCGCGTTAAATGCGCGACCGACGGTGTGCGCCTGCAGCAGCGATGAACTGAAAAAACAGTTGATGGTAACGCCGACGCTGAACAGCATCGCCAGCGATTTCCAGCCCAGGGCCTTGCGAATGTAGTACATCGGGCCGCCATGAACATGCCCGTGCTCATCGACGTCGCGATAATGCACGCTGATGGTAATTTCAGCCGCTTTGGTGATCATTCCGAAGAATGCCAGCACCCACATCCAGAAAATGGCTCCGGGGCCGCCGATAGACAGCGCGGTGGCCACGCCGGCCATGTTTCCCATGCCCACCGTTCCGGCCAGCGAGGTGCTGGTGGCCTGGAATGGCGTCATCTTTTCCCGGTCCCGGTCCCCGCTACGGTCAAACATCTGCCCGAAGGTGCTGGTCATGACATAGGCAAAATGGCTGACCTGGAAGAAGCGTGCCCGAACCGTCAGGTATACCGACACAAAGGCGATGAAGAGCATCGTCCACGGGCCCCACATGAAGTCGCTGATCGTGGTGATCAGGCCGAGAAACAGGTCATACATCCGCTCCCCCATGCATTTGATTTTGACGCCGTAGCGGCCGTGACCGTACAGTATAGAAGGCGAAATGCTCTATTTGAATCGATCGGCTTGCGTCGTTGGGACGCACAACCAATTTCATCTGCAACTCCCGTCACGGACGCCGGTTGAATCCGACTTCGTACGGCTGCTCCGGTTTTCTCCGTGCAAGCCCTGAGGTATGCTTCCGGCACGATTCCCGGTCGATCTTCGATGCCGGGGCTTTCGCCGTAGATCGGACGCTCAACAATGCGTTTGACGACGGTTACAGGGGGAGAAAAATGAAGCAAGACAATACATTGTCGACATACGCCCGACTGCCGGCCCGCGTGACGTGGCTGCTCGTAGCAGTCGTTCTACTGACCGATTCACCAGCCTCCGCTCAGTCCTCCGGGACGGGGGACGGCCAGTGGCCGTATCTCGGCGGCGACGCGGCGCACACCCGGTATTCGCCCGCTGATCAGATCGGTGCCGATAATTTTGTCGATGTCGAAGAAGACTGGGTCTGGGACGGCGCCAGTTTCAATGCGGCAAGTGGCCGCTCGACGCCAAGCTATATCGACGGCAAGCTGTATACGGTCGCCGGCCCGCGTCGCTATGTCGTGGCATTGGACCCGTCGAACGGTGAATTGATCTGGTCATATGGGGAGCCGAAAACTCCCCGTTATGAATACTCCATGCGCAAGGATTACGGCAAGGGCGTCGCGCACGCCTGGATCGATGGACGGCTGGTCATCTACATTGTATCCCCGGCGTTTTTTCTGACTGCGCTGGACGGCGATACCGGGCTGCCGCTTGCGGGATTCGGCAAGCCGGTACCGATCGACGGTTTTCCGCAGACCGGTGTGGTCGACCTGATTGCCGACCTGGTTTCGGACATCGATTACGAGCACGACCCGTACGAGGGTTTGCCGCTGGATAAAGGCTACATCACGTCCTCGTCGCCTCCCATCGTTGTCAATGGCGTCATCGTTGTCAGCAACTCGCATGAACAGGGTTACTATCAGTCTCGCGTTGAAAATGTTCCCGGCGATATTCTTGCTTACGATGCCAAAAGCGGTGAATTTCTCTGGAAGTTTCACGTCATCCCCAGGCCCGGCGAGTTTGGTCACGAGACCTGGGAGAACGACGCCTGGAAGTGGACCGGCGATGTTTCTTCCTGGGCGCCGATGGCGGCAGACCCGGAACGCAATCTTGTTTACATACCGACCAACGGCGTAACCATCGATTACTATGGTGGCTTCAGTCCGGGCGATAACCTGTACAGCACCAGCCTGATCGCGCTGGATACCAGAACCGGCGAACGAGCCTGGCACTACCAGTTGGTGCACCACGACATCTGGAACTACGACACGCCGACGGCGCCCGTGTTGCTTGACGTGACCGTCGATGGCCGGGAAGTGCCGATCGTCGTGCAGACTGCGAAGCAGAATTTTGCCTATACGTTTAACCGTGAGACCGGCGAGCCGATCTGGCCGATCGAGGAAAAGCCGGTGCCGGCGTCGGATATCCCGGGCGAAAAGTTGTCGCCGACGCAACCGCACCCGACCCGACCTGCGGCATACGGCATGCAGGGCCTGACGCACGACGACCTGATCGACTACACGCCGGAACTTCGGGCTGCCGCAATCGAGGCCCTGAAAAATCACAAGATCGGGCCATTATTCAATCCACCATTGCATCGGGACAACGATCAGGGCTACCGGGCAGCGTATTGGTGCCCCGGTGACGGTGGCGGCACCAACATCGACGGTCCGAACGCCGCTGATCCGGAAACCGGCATCTTGTACGTATCAACTCGTGCAGCCTGCTCGTCGAGGATTATCGTTTCCGGCGAAGAGAGAGATACCCAGATCGAAGCACCGACCGGCGCCACGTTCTCCGACTATGCGTCGCTGCGTTCCGACAATGTCAGGGGACCGGATGACCTGCCACTGTTCAAACCGCCATACAGCCATATAACGGCTATCGATATGAACAGTGGCGAGCATCTGTGGCAGTTGCCGATCGGCGAGACGCCGGAGCGTGTTCTCAATCACCCGCAATTGCAGGGCATGGATATACCGACCACCGGCAGCGGACGCAATGCACCGATGCTGGTCACCAAAACCCTGTTCATGTACAACGGTGCCGCCAGCGACGGCACGCCGCAATTGTTTTTCGTCGACAAAGCGACCGGGGAGCAACTGGGGAGCGTCGAAATATCCGGGCCAGCCAACTACGGCATGATGACCTATGTACACGACGGTAAGCAGTACGTCGTACTGCAAACCGCCAGCAAGCTGACGGCGATGGCGCTGTACGAGTAAGGGATTGCCTGTCAGGGGGCCGCCTGGGCGCTGGCGGCCCCGGTCATCGAGCGGGCGGTCTGTGGATCAGAACTCGAGGCCGATGCCGAATCGCAACGCGACGTCTTCGCTGGTCGCTGTCGAAACCGGTTGGGTTTCGTAGTCAAAATCCAATGACGCGTTCGCGTACAGCAGATCGGTAATCTCGAATCGTAAGCCAGTGCTGGTCTTGTAAATGGTATTGTCGCGACCGCTCAGGTATCTCGTGACGTTGTGATCGTGGAACAATTCAAGGTCTTCGCCGAAAAAATCCTGGCGATAGCGCAGCCCCCAGATGGCCACTGTGCTGGTCTCGAGCGATGCGCCAATATCTTCCTGCATGTAGCCCCCGCTGAGCTGGATGTTGAGGGTGCGACGCGGCATATCCCAGATGTCCAGACCCATACCGGCCGATGTGACCACTCGATATTCGAGCTCCCTGATCGGATCCCGCTCGAAGCCCAAACCCGCGCTGAAAAACCAGTCGTCCCGGAATAACCAGTTGTAGTTATATTTGAAAAGATCCTGTTCCTTGATGGGGTCGAAGTCCTGCTCTTCCCGGGCAAACGAGATTTCTCCGATGTGCCGATGGTCACCGATCCTGAATGTCGTATCGCCCCGCAGTTTGGTATTCAGGCTCTCGGTATTTCCGGTATTGAACGAGGTAGACCAGTCGATGTAACTGTCCCAGTCGTACCTGTCTTCGGGCTCATCCAGCTCCGTCAAATCGGCCAATGGCACTGAAATCAATTCTTCACTGACCTTGATGATTTGATTGCCTTTCTCATCGCCGCCCAGCAGTTGCGCCACCACTTTTCTGCCGTCAGCCAGCTCGATTTCGAAGTCTCTTTTCGCCTCGATATGCGAGACCGCTTCCAAATCGACCTGAAATTCGTCCGAGTATTCCGGCTCGATCGTAATCTCGGCGTCCCAGATCTTGCTAATTTCTCCGCTAATCTGATCGCCGTTATTCAGAATCAGTTTATCCGTTGAATTCGCCTGTGCTGAGGCGAACAGGACCACGAACGGGAACAGCGCGTTCTTTATGTTTACGAATCTGGACATGTATTGACTCTGGCGACGTGATTTTCTGCATTATTTGCAATTTTGACGCTTTTCACCAGCCCATCCTTGCGAGTGTCGGCTTATATGCCGACGTATTTATGCTATGTTGCGCGACCGTTCCTGCTGTCCGTCCACGATGCCGCCACGTACCCTGCATTCAGCCCCGCTTTCCGCAGCACTGCGAGTAGCGCTGTTCTGCATGCTCGCGTCGCTGCCATCGGCCGGAACTGCCCAGGCCCTGAACGACCATGACAATGCGCCCCTGACCGGCATCTTCGGCTTTCAGAACAGCATTGAGGGCGGTAGCCTGACTGGCCAGGGCCGGCACGGTGTCAATCTCGCTTCCGTTATTTCGAGCCATTCCATCGTGAAGATCGGCACGGATGAGCAAGTGACCTTCGATGGCGAGACCACCCGGCTCGGCCTGCTGTACCGCTACGGTGTCAGCGACCGGCTGGAGCTCGGATTCGAGTTACCGTATATGTGGCATGAATCCGGCAACCTGGATTCGATCGTCAATGGCTGGCACCGCATTTTCGGACTACCGAACGGGTCGCGGAATTTGCTTGAGAACGACCAGATCAATTTTGAGTACATCAGCGGATCGGGAGAGCAGGTTGGCCTGTCGCAGAGCTCAAGCGGCCTGGGCGATATCCGGCTGCTCGGTGGACTGTACCTGTTCGGCTCCGAAACCAGCAGTACGGCCTTGAGATTCAGTGTCAAGGTACCGACCGGCGACAGCGATCGCTTGCACGGCAGTGGCGGCACCGACCTGAGTATCGGCATCGCTGCGGACTTTAGCTCACTTTGGGGCGTCGAACCGCTGAACGGCTTCTATCGAATAAGTGGAACCACTATCGGCGAGCCCGATTTCCTCCGGGACCGTTACCGCAGTTTCGTCGGCAAGGCGTCCGGCGGCCTCGGCTTTCAGTTGACTCGCGTGCTGGAGCTGCGCGCGCAGGCGACTCTCCGCACACCTTCTTATGTGTCTGAAATCAACGCACTGGGAGACTCTTCGGCGATGCTCTCCTTCGGTGCTAATTTTCGACTATCCGAAAGCTACAGGCTGTCTCTCGGGGTCAGTGAGGACATCAACGTCAGCACCGCCCCGGATGTGACCTTTATCATTGCGCTGGACTATCACGGCGAATGAGCTTTCTGCTCGTGGTCTGACCCGTGACCAATTGGACGCCTGTTTTGCGGTATATTTGACCCGCACGCGACACGCCAACGCACAATAATCAAAGGACCTCAAGAAAATGCGCGCATATCTGCTTTGCGTATGCCTGATCGTTTCCGCCTGCACCGGCCCCGCGGACAATGCGGTTGACGCCTCACGCCACGCCGCAGCTTCCGAAGTCTGGACTCGTGGCGCCATGATCTCTGCCGCAAATCCGCACGCAGTCAGGGCAGCTGCCGACATACTCGCGAAAGGCGGTCATGCGGTGGACGCCGCGATCGCTGCGCACGCGGTATTGGGTCTGGTCGAACCGCAAAGTTCGGGTTTGGGTGGCAGCGCATTTATGCTGGTGTACGAACGGGCGTCCGACTCCTTGGTCGTACACGACGGACGCGAGACGGCGCCGGCCGGCGCAACCACCGATATGTTCATGCGCGATGGCGAAGCGCTCGGGTTTCGCGATACCTGGCAGATGGGCATTAGTATTGGTGTTCCCGGGACCGTCGCTTTATACCAGGTCGCCCACGACACGCACGGCAAACTGCCGTGGGCCGATAATTTTGAGACTGCAATCGCACTTGCGGCGAATGGATTCGAGGTTTCGCCGCGTATGCACAACTGGCTCGCACGACTGCACGCCGCAGTCAATCTGGATCACAGCCCGGCGATGGCCGAATACCTGTATCCGGGCGGCGAGCCACTGCCAGTGGGTTTCATGCGCCAGAATGCCGGGTACGCCAACACTCTGAAGCGGATCGCGATGGAAGGGGGCGCTGCATTCTATTCCGGCCCGATCGCAGAATCGATCGTTGCCAGGGTCCGGGAGCTGCCCGATCCCGGCTCGATGTCGGGCGTTGATATGGCGAATTACAATGTGAAGACGCGGGACGCTGTCTGTGGCGCATTCCGCGCTGACACGATTTGTTCCGTTCCTCCGCCATCGTCAGGCGTAGCACATATCATGATTGCCGGCCTTTACAATGAACTGTCGCAGGACGCGAACGCCAGTCAGGCGGACAAGGTGCGGTTTTTCGTCGACGCGCAGCGGCTGGCTTACGCAGACAGGGATCAGTTTGTCGCCGACCCCGATTTTGTAAATGTTCCGGTCGATGCGCTCATCGACCCGAAATATATTGCCCATCGAGCCACCGAACGATTCGCGCCTGCAGCGTCACCGACGCCCGGAGACCCGGCAGCGGTGCTCGGTCAGGACGCTGCGGCCTGGAAGCGGGGCGCGGACACGACCCGGGA
>Ga0255052_10001150_pt1 | contig 20239 bp, 15 predicted proteins | sample JV7_2_21_MG_FD_188632 | JGI IMG/M metagenome (GOLD analysis project Ga0255052, IMG submission 188632) | Seawater microbial communities from Jervis Inlet, British Columbia, Canada - JV7_2_21 | ecosystem: Environmental > Aquatic > Marine > Inlet | place: Canada: British Columbia | collected... | reverse complement strand
CTTGGCCATGGCGATCTGATGCTGACGGGACAGAACGATGGGGTTGTCCTCGCGCAGATAGCCCAGTTTCTTGGCATGGTGAGCCGAGGTGGAAACCTTGGCAAAGCCGATGGTCTCGAATGCCTTCTGTACCGCCATCATCGGCCCCAGCTTCTTTGGCGGCATCTTCTCCAGGAAGTGCTCGAGAACCCGCAGATTGCCCCCGGCCCCCGGTATCAGCCCCACACCCACCTCTACCGCACCACAGTAGAGCTCGGCGAGGGCGACGATCTGTCGGCAGGGCGCCACCATTTCGAAGCCGCCACCCAGGGTCATGCTGAAAGGAGCGGCCACCACGGGAAACGGTGCGTACTTGATGAACTGGGTGATGTCCTGCAGTGTCTTCGACACGTGCTCGATGACAGCGAACTTCTTTCTCTTGGCCAACTCGAGGATCAATGCCAGATTGGCGCCGGCGCAGAAGTGCGTGCCGTCATGAGAGATCACCAGACCCTTGAGCTTCTGCTCCTTGGCGTAGTGGAGGGATTGCCCCAGAACATCCATGATAGCGCCGTCGATGGGGTTTAAATCGGGTTGCAGGGCCGAGTGGAACTCGACGCAGCCGACCCCGTCATCCAGATCGACGAGAGAGGCGCTCCAGTTCCGCAGGATCTCCTTGCCCGCAGCCTTCTGGTCGGCAAGCACGATCGTGCCGGTCTCCTCGGCGACGGGCTTGGCAGCCCCGGCGGCTGCATCGAAGAAGAGCGCCGTGCCCTGCTCATCGCGGCCGTAAAACGAGGTCTGACCGCTGCCGAGCATCTTCTCGACCAGTTCGGGCACCGGCTTGTGCTCGTGCCGCATCCGCAGCACCGATTTCTCCACCCCGATGGCGTCCCAGACCTCGAAGGGGCCCAGCTCCCAGCCAAAACCCCAGCGCATGGCCCGGTCGATCTGGACGATGTCGTCGGCAATCTCACCGACGCGATTGGCGGCATAGGCGAGGGAACCGATGGTCACTTCCCAGGCGAACTTGCCGGCAGCGTCCGGGTTGTAGACCAGGGCGTGGAGTCGTTTGCCGGTGTCGGTATAGCGCCGTGCCACACCGATCCCGTCCATGCGGGGTTTGTCCTTGGGTTTGTACTCCAGGGTTTCGAGATCCAGGGCGAGGATCTCCTTGTCCTGTTTCTTGTAGAAGCCACCCTTGGTCTTCTGGCCCAGCCACTTGCGCTCCAACATGGTCTCGAGCAGCTCCGGTAGCTCATACATATCTCGCCGCTCGTCTTCCGGGCAGCGCTCGTAGGCGGTCTGGGTCACGGCTGCCAGGACATCGAGACCGACCAGGTCCGCCGTCCGGAAAGTCGCCGACTTGGGCCGGCCCATGATCGGTCCGGTAATAGCATCGACCTGCTCGACAGTGAGCCGCCTCTCCTGGGTGGCCTTGAGGGCCAGCATCATGCCGAAGCTGCCGATACGGTTGGCGATGAAGTTCGGGGTGTCCTTGGCTTCGACAACCCCCTTGCCCAGAGTCTCGCTGATGAAAGCGGTCATCTGTGTCATGACCTCCGGCAGAGTGCTCTCCCCCGGGACGATCTCCACCAGCCGCATGTAGCGCGGCGGGTTGAAGAAGTGGGTGATCAGGAATCGCTGCCGCAGCTTCTCGTCCAAGGACTCGATCAAGCTCGCCAACGGCAGCCCCGATGTGTTCGAGGAGAGGACCGCCGCGTCTTTCAGGTGGGGTTCGATCTTGCCGTAGAGATCGTGCTTCCAATCGAGACGCTCGGCGATGGCTTCGATGACCCAGTCACACTCGCCAATCCGATCGAGATTCTCTTCGTAGTTGAGCGGTGTCACCTTCTCGCTGAATCGCTTGTCGAAGAAAGCGGCCGGCTTGGCCTCGAGAGCAGCCGCAAGGCCGCCTTCGGAGAGCTCCTGGTTCAGGTCGAACAGCAGGACCTCGAAACCGGCGCTGGCAAAGAGAGCCGCCAGTTGACTGCCCATGGTGCCGGCGCCGCACACCCCGATGGTCTTGATGTCGGTCATCCTTGGCCCCTTTCGATAACCGTGGCGATTCCCTGGCCGGTGCCAATGCACATGGTGGCCAGTCCCTTGTTGGCGTCGTGCTGCTCGAGCACATTGATCAGTGTGGTGAGTATGCGGGCCCCCGAGGCGCCCAGCGGATGGCCGAGGGCGATTGCCCCGCCATGGACATTGACCTTGTCCAGCGGCCAGCCGGTCTCCTTGAGCACATAGAGGGCCTGTGCGGCGAAAGCCTCGTTGAGCTCGATGAAGTCCAGCTCATCCGCGCCCAGCCCCGCCTTTTCCAAGGCCTTGGCACTGGCCGGAATCGGACCCATCCCCATTCGGGTCCAGTCGACCCCCGCCACCGCGCGGGAGACGATCCGAGCGCGCACCGACAAACCTTTGGCTTGGGCAAACTCCTCGCTGCAAACGATCAGCGCCGAAGCACCGATGGAGATCGGGCTGGAAGTCGCTGCGGTCACGGAGCCATCCTCGAGGAAGGCCGGCTCCAGGGATTGGATCTTCTCTAGATTGGGTGCTCGCGGACCCTCGTCCCGTTCGATGACCTCCTCGCCCTTGTGGATGGTGACAACCTCATTGGCAAATTGCCCCTCCTCCCAGGCGTTCAGCGCCAGCTCGTGCGATCGGACTGCGAACTCCTCCTGATCGGATCGCGAGATGTCGAGGTCGTTTGCCAGGTTCTCGGCGGTCTCGCCCATGCCTATGTAGTAGTCCATCTCGGCCAGCTGGGGGTGGAACGACGGATTGAAGCCACCCATGGGGATCGCGAACATGTCCTCGACACCGACGGCGATCCCACACTCGATATCCCCGGCGACGATGGCCTGGGACAGCTGGTGAACCGAATCCATGGAGGAGCCACAGAAACGATTGACCACCTTGCCACCGGTTTCCTGGGGGATCCCGGCCAGCAGGGAGACTCCCCGAGCCATGAGCATGCCCTGGGTGTGCTCCGGAAAGGCACAGCCCAGCACCACGTCCTCGATAGCCTCCTTGGGCAGGTCGGGCTGGCGATCGAGCAGACCGGTAACGACCTGGGCAGCCAGGTCGTCGGCCCGAATACCCACGAGGTTGCCTTTCTTGACCCCCATGGGGCTGCGGACGGCATCGACGATCACGCTGGTTCGAGACATGAAAACCTCCTAGAAGGGGTATGAGCCACGGTCGTAAAGAACGTCGGTCAGGTGGTTGATTTCCTGTACCGGATCGAAGGGGAGCTGCAGATGCTGCATCTCGGTATCGAGTGTCGGCAGGGCCTGACGACCGTAGGCGTCTCCGAAAAGGGTGGGGCGCAGGCGATAGATCAGGCGCCATGCGTCTTCGAAGTAGGTGGCAGCGATCAGGCGGGCCAAGGAATGGCTTGTGGTGTCGATGCGCCCGTCGGTGCTGTTTTGCAGAATGCGATTGATGGAGGCTGACGCCGCGAAGTAGCCAATGGCCAAATCTGCCAGATCTTCGCCCACGATCTGGGCGTTGCGCAGATCCTGACCATAGAGCGAGATGGCTTGATAAAAGCTCTTCACCGTCAGGCGACGGGAAGCATCGAGTCCGGCGATCTCCCAGGCCAGTGGACCATCCTCGGCCGGCGGCGCCTGGTGCCATGTCTTCTCGGCATCCCGCAAGGGGAGATCTTCCATCAGGGCCTTGCGCAGAAAGTAGCCGTAGATGACCATCCGGTTGATCTCGTTGGTGCCCTCGAAGATGCGATCGATGCGGACATCACGATAGGCACGTGCCATGGGGTACTCCTCGGAGAAGCCATAGCCGCCGTAGATCTGTACTCCCTCATCGACAATCTTGGACATGGTCTCGGAACCCAGCACCTTGGTGATCGAGGATTCGATGGCGTATTCCTCGAGAGCAGTCATGGCCTGCTTGGGGTACTTGGGATCGTCGTGGTCCAGGGTAGAGATGCTCTTGTCCATCAAGCCGACGGCGCGATAGATGGCGCTGTCCAGCATGTAGGTGCGCACCACCATGTCTGCGAGCTTCTTGCGGATGGCCTCGAAGTAGGCGATGGGCTGGCCGAACTGCAAACGATCGAGGGCGTACTGGGTGGACTGCTCGACGATGAGCTTGCAGCCGCCGAGATCCGCGGCGCCCAGCTTGAAGCGGCCGATGTTGAGGACGTTGAGCGCGATGGGGAGTCCACCCCCAGGCTCACCCAGGAGGTTCTCTTTGGGGACCCGGACATTGTCCAGATTGAGAGTCACGGTCGAGGAGCCTTTGATACCCAGCTTGTGCTCCTCGGCACCGAGATCGACTCCTTCATAGTCACGCTCCACCAGAAAGGCTGTAACGCCGGCGCCCAGAAGGTCGGCGAACACCACATACAGGTGAGCCCAGCCACCGTTGGTAATGAAGACCTTGGTGCCGTTGAGGGTGAACGACGAGTCGTTGTCGTTGAGCTGCGCCGTGGTCCTGAGATTGGTAACGTCGGAACCGCTCTCGGACTCGGTCAAGCCATAAGCACCGAGATACTCTACCGAGCCGAGCTTCGGCAGGTACTTTTGTTTCTGTTCCTCGTTACCGAAATAGACGATGGGCAGGGTGGCGATACCGACGTGGCAGGAAAAGGTGACGACCCAGCTGGCGGAGCCACCGGTGGTCAACGCTTCGACGACAAGGGCCGAAGTCGCCTTTTTGAGCTCCATGCCGCCATAGGTTTCGGGGATGTCGATGGCCGCCAGGCCGAGCTCGCCGACCTCGCGCATCAACTCCAGTGAGAGATCACGATCGAGCTTCTCGATATTGTCGCGGTTCGGCCGAATGCGCTCGTCGGCGAACTGGCGCACCATGCGCTCGATCTCCTTTTGCTCCTCGGAGAATTGCTCACGAGTGAATACCGGCTGGATCACCGGTTCGACGAGAAAGGCGCCTCCCAGTTGAGCGGATTCGGGAGCGGTGTCCTGCTCTTGGGGATCGACAGTGGTGGTTTCTTGTTCTTTCATATTCGCCTCCGCTCGCGGCAATTCCAGCCGCGGTGCGTCATAAGTGTAGCATTTTTTGCTGCGGTGCGGCAAAATAGGCGTTGTGAGACGGGATGCGGTCACTCTTCGCAAGTCAACCAGCCTTGGTGCTCGAAGGGTCTGTGACGGAATTGGCTGCGCTTTGGCGGTCTGGAAACGAGAATTGATACGGACGGATAACAAGAGATGAAAGGCCAGATGGTAGTCGTTACGGGAGGCAATCGTGGTCTGGGGCTGGAATTCTGTCGCCAGTTGCAACGCCTGGATGCGCAGGTGATTGCGACGGCGCGGGATCCTCGCGCGGCCATCGACTTGCGGGCCCTGGAAATCCGCATCGAACCGCTCGATATCTCCGTGCCGGACAGCATCGACACATTCGTCGAGCGCCTGGGTGGTATCCCGGTCGACATGCTGATCAACAACGCCGGCATGGGTGGTGGAGAGAACGGGGTGTCCAGCCTCGATTTCTCCCAGATCGAGCGGCTCATTGCGATCAACAGCCTTGGCCCGCTGCGCTTGACCCAGGCCCTGTTGCCAGTTCTACGTTGCGGCAACAGTCGCCGGATCGTTCACATCACGAGTCAGATGGGGAGCCTGACCTCGAACACCGAAGGTGGCTACTATGGATACCGGGCCAGCAAAGCGGCCCTCAACATGTTCCACCGCTGTCTGGCGGCCGAGTTGGCGGGGAAGGGATTTGTCTGTGTAGCCCTGCATCCGGGCTGGGTCCGCACCGGGATGGGTGGCAACCACGCCCCGATCTCACCTGAGGAGAGCGTCAGGGGTTTGTTGGGAGTCATCGCCCGATTGACGCAAAGAGACAATGGCAGGTTTTTTGACTACACGGGAGCCGAGCTACCTTGGTAGGCTTCTCGGAGGGGCTGGGACCACAGCCAGACAGAGGAGGCTTCGATGAGACCGATTACCGCCGCGGATCTGATGAACCCTGAGGTTCTCTCGGTACCGGAGAACATGACCGTGCGCGAGCTGGCGCGCTTTCTCACCAACAACGAGATCACCGGGGCGCCCGTGGAGGACCTGAACGGCAAGCTCATCGGTGTGGTTTCGGTGGTGGATATCGCGGTAGTGGCTTCGGACGGCAGCAATGTGCGAGCCGATCGCTCGAGTCCCGATTTCTATGTCCGTGGCTGGGAGGACAAGATCTCAACGGAGGAGATCCGCGACTTCCGGGTCGACGATGAGGATCTCCTTGTCGGCGAGATTATGACCCCCACAGTCTTCTCCGTCGCCGAGGATACGAGCGTCTCCGAAGTGGCCTCGACCATGCTGCGCGGACATCTGCACCGTCTCTTGGTAACCCGCGATGAGCGCCCCATAGGCATCGTCTCCACCTCCGACCTGCTGGGTCTCCTGGTCGAAGAAACCCCCTGAACCGTCCGCGCCTCTGTGCCGGCCGTTCCGGAGGAAGAACACCTCGGTTGGGGTTGATCGAAGCATCTGGGATGACCTGTCTGGCGAACGTCTCGGGCTTGTAGGGGCCGGCCTCCGTGCCGGCCCGCCGATGCCTTGGCACCGAACAGTTGTACACGATGGACGACGGGAGGGCACAGAGGCCCTCCCCTACAGTCTAGAGGCCGCCTGACAGGTCACCCCAGACGCTTGGGTCGTCCCGTGCCTCGTTGTCTGTCATCCGCTTCCGAGAGGGCGGGGGCATCCATACGGTCCCCTTTCTCTACCATCCGGCCGGCACAGAGCGTGACTAGCCAAGGAAGCGGCCGTGTTTTTTGCGCTGAGCCCTCATGATCTTGAGCTCGCGTTCCCCGGGTATCACGACGTTCGGGTCCGGCTCGAAGTCGATCGTCCGGCTTCGCCCGCGGTAGGAATTGAGCTTCAGGATCAGCTTCAGCGTTTCGCGGCGGGCGAGGTGCTTGTCGTCGGAGCGCACGATCCACCAAGGCGACTTGGCAGTGTGGGTCTTTCGCAGAAGGCGGTATTTCTTCTCCGTGAACTCATCCCACAAGGCCTGGGACTGGAGATCCACTTCGCTGAGCTTCCACTGTCTCAGGGGGTCGTTGCGGCGGCGGTCGAAGCGACGCTGCTGCTCTTCTTTGGAGACCGAGAAGTAGAGTTTGATCAGATTTGTAGTCCCGGCGGCCAGAATCCGTTCCTCGTAGCCGACGACCCGTTGCATGAACTCGCGATACTGGCGTGGTGAGCAAAAGCCCATCACCGGTTCCACCATGGCACGGTTGTACCAGCTGCGGTCGAACAGAACGACCTCGCCGGCATGTGGGAAGTGCTCGATATATCTCTTCATGTGAAGCTCGGTCTTTTGCTCGTCGGTGGGCTTGCCCAGAGCTACGACTCGGTAGTGCTTTTCGTTCAGGTACCGAGCCACTCGGCGGATGGTGCCGCCTTTTCCCGAGGCATCTCGGCCATCGAAGAGGATGATGATCTTCCTGCCCGTTCTCTCCAGATGTTGCAGTAGCTTGATGAGCTCCGCCTGGTAGGGCATGAGCTCTGCCTTGGCGAAGTGACGTTCGAGCGCGCTCTGGATGACGCGCTTGCTTTCCTTTCTCTTGAGCCGCCGCCGGGCCGATCGTGCCGCCGCGAGCGGCTCGTCGGAGGGCAAGCTGTCCACAATGCGGGAGACGGCCTCGCGGATCCTGAACGTGTAGCCGGTCGGCTTCCGCGCTGGTCCGTCTGCGCCCTTTTTCTTTCTGCTCTCGGCCATGGTTGCTCTCCGTGCGCGATTGTACTTTGTCCGGCGTCCGTAGCTAGGCGACGTCCCGGAGCAGTGTCTTCGTTGCCGCCACGGTCCTCGACAAACGGTTCGATTCCTCCTCTATCGCCCGGCGCAAAGAGGTTGACATCGGGACGCGCATGAATATACTTGTAATATGCAAATAAACGATCAAGGGCGACAACTCGGCGATTTGTGCTCGGCTCTGGTGAGGCGATTGCGACTGCTGGAGCGCAGCGAGATGTCTTGCTGTGGGATCCCCATGTCGCAAGCCGTGGTGCTGCAGACGCTCGAAGCCAATGAGGACGGTCAGCGCATGAGCGCCGTGGCAGACGCGCTGGGCGTGGCGCAAAGCACGGCCACGCGCTTGGTGGAGCCCTTGGTGCGTGACGGTCAGGTATGCCGCAAGCCAGCCTCCGATGATGGCCGGGCAGTGGTGATTGCCCTCACCGGCAAGGGCCGGCAGACGGCCACCGAGCTCTCGCGGTTGTCGCGGCGCTGGAGCGAGGGCATCCTGCAACGGATTCCTAGCGAGCAGCATCAGGGAGTGATCACGGCTCTGGAAACCGTGATCGAAGCAGTAAACGATTGCTGTGCTACGGGCTGCGAGCCCGAGCTTGTACAGCTTCAAAGGAGATCAGGACAATGACAGTCAAGACAAGTGAAGAGAAGGACACCATCCGCAACACCGTGCGCAGCGCCTACGCCTCCCGGGTAAAGGGAGGGGGTTGCTGTGGTCCCGCCAAGGGGGAAGCGTCGGCCGCGGACTTCGAGAAGCACAAGGCATCGGCGCTGAAGATGGGCTACTCGGCCGAAGATGTGGAGACGGTTCCGGAGGGAGCGAATCTGGGTCTCGGTTGTGGTGCCCCCCTGGCAGCAGCCCAGGTACAGCCTGGTGAGACGGTTCTGGATCTGGGTTCCGGTGCCGGCTTCGATGCCTTTATCGCTGCCCAGGCCGTTGGGCCCGAGGGCCGGGTGATCGGGGTGGACATGACCCCCGAGATGATCATCCAAGCGCGGCAGAATGCGGTCAAGGCGGATGTCGACAACGTCGAGTTTCGACAAGGCTATATCGAGGAGATGCCGGTAGAGGACAACACGGTGGATGTGTTGATCTCCAACTGTGTCATCAACCTCTCACCGGACAAGCCGGCGGTCTTCCGCGAAGCGTTCCGCGTCTTGCGTCCCGGCGGGCGGGTAGCAGTGTCAGACATCGTACTGACCGATCCCCTGCCCGAGATCGTCGCCGACAACATCGCCGCCTACGTCGGTTGCGTGGCCGGAGCGTCACTCCTCGAGGACTACCTCGGCTACCTGCGCGAGGCGGGATTTGAAGAAATCCATGTCACAGAATCACGACAGGCTGTAGAATCACTGCCCGAGGACGATCCCATCGTCCTCGCTGTCCTGGAGGGAACGGGCTCGTGCTGTCTCGACGGGCTCTCGGCAGAGATCAAAGGAATCGCCAGTCGTGTACTCAGTGCGAAGATCACAGCGCGTAAGCCCTAGGCGTCGATCCGCTATTCATAAGCTCGCCACCACGGCAGCCATCTTTGGCTGTCTGGTGGCGCTGGCGTGTCAAACGGCGACTGTCGAGCAACAGGCTGGCGGGGCCGGAGAGTCTGCGGCCCAGGTTTCGCAGACAGCCGCTCCGCCACCAGGAACTCCCAAACTGGTACTTCTGGTGGTCATCGATCAGTTCGGCAGCGCCGAGTTCGAGAGGATCGAGCCCTTCTTCACAGATGGCTTCCGGCGATTGATCGACAACGGAGTCGTCTTTCCACGGGGTGCTCATCAGCATGCAGCTTCCGAGACCGCGCCCGGTCACGCCACCATCAGTACGGGGCAATACCCCAGAGATCATGGAGTTGTCAGCAATTGGTACGTCGTGCCGGGATATCCGGAGTTGATCTGGGCCGGCGACGACGACGAGCATGGCAAGTCACCCCATCGGTTGATGGTCCCCACCTTCGGCGACTGGATCAAGGAGCGCTACCCAACAGCCAAGGTGTTCACTGCCAGCGCCAAGGCGAGGGCAGCGATCATGTTGGGCGGCCAGAAGGCGAACGCCGCTTTCTGGTGGGAAGAGGAGATCGGTCTTCTCGAGTCCTCGTCCTACTACGACGTTCCCGACTGGTTCGACCGCTTCAACAATCAGAGACTCACCGCGAGTTTCTACGGCAAGGTTTGGGAGCCGCTGCCGATGTCGGCTGCAGCGCTGGCCGAGGTGAAGGTGGAGCCCCTCGATCTAGGGCCTCTGAGCACGGGCTTTCCACACTTCTTTGGCGGGCTGAGGCCGGCCCCTGTCGAGAGCTTCTACGACGACCTCTGGGAGTCGCCATGGCTCGACATGCATCTGACACAGCTGGCCCACGCCATCCTGGCCGAGGAGCAACTGGGCACCGACAACGTGCCGGACCTGCTGGCCTTGAGCTTTTCGGTGTCCGATATCATCGGTCACCGATTCGGACCTCATAGCAGAGAGTACGTGGACATCCTGCTGCGGCAGGACAGACTTCTGGGTGAGATTCTGGAGCATATCGACAGCCAGGTGGGGCTAGATCAGACGCTGGTGGTCTTGACCTCGGATCATGGAGTCGTGCCGGCGCCCGAGATTCTGCAACGCTGGGGTGAGCCCGGCACCCGGGTCGACTGGGAGACGATTCATTGTGTCCAGCGGGCAGGCCAGGATCTGGCCGAGCGTCACGGAGTGGAACAGTGGCTGATCTCGGGCTCATACCTGGCGCCGGAGTTGAGCGAACAGACCGGGCTGTCGGAGATCGAGCTGGAGCAGCTGACGGCTCGACGTCTCGAGGAATGTTCGGCGGTGGAGAAGGTCTGGACTGACAGCGAGTTGACGGACCCCGAGGCCAGAGCCCGGCCGAGCGATGAAGACGATGAGCGCTGGTTGTTTGCCAATAGCTACTATCCAGGGCGCAGCGCCGAGTTCCAGATTCGCTACCGGAAGTACCTGATGAAGTCACGGGGCAGTCTGACGACCCACGGAACGCCCTATCTCTACGACCGACAGGTGCCGATCATCTTCATGGCGCCGGGACAGGCGGCGATGCGCAGCGACGAGCGGATTGCCACCATCGATATCGCGCCCACCGTCGCCGCCCTGTTGGGACTCACCGTGCCACCCGATGTGGATGGCCGGGATGTGACCTCTCTATTTGGGCCAGCGACAGCCGTTCAAGCCGACCCGTCACCCGTCAAGTGAAGACTCGGTGACCCTGACTGGGCGGGCACAGAGGTCCGCCCCTACTCGTTCACCGGGTGGCAGCGGGCCGGCCCGCGGGAGGGTTAGTCGACCGGGTTGTAATTGTACTTCTGCCCACCGATGGTCGCCTGGTACATCAGGCCGCCCTTGCCCATCGTAAAGACCAGCATGCCTTTGTGGTAATCAGCGGCGTAGGAGCCACCCGACCCACCGCTACTAGCGCCAGCAGTTGCGCCCTCCGAGCCAGCCTTGGCACCGGCACTGGCCGTGATGGCGATGGCGTTCGCCTGGGCATCGAACTCGAAGTTGCCACTGGTGAAGTCGTTATAGGCGCGCTCGTCCTCGAAGAAGACCACCTGGCTGTAGGCCTGCCCCCCAGCCTGAAAGCCGATGGAAACGTCGGTCAGGGAGGTAAAGCCAGTCACTTCGCCACCCGTGTACACCTGTCCCTTGCCGTGAGCCCCACCGATGCCCAGGCCGGCCTTGCCGATATTGGGAAACACCGCATAGCCATGGGCGCTGTCGAAATAAGGCGCGACATCCGAGGACTGCTTGAAGTTGTTGATGGTCTCGGAGTAGTCCTCGACCTTTCGCGCGGCCCAGGTAGCGCTGGCGAGACCAAGAACCATGATTGCCAGAATGAAGAGACTTCGTCGATGCATGTCCAACTCTCCTGTAGTTGTGATTCGAGGTCTGAATCCTACCTCCAACAGGCGTTGGTGTGGGAGATTCCTATTCGGGGCTGCACTCTGCTGCCACGCGCTGTGACTCTGCCGAATCGGTCGAGCCGCTCAGCACCCCTTTCCTCGCATCCTCGTACTTGGCCTCGGTCGTGAGGAGCGCAATCGTGGCCTCGCTGTAGTTGCAGGTCAGGGCGACCTGCCGATGCTCAATCCGCACCTGACAGTGATTCCCCTGCCAGCCGATGATCGTGTTCTTCGAGCTGCCGAAACCGGGGTAGGAGATGTGAAACACACCCGCGCTGCACGACCTGAGGTTGTCGAGGAATGCAACGCCGCTGTTCGGCAGTTGCGCTTCGCTCCCCTCGGAGCCCAGTTGCTTCCACCACATGATGTCCATGTCATCGTCGCTGGTGGCGCTGAGGTTCAGCAGGCCCTCCTCGTTCAGCTGCAGTGTGATCGTACCCATCTTGCCAGCGCCGAACACTGCTCGGCCGTCGAGCTCCTCCTGAGGGGTGAGCGTGAAACTGCCCCGATCGGCGCCGTTCTCGAGCAGAGTCAGCGTCGTCTGAGAAATCCTCATGTTTGAGCTGGCGACAACCTGGGGCATCTCTCGATTCATCTGCTCTCGACGATCGGGAGGCATCGGCGGATCCAGAGCATCGGCTGCCGTTATCGTGGCTTCCAAATCGAGGGCCCAGGTGCCGTGAAAGCGTTCAGGTACCTCAGCATGGAGAGCTTGACTGGAGCTTGCTGCGAGGACGAGAAGAACGAGTAGTCTGGCCATGATTCCCCTTTCTACCTGTTACCTACGCAGAAAAGGGGTGGAGCCCGCCACTAGTGCTCTGCTTGCTTGCGTAGATACCGCGAGACTCCTTCCACCGACATGGCTTTTGGATTGGCGAATTCCATGGCCATGGCGAGCTTATCGGGAACACCGGCCTCTTCGACTCGGTCGCGTAGGCGCCGGGCGTAGCGAACGACCCTCTGATCCCGGTCGAGACCTTCGTCCATCATCGAGCGCACAAAGCCGACAATCTCGTCCAGGGCCCGCTCGAGACCGTCCAATTGGCCGGCAACCTCTTCGGTGGCACCGTAGTGGGTGGGGTAGAGCGTGGAGACGCCGAGGCTTCGGATCTTGTTGATGGTCAGTCTCCAGGTCTCGAGGTGGAACTCGGGGGGCGGGGCAGGGACATCGATCCAGGGAGAGTCTGGGAAGCGGATCCCCGCGGCGTCACCTGTGAACGCGACATCAGCCAGATGGTAGACGTGGTGATGTCGGGCATGGCCCGGGGTCTCGATGGCGGTGAAGGTGAGCCCGGCGGCTGAGATGACTTCGCCGTTCTGGACCGGCACGACCTTCTCTGGCGGCGCTGGCAGGATGTCGCCCCACAGCATCTCCATCTCTTCTTTGTAGATTCTTGTGGCGCTGGCGATGAGCTTGCTTGGGTCCACCAGGTGGGGGGCGCCGAAGGGATGGACATAGATCGTGGCACCGTTCCTCGCCCACCAGCCGGCAGCACCGGCATGATCCAGATGGATGTGGGTGACCAGAACATGGCGGATATCGCCAGGGGCGACGCCGTGACCGTTCAGTGCCTCCAACAGGGTGGGCAGGGTTGAGCCGGGGCCCGACTCCACCAGCACTGGTCCCTCGGGTCCGAAGACCAGATAGGAAGCGATGACCCTAGAGACCCCTCTGTAATTGAGATCGAGAGTTTCAATGCGCACGGTTCACCTCGATTTCGGCTCTAGATCAGTGCCTGTCTCAGCACCTCGGCAGGGTGAAAAGCACGTCTGCCGGTGCCGTGCTCGATCTGCTGCCGGCAGCTGATGCCAGCGGCAACGATAGCAGTGTCTGAGGTGGCGTCGCGTATCGCAGGCAAGAGGGCCCGTTCGGCCATCTTGAGGGAGATGTCGTAGTGCTCGGCTTCATACCCGAAAGCTCCGGCCATGCCACAACAACCGGAATCGATCTCGGTTACAAAGTACCCCTTAGGGAGCGAGAGCACGTTGCGGCTCGGTCCCGTGCCGACAAGCGCCTTCTCATGACAATGACCGTGCAGCAGGAGCCGCCGTGGTTGATCGGTGAGATCGAGATCGAGAGCATCCTGCTCCTTCAACTGGGCCAGGTACTCCTCGAAGGTGAGGGCCAGGTCGGCGATGCGCTCGACACGGGGGTCTTCGGGCAGCAGATAGTGATACTCGTCGCGCAGGGTCAGAATGCAGCTGGGCTCGAGTCCGATGATCGGCAAACCCTGTTCGGCCAGAGGTGCCAGGCGATTGACAGTGTCCAGCGCCGCCAATCGCGCCTCGTCCAGAAGGCCCTTGGAGATCATGGGTCGACCACAGCAACGGTGGCCGGGAAGGGTGACTGCCAGGCCGGCAGCTTCCAGCACCTCCGTGGCGGCGATGGCCACCTGGGGTGTGTTGTAGGTATTCCAGGTGTCATTGAAGAGCACGACCCGGCCGTTTGTGGACCTGGGAGGTGCCAGGCGATTCTCGAACCAGCTCGTAAAAGGTTGATGGGCGAAGGCAGGCAAGGTTCGCTGACGGGACACTCCGAGCATCTTTTCCATGGCAATGCGCACAGGCATGCTCTTGAGCGCCGTGTTGGCGAGCCCCGCCAGACGACCGCTGAAGAGGCGACCCAGGTCGGCAATGTGGCCGAGAAGGAGGGATCTGATGGGTGTGCCATGGGCGCGGTTGTAGCGGGCCAGAAAGTCGAAGCGGAGCTTGGCCATGTCCACCGACGACGGACACTCGGCCTTGCACGCCTTGCAGGCTACACAGAGATCCATGACCTCGTACATCCGCTGGCTGGTCCACTCGCTGGGAGGCAGGTGGCCGGAGAGGACCGCCCGCAGCGCGTTGGCTCGACCGCGGGTGCTGTGCTCCTCATCGAGAGTGGCCATGAAGCTGGGACACATGGTGCCGCCAGACGTCTTCCGGCACGAACCGGCGCCGTTGCACATCTCGATGGCCCGATCGAGCCCCAGGTCGTGTCGAAAGTCGACCTGGGCCTCGGGAAGCCGGGCTCGATAGGCTTCGCCGAAGCGTAGGTTCTCGGCCATCTCCGGCGCTTCGACGATATTGCCGGGGTTGAGCAGGTGCCACGGATCGAAGATCTGTTTCACCTCTTTATAGAGGGTATAGAGGTCTCTGCCGAAGAATCGCTCGTTGAGCCAGCTGCGGACCCGGCCATCGCCGTGCTCGCTCGAGAGCGAGCCGCCGTAGCCACTCACCAGTTCTGCCGAGAAGGAGAGGATCTCCGGCAGCTTGGCTATTTCGGTGGCCTGTTTGGTGTCGATCAGGGGCCGGACATGCAGGCAGCCAGCGCTGGCATGGGCGTAGTAGGCGACTTTGGTGCCGATCTCATTGCAGAACTTCTCGATGCGGGTGATGTATTCGGCCAGGTGCTCCACCGGCACCGCCGCATCCTCGATAAAGGGGACGGGCTTGTGATCCCCTTTGACGCTCATCAGTAGACCGAGGCCGCCCTTGCGGACCGCCCAGACGTTTCCCTGCTGCCGGGGGTCGATGGCGGTGACGATGCTGGTGGCGCCGACCTTTTCCCGCCAGAGTAGGGCTTTGAGGCTGTCGATCTTGGAATGCAGCTCGGCTTCGCTCTCGCCGTAGCACTCGACGATGAGCATGCAATTCGGGTCGCCGTCGATAAAGGTCTCGAGGAGACGGGAATACTCGGGCGCGTCGCGGCAGAGCGTGATGGCCATGTGATCGAGGAGCTCGACAGCTGAAACATCCGCCTCGAGAATGACGGGGACGGAGGACAGGGCCTCGTGGAGACTGTCGAAATGAACCAGCGCCAGGGCCGTGTGAGTGGGCAGGGGTACGAGCCCGAGGGTGATGTCGGTCATGACGGCCAGGGTGCCCTCGGCGCCGCAGACCATGCTGGCCAGGTTGAACCGGGGATCGCGTGGGGTCTTGAAGGACAGGTCGCCATCGACGAAGCGATCCAGGTTATAACCCCCTCTGCGCCGCCAGTGCTGGGGGGTTCCGTCCCTGATGGTTGTCTGGTTGTCCTCGTTCCCCACCAGGGCAGTGAGACGGCGATAGATCTCGGCTTCCAGGCCCTGGCGCTTGCAGCGGTCCTCCACCGCCGCAGGCTCCAGAGGCTCGAGATAAGCCTCGCTGCCGTCGCTCAAGATCACGTTCATCTCGGCGACATGGTCGGCCGTCATGCCGTAGAGGATCGAGTGGGCGCCGGTGGAGTTGTTGCCGACGATGCCACCCATGGCTGCCCGGTCGCTGCTGGCCGGATCGGGGCCGTACTGGAGGCCGTGCGGTCGCAGATGCCGGTTGAGCTGGTCGAGGGCGATCCCTGGCTGCACGCGGACGCGGGCGGCTTCGACGTCGAGCTCCATGACTTCGTCGAGATGACGGGTCATGTCGATCACCAGGGCCCGGTTCACGGCCTGTCCAGCGAGGCTGGTTCCTGCGGTACGTGGTAGCAGGGGTACCCCGTACCGGGAGGCCAGGTCGACAGCGGCGCGAACGTCTTCGATGGTGCGCGGGATGAGGACGGCATAGGGCTCGACCTCGTAAAGGCTGGCGTCAGTACTGTAAAGGATCCGACTGTAGCGGTCGCTGCGGAGATCGCCCGCCACGTGCCGGCCCAACTCGGCCAGGAAGTCAGGAAGCTGCGCCGGCGCCCCAGTTGTCATGCGACGTACACGGTCTTGATGTTGACGAACTCGCGGATGCCGAAGGAGCTCAACTCGCGGCCGTACCCGGAAGCCTTGATGCCGCCGAAGGGAAGCCGGGGATCCGACTTCACAAAAGTGTTGACGAAACAGGAGCCGGCCTCGAGTTGCTTGGTGGCGATCTCTTCACCCCGCTTCCGGTCGCCGGTGAAAACGGCGGCGCCGAGACCGAATTCGGTGTCGTTGGCGACCCGAAGGGCCTCCGCTTCATCATCTACCGGGATAACGGCGGCCACCGGCCCGAAGAGCTCCTCGGCATAGGCGGGCATGCCCTCCTGAACGTCGGTGAGAACGGTGGGCGGATAGAACGCGCCGAGTCCGTCGGGGACCTCCCCACCAAGTAGACAGCGGGCTCCCTGCTCCACGCTGCGGAGTACCTGTTCATGGAGCTCGTCGCGAAGATCGCCGCGGGCCATGGGGCCGACCTCGGTTGCCTCGTCGAGTGGGTCGCCCATCTTGCTGGCTGCCATGAGTGCCACACACATCCCTTCGAATGCCTGACAGTGACTCCTGGGGACGATGAGGCGCTTCGCCGCGATGCAACTCTGACCGGTGTTGAGGAGGCGACCGGCGACGCATCTCTTCACAGCGACCTCGAGATCGGCGTCGGGAAGGATCACGTACGGATCGCTGCCGCCGAGCTCGAGGACGGTCTTCTTGAGCAGCGCGCCGGCCTTCTGGGCGACGGCCTGGCCGGCCGGCGTGCTTCCGGTCAGGGTGATCGCCCTGACCAACGGGTGTTCGATCACCGGCTCGACCGCAGCGCTGCCGATCAGAAGGGTACGAAAGGCGTTGTCCGGATAACCAGCGTCGCGAAAGATCTCCTCAATCGCGAGGGCGCAGCCCGGCACATTGCTGGCATGCTTGAGAACCCCGGTGTTGCCGGCCATCAGGGCGGGAGCGGCAAAGCGAAAGACCTGCCAGAGCGGGAAATTCCAGGGCATGATGGCCAGCACCAGTCCCAACGGCTCAAAGGCGACAAAGCTCTTGTAAGCGTCGGTCTCGATGATCTCTGGGGCGAGGAAGGACTCGGCGCTCTCGGCGTAGTAGTTGCAGACCGAGACGCATTTCTCCACCTCGGCGCGGGCCTGAACGATGGGCTTGCCCATCTCCCGGGTCATGAGCTCTGCCAGGTCGTCGGACCGTTCTCGGAGGAGGGCAGCGGCACGAGTGAGGTGTTCTGCCCGTTCTCTGAAGGAGGCTTGGCGCCAGTCCAGGTGGGCCTCATGAGATGCCGCGACGATCGCGGTGACCTCGGTGGCTGTCATCTCGGGGTAGGTGGCGATGACCTCTCCGGTGGTGGGATTGACACTTTCCAGACTCATGGCTTCTCTCCGGTCGGTGGCTCACACTTTGGCGATGGCAAGACAGAGGGCGAGAGCAGCGTTGGTTGCCAGGTTCCAGATCACGTTGGCTCCCAGTGCGGGAATGGGTACGGGATCCTCGGATGCCGTGAGGGCCCAGCGGGTGGGTGGGATCAGAGCGACGCTGGGCAGGACGGCGAAGAGTGACAAGGCGGGCAGTGCTCGGGTCTGGACGCCAAGGATCAACGCGATGGGCACCAGCCAGCCCAGGACAACATAGATCCCGGCAGCTCTCCGCCGCCCCATGAGAGTAATCAAGTTACGGCGCCCGCCCTTGCGATCGGCCTCCTCATCGGGAAACTCGTTGAGTAGTAGCAGATTGAAGGTCATAAAGAAGGGCGGGATAGAGGCAGCGATGACGGCCGGTCCGAGCTCGCCGCCCTGGACGAGAGCAGCGCCCAGGACCGGCAGGGTTCCAAGACCGAGGCCGGCAAAGAGCTCACCCAGATAGACACGGGCCAGAAGGTCGGAGTAGCCCAGCACACAGATGGCGCCCAGGATGTAGATGGGCAGCAGCTGAAGGCCTATGGAGTAGAGGAAGTAGGCACCGACGATGATGCCGAAGACCGTGCCGCTGATTCCCACACCAAGTGCGATGCGAGCCGGCTGACCGCCGGGCAGCGTGCCGCTGCCACCGCTGAACGGGGTGCGCTGGGTCTCGAGATCGATGCCGCGGCGAAAGTCGCTGTACTCGTTGAAGGCGTTGACGGCGGCATGAAGGGCCACGAGCCCGAGCAGGGCTGCGACAGTGGCGACAGGATCGAACGTGCCGTCATAGGCTGCCGCGGCAGCACCCACTGCCACCAGGGTCACCGGTAGGAGCAGGAAGTTGGCTCGTGCTACACCGAGATACGCATTCAATAGCTGGTGTGCTCCCAGTCGTCGCCCAGACAGAGCCCGGTCTCGCGGGCGGTGCAGACGATGTCCGACTCCAAAGGCACGGTTTTTATCCGGCTGGTGGCCTCGGATATGGGCACGGTCTTCACATGGGGCGGGTCGAGGGCCACCATGACTCCCGACTCACCGGTTGCGATGACTCGGACCGCCGCCGCGCCAAAGCCCAGCGCCATCACCCGGTCGCGGGCTGTCGGGGTGCCGCCCCTCTGCAAATGGCCGAGAACCACATTGCGGGTCTCTTTGCCGGTTCTCTCGTGGATCTCTCTGGCGACCTGTTCGCCGATGCCACCGAGGACCACCTCTCGACCCAGTTCCTTGGGTCCCTTGGTCATCATCTCGCCACCAGCTGGTTTGGCACCCTCGGCCACCACCACGAGGCTGAACCGTCGACCGCGGGCTTCCCGGGTCATGATCTTGCGGCACACCGCGTCGATGTCAAAGGGGATCTCCGGGATGAGCGCGACATCGGCTCCACCAGCGATGGCGGCGTGCAGGGCGATCCAGCCGGCATAGCGCCCCATGACCTCGACGGTGAAGACTCGCTCGTGGGCCTCGGCGGTGGAGTGCAGGCGGCCAACCGCGTCCGTGGCGACAGTGACAGCCGTGTCAAAACCGAAGGTCACGACCGTGCCTGCCAAGTCGTTGTCGATGGTCTTTGGGACGCCGACAACGAAGATTCCCTTGTCGTGGAACTTCTGAGCGATGCGCATCGAGCCGTCGCCGCCGATGGCGATAAGGGCGTCGAGACCCAAGCGGCGGAAGTTCTCCACCACTTCGTCCGAGCGGTCGACCACCGTCTCGGTGCCGTCGGGCAGCTTGATGGGCATCTCGAAGGGGTTGCCCTTGCTGGCCGTGCCAAGAATCGTGCCGCCCAGATGCGTAATGCCCCGCACCTTGGAGTGATCGAGCGTCATGATCTTGCTGGTATCGAGCAAACCGGCATAGCCGTGTTGGATGCCCAGCACCTCCCAGCCACGGTTCTCAGCCGACAGAACAGCTGCCCGAATGACTGCATTGAGCCCGGGCGCATCACCCCCGCCGGTATTGATCGCAATGCGTTGCACTTCGCGCCTACCCATATGGAAAGTCTATCCCTTCCCCCGGTGCCGGGCGTGCAAGATGGCATGTTGGGATCGAGCCCTTTGAAATCCGGTTGTTGTTCTGTCCTGCCTCGCTTATGTGACAAAAAGTGGCGATCCTCGTTGCTGAGTCCGAACCGGGGACCAGTAGAAGAGTGCAGGTAATTGTTGAGTCAAGGAGGTGAGGAGACGAAACCTGCAATCTTGCGTGCCCGGCACCGAAGCGCAGGAAGATGCAACCTTGCATGCCCGGCACGAGACGAGGACGGGATAGGCTTGGGGGTGATGGGGCGAGTCGAGTTTTCGTTCCGACCCTGGGTGCGGAGAACCAGTCGCAGGGCGATGGTTTGGGGTATTGGGATCGTGGCGGTGCTGGGGTTGGTCACGTGGTGGTTGCGGGCACCCGGCAGTGCGCCGGCGGGACGGGCCTTCGGCGTGCTGGTGTTCTACGGCGTTCTCTTCTGGCTCACACTGTTCAAGATATGGTGGACCGGTGGCAAGCCGGCCGTGGTGGTGGAGGAAGACTGGCTCGGGTACCAGCCGCTCCACACCTTTGCGCTGAAGAAGATCCCCTACGACA
>Ga0255052_10001149_pt1 | contig 20255 bp, 20 predicted proteins | sample JV7_2_21_MG_FD_188632 | JGI IMG/M metagenome (GOLD analysis project Ga0255052, IMG submission 188632) | Seawater microbial communities from Jervis Inlet, British Columbia, Canada - JV7_2_21 | ecosystem: Environmental > Aquatic > Marine > Inlet | place: Canada: British Columbia | collected... | reverse complement strand
CTGCTTATGTCGATCCAGTTATTGCTGATGGTCGTCGTCGGCGGCCTCGGTTCGATGCACGGCGTGTTCTACGGTGCAATCTTCATCGGTCTGCTGCCGCAGGGCATTGCGATCATGCGCGATACGCTGCCGCCGGCGATCGGGCAGTTGCCGGGCCTGGAACCCGGCATATTCGGCCTGATTCTGGTCTTGTTTCTGATTTACGAGCCGCTCGGCATATACGGGCGCTGGCGCAAGATCCGCCAGTTCTTCGACGAGTTTCCCCTGTACAGAAAGGCAACGCACAAGCGGCAGAAAAGCTATCTGCGAACGGAGCGTGTCCGGTGAGCGGGGCATTACTTGGCACGACGAATCTAAGCCTCAGCTTCGGCGGCGTGCATGCCGTTCGTGATGTTACTTTCGAGGTCGAGGAAGGCGAGGTCTACAGCATCATCGGGCCGAACGGTGCAGGCAAGACCAGTATCTTCAATCTGATCAGCCGCCTGTATGATGCCGATTGCGGCAACATCGAATACCAGGGCGAGAGCATCATTGGAACGCCGCCGCACAACATAGCCCGCCTCGGGATCGCGCGGACATTTCAGAATACCGAACTTTTCGAGCACGAGACCGTACTGAAAAACATGCTCATCGGCCGGCACATACACCGAAAAACCAATTTCCTGAGTGAACTGTTTTTTCTACCCGGCGTTTCCGAACAAGAGCTTCAATTTCGCCAGATCGTCGAAGACGTGATCGATCTGCTCGACCTTCAGAGCTATCGCGACCAGATAATCGGCAGTCTGCCCTATGGCGTCCGCAAAATGGTCGAAGTCGCCCGGGCGCTCTGCATTCAGCCGAAACTGTTGCTGCTCGACGAGCCGTCGTCGGGTCTCAACCCGGAGGAAACCGAGGACGTCGCGTTCTGGATCGAAGACATTAATCAGGACTACGGCGCCACGATCATTATGGTCGAACATGATATGAACCTCGTGACCCGCACATCGAATCGTGTGATGGCACTTGCCGACGGCGCGGTGCTCGCCATCGGCTCGCCGGATGAAATCCAGAATCATCCGGAAGTGCTCAGGGCGTATCTCGGGGATTGACGTGACAGCATTGCTCTCACTCAGAAACATCGAAACCTACTATGGCCCCATCATGGCCATTCGGGGCGTGAGCCTCGAAGTCCGCGACAAGCAGATAGTTACGCTGCTCGGCGCGAACGGCGCCGGCAAGACGACCGTCCTGAAGACGATCAGTGGTGCCATGGATCCGCAAAAAGGAACCGTGACACTCTCGGGAACGGAAATTCAGAGCCGCGACCCGGACGTGGTTGCGCGCCTGGGTGTCGCTCATGTGCCGGAAGGGCGAGAGGTATTTCCGTTCTTGTCGGTAGAGGAGAATCTTCGCGTCGGCGCGTTCAGCCGCCGCGACGGGGAAATCGATGATGACCTCGAGCTCGTCTTTCAATACTTCCCCGTCCTGCAAGACCAACGGAAACTGCCGGCAGGATTCCTGTCGGGCGGACAGCAACAAATGCTGGCGATCGGTCGCGCCCTCATGCTTCGGCCGAGCATCATGCTGCTGGATGAACCATCTCTCGGACTGTCGCCACGGCTTGTATCGGAAATAGCCGCAATTATCAGGCGCCTCAATCGGGAGCAGGACGTTACGATTCTGCTGGTGGAACAGAATGCCAGGATGGCGCTGGAGATCAGCGATTACGGCTACGTCATGGAGATGGGTCGGGTGGTCATGGAGGACACCAGCGAAAGACTGCAAAACGCGACCGACATTCAGGAATTCTATCTCGGCATGAAGGACGAGGGCGTCCGCGGACGTCGTCGATGGAAGCAGAGAAAGACCTGGCGATGAACATGGCGAAACCGGACAACAAAGTGGTCATCGACGGCTGTGACACGATTTGCCGCTTGTTCCTGAAGCGCGTAACAGAAATTCCTGACAAGGTCGTCATTCGCGAAAAAGACTTCGGCATCTGGAATGAATATACCTGGGCAGATTTTGGAGAGCAGGCGCGCCTGACGGGTCTAGGTCTGATGGCACTGGGGCTGAGACGTGGCGATATATGCTCGATCGCCTCGGAGATAAACAGGGAATGGATGTTCGCGGACCTCGGCATCATTGGATCGGGTGGCGTTACTAACGGCGTCTATCCGACCGATTCACCGGACCAGGTCGATTACCTGGTCAACGACAGCGGTACGCGGTTCTATTTTGCAGAAGACGAGGAACAGCTCGACAAGGTTCTCGATGTGCGTGAGAGAACACCGACCCTCGAGAAGATAATCATCTTCGATATGGAGGGCCTCAGAAGCCTCGATGACGAGCAGTGCATGAGTTTCGATGCGCTCCTTGCGCTCGGCAAGGAGTACGGCGAGAAGCACCCGGATGCCTGGGGTCTGGCTATCGAGGCGGCAGATCCCGAGGACCTGATGGTTCTGACCTATACATCGGGTACAACGGGACCGCCGAAAGGCTCGATGATCAGCCAGCGAAACATGTTGTTCATGATGCAGGCGGTGCAGGTCACCTACGGAATCTACGATACTGACGAACAACTCGGCTTCCTGCCGCTCGCCCACATCGCGGGACGTGTTTTTTACACGTTCTCGGCCATGGAGTCCTGCGCGACGGTCAACATCGTCGAAAGCCTCGAGACGACCGTTCAGGACCAGCAGGAAGTAGCCCCGACCGCGCATTTCGCCGTACCCAGGGTCTGGGAAAAGCAGTATTCGACGGTCGCGATAAAGCTGAAGGAAGCCACGGCGCTCGGGCGCTTCGCCTATGAGAAGGCACTGGCGATCGGGACTTGTGTTGCAGGCTATCGCAAGCGTTTCGAACCGGTGCCACTGCATTGGCGCGCTTTGTTCTTCTTCGCAGACTTTCTCGTTTTCAAAAACATCAGACAGATGCTCGGTATTGACGACAGTCGCTGGTTGTCGACGGCCGCCGCACCGATCGCACCGGACCTGATTGACTGGTACTGGGCGATGGGTAAGCCGATGTACGAGGTCTATGGACAGACGGAGTGCACGGCGCTCGCAACGGGAAACACGCCGGATGCCTTTCGAATTGGCAGCGTGGGAAAAGCGATCCCGCGGGTAGATGTGAAGCTGTCGGACGAAGGGGAGATCATGATCAGGAGCCCCGGTGTCATTCAGGGCTACTGGAATCAACCGGAGAAGACGGCCGAGACGATTCGTGACGGCTGGCTCTATACGGGCGATGTCGGCCGAATCGATGACGACGGCTATGTCTATATTCTCGATCGCCTGAAGGACATCATCATCACGGCCGGCGGCAAGAACATCACGCCGAGCGAGATCGAAAACCAGCTCAAGTTCTCTCCTTATATATCGGATGCCGTCGTCGTCGGTGACAAACGCCCCTACCTGACCTGCCTGGTCATGATCGACCATGAGAATGTGACCAAATTTGCGCAAGACCACGACGTGCCGTTTACGAATTACACCAGCCTCTGCCATACGCGCGAGGTCAAGGATCTCGTTTGGGGCGAGATTGAAGGTGTGAACTCGAAATTCGCCCGCGTCGAGACGATCAAGAAATTCCGCCTGATAGACCAGCTGCTCGACCCCGAAGACGAGGAACTCACGCCGACGATGAAGCTCAAGCGCAAGGTCGTGAACGTGAAATATTCCGACCTCATTGATAGCATGTATTGATCATCGGGGAGGTCTCATGAATCGTTTGAACTGGGTTTTAGTGGCTGCGTTGGGACTGCTGGGCGCTTGCGGCGGCGGCGATGCCCCGGAGACCGGCACGGGCCCGGCCGTCAGGGGCGTAACGGACACGGAAATCGTGCTCGGCACGCACACGGATCTTTCCGGGGCGATTGCGATACTCGGTGTCGACGGGGCCAACGGCACGCGTATGCGCTTCGAGGAGGCGAATGAGGCGGGCGGCATTCACGGCCGCAAGATCCGTTACATCGTCGAGGATTCCCAGTATCAGGTGCCGAAGGCCATTCAGGCTGCCAACAAGCTGATCAACCGGGACAAGATATTTGCGATGGTCATGGCAATTGGCACGCCCACCAATAATGCCGTTCTGACACAGCAACTCGAGGCCGGCGTACCGAATCTGTTCCCGATCACGGGTGCCCGATCGATGATCGAGCCATTCCACAAACTGAAATTCCATGCGCGGGGTGTCTATTACGACGAAATTCGGGCGGCAACGAAGTTTTTTGTCGAGGAGCATGGCAAAAAAGTGCCCTGCGTCGTTTACCAGGACACCGATTACGGCCAGGAGATATACGACGCAGCGCTTGATCAGGCAACGGAGATGGGGCTCGAGTTGGCAGCAGTTTCCGCGCACAAGCCAACCGAAAACGAATTTACGGCGGCGATACTCAGGCTCAAGAATGCCGGTTGCGACCTCGTATTGATGGGCACTGTGGTTCGGGACACGATTCTTGTATTGGAAACTGCACGCAAGATGGGCTGGGAAGACGTTTCCTGGGTCGGAAACAATGCCGCTTACAACCAGGCCGTTGCCGATCAGGAAAGTGGCTCCGGTGAGGGTTATTACGCGTTCGTCCACATGGAGATGATTTATCGTGACAACCCGAGATCGGAAGAAGTAGCTGCCTGGTGGGATAAATTCGTCGAAAAGTACGGACATGAACCCGAGTACATTGCATTCGAGGCATATCGAAATGCCGACCTCGTCGTCAAAGGCCTGGAGAACGCCGGGCGCGACCTGACTGTCGATACGCTCATTGCCGGCCTCGAAGCGATTGACGATTACGAAGACATTTTCGGCTACCGGCTGTCATTCGGGCCCGAAGATCACAAAGGTGTCAGTGAGTCGACGCTGTCCCAGATCAAGGACGGCAGATGGCATACGCTGGCGGAGTCGATCTCCTACTAACGATGTCGCAGGTACTGGAAACCAGGCAAAACGAAATCGCCGATGGCGTTCTGACGCTTTGGCTTAATCGACCTGAGCAGCGCAACAGCCTGACCCGGGAGTTGATGTCGGAGATAACTGCCGCGATATCTGCTGCCGGTGATGATGCCGATGTTCGCGTCGTCGTACTTGCAGCCAATGGACCGGCATTCTGCGCCGGGCACGATCTCAAAGAGCTTACCGAACACCGTGGCGATTCGGACGGTGGCAGGCAATTCTATGAAGATACAATGCGTCAGTGCTCCGTGATGATGCAATCGATTGTCAGGTGTCCCAAGCCGGTCATCGCCCGCGTGCATGGTATTGCCACTGCCGCCGGGTGTCAGCTCGTCGCTAGTTGTGATCTGGCCGTTGCCGCGGACACTGCAAGGTTTGCGACGCCCGGCGTCAATATCGGTCTGTTCTGCTCGACGCCGATGGTCGCGCTGAGCAGAAATCTGAGCCGCAAGCATGCGATGGAGATGTTGTTGTTCGGGGAAATGCAGCCGGCGAAGCGCGCCGAGGAGATCGGCCTGATCAACAAGGCGGTGCCGGAAGACGAGCTGGATGCCGAGGTGAAGAAGTTCGCCGAAAAAATCGCGCAAAAGTCGACGGTAGCGATAGCGATCGGCAAGGAAGCGTTTTACGATCAGGTCGAACAAAAGCTTGGTGATGCCTACGATTATGCGTCCGACGTCATGGTCCGGAATATGCTCGCCGAGGAAGCTCAGGAGGGCATCGGCGCGTTTCTTGGTAAACGAAGTCCCAGGTGGTCGAAATGAAGCTTCGAATTCGTGATAACTCGATACGCCTGCGCCTGACACAAACAGAGGTGGACACGGTCAGTACCGAGGGCCTGGTCAAGGCCCGGGTATCGATGCCGGGCGGGTCCTCGCTCGACTATGTCCTCGAAAGCTCGGCCGCGACCGTCAAACCGACGGCGCGATTTTCGGATGGTGCATTGACAGTGCATCTGCCGGAATCCGACGTCAGGCATTGGGCGTCGACTGAGCAGGTGTCGATCGCGGCCGATGAAATTCTCGATGATGGCGATCTGCTGAAGATCCTGGTGGAGAAGGATTTCGCCTGCCTCGCGCCGCGCGAGGGCGAGGACGAATCAGACATGTTCCCGAACCCGATCGAGGGTCAGGATTGATGTCCGGGCCCCGCTATGCGAGCTTCAAACCCGAGACCCTGAAATTCCTGAGGGATTTGAAGAAGAACAATAATCGTGACTGGTTCAATGAAAACAAATCACGGTACGAAGAGCAGGTTCTCGATGTCGCGCTGAATTTCATTCAGTCGATGCACGATCCGCTGAAGAAAATGGCGCCGCATTTCACGGCAGTGCCCAAGCGCATGGGCGGATCGCTGATGCGTGTTTATCGCGACACGCGCTTTTCGAAGAACAAATTGCCATACAAGACCAACATCGGCATTCAGTTTCGCCACGAGCAGGCGAAGAACGCACATTCGCCGGGTTACTACGTCCACATCGATCCCGACGACGTATTCATCGGCGCCGGCATGTGGCTGCCCGAGTCTGAGCCTTTGCTGGGAATCAGAAGACGTATTGCCGATAAACCGACGGAGTGGCAGCGCGTCATGGGCGACAAGTCTTTTTCCCGGCATTTCAATCTCGGCGGGACATCGCTGAAACGGCCGCCGCGTGGCTTCGACAAGGATGACCCGATGATCGAGGACATCAAGCGCAAGAGCTTCATCGCGGTGAAGAACATGAGCCATGATGACGCCCTGAGCCCGCAGTTTCAGCGCAAGGTTGAAACGGCGTTCGAATCGGCGAGCCCGTATATGAGATTCCTTTGCAAGGCCGTCGGCGTCCCTTTTTAACTGGCTATGTGACCTGATTTGGCGTCGGTGCTAGAATCCGCGCGCCTGCCTAACTCCCGGACTTTCATGGCTGTTTTCGACGATCCTGCTTTTGACGACCACGAGCGCGTGGTCTTCTGCTCCGATTCGGATACGGGCCTCGAGGCAATCATTGCCATACATTCGACCGCACTGGGCCCGGCCGCCGGCGGCTGCAGGCTATGGAACTACGAATCGGCCGATGCAGCCTTGCACGACGCCCTGCGCCTGTCGCAGGGCATGAGCTACAAGAACGCAATGGCAGGCCTCGAATTCGGCGGTGGCAAGGCCGTCATCATCAAGACCGAGGACTTCAATGGCAGCGACGCGCTGTTCGAGAAATTCGGAGAGTTCGTCGACAAGCTGAACGGCGACTACGTAACAGCCGAAGATGTGGGTATGAGCGTGGACATCATGGAAATGATGGCGCGCAAGACCCGCCACGTCGCCGGGCTGACACCGAAAGCAGGCCAGGCCGGTGGTGACCCGTCGCCGAAGACGGCATTCGGCATATTCAAGGGAATCGAGGCGGCAGCAGAATTCAAGCTGGACAGGAACGACCTGAAGGGCCTGAGGGTCGCAGTGCAGGGCGCCGGTCATGTTGGTTATTATCTGTGCCGTCACCTGCACGAGGTCGGCGCAACATTGATCGTTGCCGATATCGACGAGGCCCGGGCGCAGCGAATATGCGACGAATTCGGCGCGACCTTGGCGCCACTCGACGAGATTCTTTTTCAGGATGCAGATGTCCTTGCTCCGTGCGCGCTCGGTGCGATCCTGAACGAGCGAACAATACCGCAACTCAAAGTCAGCATCGTCGCCGGCGGCGCGAACAACCAGCTGGAGACCCACGCAGACGGCCAGCGCCTGAGCGACGCAGGCATTCTTTACGCGCCGGACTACGTCATCAACGGCGGTGGAATCATCAACGTTTCATGCGAGTACTCGGGTGGATGTACCGACGAACAGGTCATGGAGCTTGTCGCCGGGATTGGCCCCCGGCTCAGGAGAGTATTCGAAGTGGCGGCGGAGAGTGGCAAACCGACCAACGTCGTTGCCGACGATCACGCCCGCAAAATTATCGCTGCCGGCCTCCACGGATTTTCTAAATAGCCCCGATTACTTTTGCAGTTTGCGGAGTTCGGCGAGCAGTACTTTCGGGTCCGGCCGGTCGATAACAAAACGGGACAGCTTGGCAAATCGAATGATGCCGGCCGCATCGATGACAAGGGCCGTCGGCCAAAGGGTATCGTCACCGTATTCTTTCTGATGATCGCCGGGAACGCCCGCCGGCATCACGAGACCCAGTTGCCTTGCTGCTTCGAGCCGATCGTCCAGCCAGAAATCAAATTCGACCTCGAAAAACTCTGCGACGCGCCGGGTGGTTTCGAGTGGTTTCGGTGTGACCAGAATCAGCTTTGCACCAATATCGACGATGTCTTTGTAGTATTTGGTCAGGTCTTTGACCTGGCTCGTGCAAAACGGACACCAGTTACCGCGGACGAAGAGCATTACGGTTGGTGAGCCGATGACCTGCACTGAACGGATCGGATTGCCGGACTCATCCGCAACAGTAAAATCGGGTAATGACCGCCCCGGCCTGAGTCCGTCGGGAATCCGCGGACCGGCTTTTTTCCGCAGCAACATCCAGACAATGACGATAAGGAAGACGACCGCTGCGCCAATCCACAACGCTATTTCACCCGAAGTGCCCAACTCTCCCATGCCTCAGTATGACGCGAGCACAAGCGAAGAGACAAGTGTGTCGCTAAGTTGCGATAATCGTCCCGTGACCCAAAGGACCTTTGTGTGAGCGAAAACCCGATCATCTGGCGCCCCGATCCCGAGAGCTTGAAGCAAACCGCGATGTACCGCTTCATGAAAGAGCGGTCTTTCGATTCTTACGACCGCTTTTATCAGTGGTCGATCGACGATACGGCAGGTTTCTGGCAGGCCTTGTGTGATTTTTGCGAGGTAGACTTTGCAGAGACCGCAGACGAGGTGCTCGTACAGCCAGGTGACATGACGACGGCCAAATGGTTTCACGGCAGTGAGCTGAGCTATGCGAAACATCTCCTGCGCTATGACGGCGACAGGGCGGCGATCACTTTCCGCGGGGAACGAGGCGACAGGCGCGAGCTGAGTTTCGATGAACTGCGGCAGTCGGTTGCAGACATCGCGCAGGCCCTGCGCAATGCCGGAGTGGTAAAGGGCGACCGTGTTGCCGGATATCTTCCAAATTGCCCGGAAGCGATTATCGCCATGCTGGCGGCGACGAGTATCGGGGCTATCTGGTCGAGCTGTTCCCCGGACTTCGGCATCAATGGCGTTGTCGATCGATTCGGCCAGATAAGGCCAAAAGTATTTTTTTGCGCCGATGGTTATTTCTACAACGGCAAGCGACACGATTCCCTTGCCGCGGTCAACGGTGTTCTCGAGGAAATCGAAAGTATCGAACGTGCGGTCGTCGTATCATTCTCGAGCGAGGATTTCGACCTGGATGATATCCGCGACGCAGTGCGCTGGCAGGATTTCGCTATCGAGAAATCGACACTCGAGTTTACGCAGGTCCCCTTCGACCACCCGCTGTACATCATGTACTCGTCCGGGACTACCGGCATTCCCAAATGTATCGTTCACGGCGTTGGCGGTACCTTATTGCAGCATCTCAAAGAGCATGCGATTCATCTGGACATAGGGCCGAAGGATCGCCTGTTCTATTTCACGACCTGTGGATGGATGATGTGGAACTGGCTTGCAACCGGTCTCGCATCTGGTGCGACGCTCATACTTTACGACGGTTCACCGTTCTTCAACGATGGCGATATTCTTTGGCAGATCGCCGACGATGAAAAAATGACAGTCTTCGGCACCGGGGCCAAATACATCTCGGCGCTGGAGAAAGCAGGCGTGAGGCCGAAGGACAAATTCGAATTGTCGAACTTGCGCGCCGTCTTATCGACCGGCTCGCCGCTCTCGCCCGAGAGTTTCGATTTCGTTTATGACGCTATCGCCGGCGACATTCAGCTGTCATCGATTTCGGGCGGCACCGATATCATCAGCTGTTTTGCCGCAGGCAATCCGATCTTGCCGGTACGGCGTGGCGAGTTGCAGTGCCTTGCGCTCGGCATGGCGGTCGAGATCTTCGATGACGATGGCAATTCGATCATCAGCGAGAACGGCGAGCTGGTCTGCACAAAGGCATTTCCCTCGCAGCCGGTCTGCTTCTGGAACGATCCGGACAATGCGAAATACTATGCCGCGTACTTCGAACGATTCCCGGGCGTATGGGCACACGGGGACTATGCCGAAATTACAGACGAGCGCGGCATGCTCATTCACGGCCGCTCGGATGCAGTCCTGAATCCCGGCGGCGTGCGTATCGGCACCTCTGAAATCTACCGGCAGGTCGAGCAACTGGACGAAATCCTGGAGAGCATTGCGATCGGACAGAACTGGGAAGACGATGTGCGCATCGTGCTATTCGTGGTGCTTCGTAATGGCGTCAAGCTAAGCGACGAGTTGCAAGAGAGAATCCGCAAATCGATTCGTGATAACACGACGCCGCGCCACGTTCCGGCGAAGATTGTCGCAGTTCCCGAGATACCGAGAACGATCAGCGGCAAGATCGTCGAACTGGCGGTACGATCCGCCGTTCACGGCGAGGAAGTGAAGAATACGGATGCACTGGCCAACCCCGAGGCGCTTGCTCATTTCCGTGATCTGGCGGAACTGGGCACGGCATGACTGTGGATCGGCAGGCGGGACCAGAGATTACCGGCGTCTCGATCGCGAGCGGCAGGGTCCTGCCCGAATGGATCGATCTCAACAGCCATATGAATGTTGCCTACTATGTGCTTGCCTTCGATCATGGCGTGGACGACTTGTGGAATCAGCTGGGCATTACATCCGAATACGTCGAAACCACAAGATGTTCTACATTCGCGGTCGAATGCCATATCACGTATCAAAGGGAGTTGAAGGAGAACGAGCCTTTCAGAGTCACATCGCAGATACTGGCATATGACGCGAAACGCATCCATCAATTCCAGCGCATGTACCACGCAGAAGAGAACTATCTGGCAGCGACTGCCGAGTGGATGAATTTGCACGTCGATCTGAACAACAGGCGGGTTACTCCTTTTCCCGATTCTGTATTGTCGGCGCTAGGCGAATTCACTGAACGTCAGGGCGTGTTAGCAAGGCCGAAGGAGGCGGGTCAGACAATGCGTGTCAATAAGCCGATATTTTCCGGTGTCGAAAAATGACAAAGTACCTGCTGGCGATCGATCAGGGAACGAGTAGCAGCCGTACGGTGATCTTCGACGCTGCGGCTGCTGTGGTTGCGAGCGCCCAGCAGGAGTTTCCCCAGGAGTACCCGAAGCCGGGTTGGGTGGAACACGACCCGGAAGAAATCTGGAGCTCCGTCGTCAATGTGACGAAAAAGGCGCTGGCGGATAGCGGGGCCGGCGCTGGCGAAATCGCCGCAATCGGTATCACTAATCAACGTGAGACGACGCTTGTCTGGGATCGGGAGACCGGCAGGTGTGTGCACAATGCGATCGTCTGGCAGGACCGCCGAACCGCGGATTATTGCCGGGCGCGCAAGGACGAAGGGGTGGAAGAATCGGTAATCGCGAAGACCGGGCTGCGCCTCGATCCGTATTTCTCGGCCACAAAGCTTGCATGGATCCTCGATAACGTTACGAACGCGCGTCGGATGGCGAATGACGGCAAGCTCGCATTCGGCACGGTTGATTGTTTTTTGCTCTGGCGCCTGACCGGCGGACAGGTGCATGCGACGGATGCGACGAATGCATCGCGCACGATGCTTTTCAACATTCATACGCAGGAGTGGGATGAGGAAATGCTGGAACTATTCGATATTCCCGCCTCCCTTCTGCCCGAAGTCAAAGACAGTGCCTGCGAGTATGGCTCGACCGATACCGGCTTGCTCGGCGAGTCCATACCGGTATGTGGAATTGCCGGCGATCAGCAGGCCGCCTTGATCGGGCAGGCAGGGTTCGAGACCGGAGTTACCAAAAGTACATACGGAACCGGATGTTTCGTTATCGCGAACACGGGTGAGAAGGCGCTCGAGTCCAAAAACAAGCTTCTGACGACAATCGCTTATCGGCTGAACGGCGTGGCCACCTATGGCATCGAAGGCAGTATTTTTGTCGCCGGATCGGCGATGCAGTGGCTTAGAGATCAGCTCGGGATTATCGGGTCGGCCGGTGACTCGGCGGCGATCGCCAGTGCCGGCGGAATCGTGGATCATGTTCACGTTGTGCCCGCATTTGCGGGCCTGGGAGCGCCTTATTGGGACCCGGATGCCCGCGCTGCGATCCTCGGCCTTTCGCGCGACAGTGGTATCGATGAAATCGTGACGGCGACATTGCAGGCCGTCGCCTACCAGACGAAGGACCTGATAAACGCGATGGCGGACGACGGCATTCAGCCGAATATTATCCGGGTCGACGGTGGCATGGTTGCGAACGACTGGTTTTTGCAATTCCTGTCAGACATTCTGAATCTGACGGTCGAGCGGCCACGAAACGTCGAGTCAACGGTTCTCGGCGCCGCCTATCTGGCGGGACTGACCTGCGGCATCTTCTCATCGACAGGCGATGTGCAAAAGTTGTGGCGCAGGGAAGCGCTGTTCGAACCGTCGATGCAAGACGATCGTCGCGAGCGCCTGTACCGTGGCTGGCTCGACGCAGTCGCGCGGGTGCGGACCTAGGTGAAAAACCTCAGGTACGCGACCGTCCCCCAGGTTGCGGCCACGATGACCAGACTCAGGAAAACAGCAGCCGAACCCAGATCCTTGGCGCGTCCGGACAACTCGTGATGTTCCTCGCCATGCCGGTCGACCGCAGCTTCGATCGCCGAATTCAACAGCTCGACAATCAATACCAGGACACAGCAAACAATCAGGATGAATCTCTCGAAACCCGTGCGCCCCAGCCAGACCGCGAACGGAACCAGCAAGACGGTAAGCGCGATCTCCTGACGGAACGCGGCCTCGTGCTGCCACGCGTGCCCGAATCCCTGCGCGGAAAACCTGGCCGCGCGGATGATTCGACGTATGCCGGTATTGCCCGGTTTACCCATTACGGAGTCCCATGATCGATCGCCTGCTAGTGGGCGATATTACTGCAAAGCCGGTACACTTCGCATTGCAGGAGACAAGAACAATGCCGACCGTGCCACAAGAAGAACTGAGCGACTACATCGACAAGCCGACGGACCCTTCCGACTGGATACTGATCGATCAGGACCGGATCAATCAGTTCGCCGACGCGACGCTGGACCATCAATTCATACATGTGGATGAGGACAAGGCGGCGCAAACGCCGTTCGGCGGGACTATTTCGCACGGTTATCTGACGATGTCGCTGATTTCCCATTTCCTGGGCGCCTGTGGAGTGCGCCCGGATAACACCGTAATGGGCATCAATTACGGCTCCGACAAAGTGCGATTCTTGCAGCCTGTACCGGTGAACAGCGAAGTTCGCGGAATCGTGACGCTCAAAGAAGTGGGTGAAAAAGCTCCCGGGCAGTTGCTCATGAGAAACGGGGTTACGATCGAAATCAAGGGCCAGGAGAAGCCCGCGCTGGTCGCAGAAATTCTAAGTATGTATATCGTCCAATAATTAAACACAGGTAAGAAACAGCATGACTATCAGATTCGACGATCAGGTCGTGATCGTCACGGGTTCCGGCAATGGCCTGGGAAAATCACACGCACTGGAGTTTGCGCGACGTGGAGCACGTGTCGTTGTCAACGATCTCGGCGGAGCAAGGGATGGATCCGGTGGGTCCGGTGACGCAGCGGGAGCGGTAGTTGAAAAAATCACCAGCGGCGGCGGCGAGGCTATCGCAAATGCCGCAAACGTCGCGGAATATGAGCAGGTTGATGCGATGGTCGGCGAGGCGATCGACAAGTGGGGCAGGGTCGACGTTCTGATCAACAATGCAGGGATCCTTCGGGACAAGACGTTCGCGAAAATGGAGCTCGCAAATTTTCGCATGGTCATGGACGTCCATTTGCTGGGGTCGGTCAATTGCACCAAAGCCGTGTGGGATCATATGCGCGAGCGCGAATACGGCCGGGTCGTCATGACGACCTCATCGACCGGCTTGTACGGAAATTTCGGCCAGACAAATTATGGCGCCGCCAAGCTGGCGCTGGTCGGCTTCATGAATACGCTGGCCCTGGAAGGCTACAAGTACGGCATCAGGGTCAACACGCTGTCACCGGTCGCGGCAACGAGAATGACCGAGGATCTGATGCCCGAACAGGTCCTGCAATTGCTTCGGCCCGAAGAAGTGACACCGGCAGTCATCTTCATGGCCAGCGAGGACGCGCCGACCAGGCAGATCATTGCCGCGGGCGCCGGCGGCTATGCGCGCGTTGCAATCTCCGAAACGCCGGGAATTTATCTGAACCCGGATGAAAGAACAGCTGAAAACGTCGCCGCCAGCTGGGAACGAATCGCAGACACCGAAGGCATGCGTGAGTTGCAGAACGGCGGCGAGCAAACAGAGAAATTTCTCATGCAAGCGGCCGAGGCACTCGGCATCAAGCTCGGGAGTTGAATGTGAAAGAAGCCGTCATCGTATCAACCGCACGCACACCGATAGGCAAGGCCTACCGGGGCGCCTTCAATAACACCGAAGCACCGACGCTTGGCGCACACGCCATTCGGGAGGCCGTTTCGCGCGCCGGGGTCGAACCCGACGAAGTCGACGACGTGATCATGGGTTGCGCGATGCAGCAGGGATCGAGCGGACAGAACGTTGCGCGTCAGTCCCTGCTTGCAGCCGGCCTTCCCGTCACGGTCGCAGGCATGTCGGTCGACCGGCAGTGTTCGTCCGGCATGATGGCCATCGCGATCGCCGCCAAACAGGTTCTCGAGGACAACATGCCGATCGTCGTCGGTGGTGGCCTCGAATCGATCAGTCTGGTGCAAAACGAGCACTACAACCAATATCGAACGTCGGACCCGAACGTGCTCGAAGCGGCGCCGGATATCTACATGTCCATGCTCGATACGGACGAACTCGTGGTAAAGCGTTACGGTATCAGCCGGGAGCAACAAGACGAGTTCGGGCTGCGGAGTCAGCAACGTACGGCTGCCGGGCAGGAAGCCGGCGCATTCGATGATGAGATCGTACCGATGACGACGAGCAAAGGCGTCATGGACAAGGAAACGAAGGAAATCAGTTTCCACGAAGTGACGCTCGATAAGGACGAAGGAAACCGGCCTGACACCACGCTGCAGGGTTTGAGCGGCTTGAAAACAGTTTTCGAGGACGGCGTCATTACAGCCGGCAACGCCAGTCAGTTATCGGACGGGGCATCGGCGGCGGTCGTTATGGACAGCAAACTTGCCGAAAAAAGAGGATTGGAGCCGCTCGGCATCTATCGCGGATTGGCAGTAGCCGGCACGGAACCGGACGAGATGGGAATCGGCCCGGTCTACGCCGTGCCGAAACTGCTGGAGCGAACCGGTCTGAAACTGGATGACATCGGTCTGTGGGAACTCAACGAGGCATTTGCCGTACAGGTGATCTACTGCCGTGACAGGCTCGGCATTCCAAACGACTTGCTCAACGTCAACGGCGGCGCGATCTCGATTGGCCATCCTTACGGCATGTCCGGCGCGCGGCTGGTCGGCCACGCCCTGATCGAAGGGAAACGGCGTAACGTCAAGTTCGTTGTTTGCACGATGTGTATTGGTGGCGGCATGGGCGCCGCGGGTTTATTTGAAATCTGCTGATGCTGCGCGCCCGGCAGAAGCTCGATAAATACAGAATCACAGGCCGCATCGCGTCCGGCCCGTTGGCGGATGTATACAAAGCGTTCGACACAGTTCACAAGACGAGAGTCGCGTTAAAGATTCCGAAGACCAGCGGCGGCATAACAGAGGAGGAATTCCTTCACGAAGTCCAGGTTGCCGTCAAACTGAAGCATCCGAACATTCTGTCGGTTCAGAACGCGAGCTACATTGGCGACAAGTTTGTTATCGCGATGGAACTCGGCGAGGAATCGCTGGCCAATCGCATCGAGAGGCGCATGTCGACCGCACGGGCGCTCGACCTCGCTGGTCAGGCACTGGCTTCGCTCGCTTTCGCGCACGAACACAAGATCATTCATTGCGACATCAAGCCGGAGAACTTCATACTGTTCCCCGGCAACGTACTGAAACTCGCGGATTTCGGTTTTGCCAAACTCAGTTTGCGAACACTCAAAGCGTCGGGCTCAGGCACGATCGATTACATTGCGCCCGAGCAGGCGATGGGCCGGCCGAAGTTCCAGTCCGATGTTTTTTCACTGGGCCTGGTGTTCTATCGTCTTTTCTCCGGGAAACTGCCGGAGTGGCCATTCGCGTGGCCCATGGTCGGCAATGAGCAATTGAAAAAACGGGTCAGGGCCGAATTCGCCGAGATGATACGTAAGGCGATTCAGCTCGACCCGGCCGACCGATACAAGAACGCCATCCAGATGCAGGCCGCGTTCGAGAGACTACAAATCGGCGCGCGCAGACAACGGCGTTCTCGTGCCAAGAAGCCGCCCAGGCAGGGCGTCTCATGGCGGCAGATGCAGTGGCGCGAATTTCAACGGCAATTCAAGTCGGCGCTCGATACCCGCCACCACTGCCGGCGATGCGAGGGTCCTGTGGCCGAGAGCATGCAGGCATGTCCCTGGTGCGGCTTCGACAACCCGGCTCGTGGTGCGGCAAGCCGGATGCCGGCACACTGCCCGCGTTGTGAACGCGGCGTCAAGAATGACTGGGACTACTGCGCCTGGTGCTACGGTCCCGGTTTCATGGCGGAAACCGACCGTTTCTATTACGACAAGCGCTATACCAGCCGCTGTACCAACAGCCGCTGCCGCGAGCCGATAATGCAATTCATGCGTTACTGCCCCTGGTGTCGCATGAAGGTCAGGCGGCCGTGGAAGATCGAGGGCAGCAAACATCGTTGCCGCGCCTGCAAATGGGGCGTCGCAAAGGAATTCTGGAACTACTGCGCCTGGTGCAGAGAACCGGTCAGGCGAGAATAATGAGCGGAATCGATATCGCGATGCTCGACGGCGCGACCGGGCCCGACAGCATGGAGGAAAAACTGGGCGGCGGCACGCTGGTCGCCTATACGGACCGTTCACCCGACAAGGAAACAGAAAACGAGGACACGGTCGCGGCGATTCCCTACGGTCCCGACGCCGTGGTGCTCGTCGTCGCGGATGGCGCCGGCGGTTTGCCCGGGGGACGGCGCGCCTCGCAGGCTGCCGTTAAGAAACTCGCCGACTCATTACACGAAGCGATGACGGAAACGATGCTGCTCCGCACCGCGATACTGAACGGCATCGAAGCGGCGAACCGGGCGGTACTCGATATCGGCAACGGCTCGGCGACAACCCTGACTGTTGTAACGATTGAAGGCCTGGTCGCGCGGACCTACCAGGTCGGCGACTCGGAAGCCATCATTGCCGGACAGCGCGGTCGCATCAAATCGCAGACGATGGTGCATTCGCCGACCGGATTCGCGGTCGAAGCCGGCTTCCTCGACAAGCGCGAGGCGCTGCACCATGAGGAGAGGCATCTCGTTTCCAACTTCATCGGCACGACCGACATGCGCATCGACATGGGCCCGGCGGTCAAGCTGCGGCCAAGGGATACCGTTCTGCTGGCAAGTGATGGCCTGACCGACAACATTCATATCGATGATGTCATCAACATCATGCGTAAGGGGCCGCTGGACAGGGCGATAGAATCGATGACACACCTTGCGCGTCATCGAATGACCAATGAATCGAAGTTGCAGCCAAGCAAGCCCGACGACCTTTCGGTACTTCTGTTTCGAAAGCCGTTTAGACCAGCGGTAAACTGATGACAAGCTGCAGACCGCCTTTCTCGCTGTTTTTTGCAAAAATGTCGCCATCGTTCAATCGAATTGCCCGTTGCGCGATGGCCAGGCCGAGACCTGTGCCCGTGTCCGGCGCGTCCTTGGTCCTGTAAAAGGGTTCGAATAATCTTGACAGTTCGGATTCGTCCACGCCTGGTCCTTCATCGCTGATTTCGATCTGTGCATTTGCGTCCTGTTGAGACAGTCGAACGCTGACGGTACTATTTGGCGGACTGTGGCGTACTGCGTTACGGATCATATTTTCGATTGCGCTGACCAGCGCGTCCGGGTAGCCGATTATTTCTGGCGATGCATCGTAGCTCGCCTGTACGCTGACGCCGTCAATGCCGGCGGATTTGCATTCGTAATTGACGTTGTCGATAACCTCCCTGATCAGATCGGCGAGATCTACGCGGGCACGTTCGGCTTGCGGGCTCGAGTCCATGCGCGTGTAACTCAGTATTTGTCCTATCAGCTCGTCCAGGCGCTCCGCCTCGGCATTGATGCGTTCGAATTCCGGCAGGTCGCCGGCCTCTCGCCTGGCCAGTTCGAGTGCTACACGCATGCGCGCAAGGGGCGATCTCAATTCGTGCGATATATTCTGTGACAGCTCCGTTTGTTGCTCGGCAGAGCGCGCCAGCTTGTCGGCCATCGAATCGAAATCGCTGGCAAGCATACCGAGCTCATCGCGGCGCTTGCCCACAGATGCGCCAACCCGGGCATCGAGGTTGCCGTCCGCAAGAGACACGGTGGCGTCGCGCAATTTTCTGATCGGACTGGCGATCGCGTGCGCAAGCAGATACGAGACTATGCCGCTCACGATCAGCGCGACTATAAGAAGAATGGATCCGTGCGGCGTTGGACCAAAGATTCCCGGCGGCCGGCGTGTCGGCAATACGATCAGTGTAAAGACCTGGCCGGTGGCCGAGACAAGCTGGGATAGTGGCCGCGCGCGGCGCAGGTTCCCCGGTTCCTGCCGCTCCGGTCCGTGATGTCTCATGTGGAGCCGGTGGCGGCCCATCAATCGTGCGATGTTGCCTGGAATCGGTCGCCCAAGGAGGTCGCGCCGCTCTTCATCCATCACGTAGATCGTAAGGCCGCGGTTTTTCGGAAAGTCCTTCAGCCATTGTACGAGGCCTTCGCGGCCGTCCTCATCCAGCGCCCTGCTTGCCTCCAATACGGTGTCGCCGTGCTCGAAATTCTCCATGGCTTCGCGCAGCCGCTCGGAATAATAGAAACCCGCGAGCGCTGCGATGCCGATCGTGATGCCAATGATCAGCCAGAAGGACAAAAATATTCGAATCAGAAGACTTCGCATGATTGTTACTGGTCCGGAAGCAGCAGGTAGCCTACGCCGCGCTGATTCTTGATGGATTCTTTTTGACTGCCGGCACGTTCGAGCTTGCCGCGCAGATTGCTGACATGCGTGTCGATACTCCGGTCATAGGGCAACAGTCTGCGACCGAGGGCCCGTTCGCTGAGCTGTTCCTTGCTGACCACGGCGCCCGGCGTTTCCAGGAGGCATCTCAGGATTTCGAATTCGGTGCCCGTCAGGCGCAATGCGTTTTCGCCGTGAGCAGCGCGCCGGGTGCGCGGTTCCAGTTCGATTTCGCCCAGGCAGAGGCGGCCCGAGTCGGGCTCCTCCCGATGCGATCGCCGCAGGATCGCTTTGATCCTTGCAAGGAGTTCGCGTGGATTGAACGGCTTAGCGAGATAATCATCGGCGCCGAATTCCAGGCCGATAATCCGGTCCACATCGTCGCCCCGTGCCGTAAGCATGATGACGGGGATATCGCTGGTTTTGCGAATCTCCTTCAGGGCATCGAGCCCGTTGATGCCGGGCAGCATGATATCGAGAATGGCCAGATCGAAATCCCCTGCCGCCAGAGAGCGCAGACCGTCCTCTGCATTGCCGCAGACAGTCAGATCCAGCCTGTCCGGCTTCAAAAAGTCGGTGAGCATTGTGCCGAGTTCCCGATCGTCGTCGATCAGAACAATGCTGGCCGAATGTTCAACGCCAACCATTGAATATTCCCTGGTGATGAGAAATACATCGTCTGCCAAAGGCGGCGAGGGCGCAACGGCGACTTGACAATTCTTTGCAATGTGCGCGCCTTTGCTGACATTCACGAGCATTTACTTCGCTATGCTACTGATCAGACCACACAGCGAAATTGGAGGACACAGGATGAAGGAGCGACTCATACAGTTTGCATTGATTACCCTGCTGCTTGCGGGCGTCGCCTCGGCCGAAGACGGTACCGATACCGACGTCGTGCATCGCGGGCATCACAGCATGCATCGCGGACATCACGACATGATGCATGGTGGTCCCGATTTCAGCCACATGGTCGAGCGAATGAGCCGGCACCTCGAACTCGATGACACGCAGGAGCAGAAGATTCGCAACATTGTCGACGCGGCGAGACCGGAAACCGAGGCACTGCGCGAAAAGGCGAAAGCGAATCGCGAAGCGATGCATGCACTCGACACTGCAGATGCAGCGTACGACGTGAAACTTCAGAATCTGGCCGTGCAGAACGGCGAACTGGTCACGC
>Ga0255052_10001148_pt1 | contig 20268 bp, 13 predicted proteins | sample JV7_2_21_MG_FD_188632 | JGI IMG/M metagenome (GOLD analysis project Ga0255052, IMG submission 188632) | Seawater microbial communities from Jervis Inlet, British Columbia, Canada - JV7_2_21 | ecosystem: Environmental > Aquatic > Marine > Inlet | place: Canada: British Columbia | collected... | reverse complement strand
TGACGACAAGAACCGCAACGCATCCTGATGCGACTGGTAGGCGACGATGAGTCCGGCGTCGGCGTGCTCGCCAAACGCCCTGCTGCCTAATAAGGAACCAGGTGCTTGCATAGGTTTCTCTTATTCGTGCTATTAGCCACATTATTACGCTTATGCACAGTATAACGTGGACGGGAACTCTTCAAAAGTGTGGTTTGTGGCTGCGTAATTCACGGCCAAGCAACAGTCAGCCGAACGCGAAGATACGGACGTCTAGCGCAACTTGGCCTTAACCACCTTGCGGTGCAGCGATTTCATCGGGAAGTTCAGCGCCAGGCGTATGGCTTTCGCCGCAATGTTGCTCTGCTCATATACACCGCGCGGGTTTGAGAAGCGTATGAAGCCCTCGATGCCGTGATAGCGGCCGGTGCCGGAATTACCGACGCCGCCAAACGGCAGTTCATGCTGCATGAAATGTACGATGACGTCGTTGCGCACCGTACCGCCTGACGACGTCCTGGTCAGAATTGTCTGCCACTCTGTGTCATCCTCACCGAAGTAATACAGCGCCAGGGGTTTTGGCCGTGCGTTGATGTAGTCGATGGCCTCGACGAAGTCGACATATGTCCTGATCAGAAATACGGGTCCAAAGATCTCCTCCTTGTTAATGACCATGTCATCGGTGACGTTCAGCACGATCGTAATCGGCATCTTGCGGGCCGCCGGCGGAAAATCCTCACTCGCAGGATTGACCTCGATCACTTGTGCACCTTTCGCACGAGCATCTTCGAGGTAGCCTGTGACACGCTGGTAGTGGCGCTCATTGACAAAATTGACGTAGTCGTCATTGCTGACCATCGTCGGGAACATCTCGCGCACGACCTTCTCGGCCGCGTCGATGAACGTTGATTCGCTGCCGGCCGGGATAAAGCCGAAATCCGGTGCAAGACATACCTGTCCGCCGTTCAGGCACTTGCCCCACATAATGCGGCGCGCCGCCTCGGCCATGTCAGCCGTACGGCTCACAATCACGGGGGACTTGCCGCCAAGTTCGAGTGTTACCGGTGTCAGGTTTTTTGCGGCTTCGGCACAGACGATCTTCGCCAGCACCGGCGATCCCGTAAATAAAAGGTGATCAAACGGCAGCTTCGGAAATTCAACAGCAAGATCGAGGCCGCCGGCGAACGCTGCGAGTTCAGTTTCGTCAAAGTACTCGGCAATCGCCTCCGCGATCGCAGTCGACGTCAGCGGTGTCTGATCGGATGGTTTGATGATAACGCGGTTACCGGCGCCGAAAGCTGCGCCAAGCATTGATAACGACAGTTGAATCGGGAAGTTCCACGGTGAGATATTGCCGATCACGCCAAGCGGTTCGTAATGGATCCTCGATCGGCCACCAAGCAGCCCAAGCGGAAACGACGATGCGCGCCGCTCGCCGCGCATGAATCCGGCGGTAACCTTGCGATCGGCTTTCAGCCCGTCGATCAGGCTGACGATATCGAGTGCCTTGCCGAGCTCCGGATTGCGCGAGCCGTAGTCGGCGTGCGTTGCCTCGGCAAAGCAGTTCGCGTTCTTCAGAGTCATCGCAATGACGCGGTCGATGCGGTCTTTGCGTGTCTCCAGACCGGGCTCACCATCGTCGAGAAACGATTTTTGCTGTGCCGCGAAGACGCGATGCAGGTGCTCAATGACAACAGCATCGGATGATTGGGCAATTTCGCTGTTAGCAATCATAGGACTGGTCTCTCGCCGGAATTCTTGACATCGCTCGCTCGGTCATCGCGACGATTGTCAGTGACGGGTTTACGCCAGGGTTAGCTGGTACCACGGAACCGTCGCAGATCAGCAGCTTATGATAACCGAATACGTGCTGCTCGTGATCGACGACGCCGTGCTCGGCATCACTGCCGATCGCGGCGCCGCCAAGTATATGTGCAGTCATTGGAATGTTCGCGAGCGCTTCAAGCACGCTGCTTTGGGCAATGCCGCCCGTGTGTTCTGCGATCCGGGTGGCCGCCTTGTTGCCGGCTTCGATGTACGTGGGGTTTGGCCTGGCTGCGTCTTGCTCGGTACTGAGCCGCATACCACTCCCAAACCAGCGTTTCTTGGCGCGAAACGAGATTGCGTTATCCAGGGTCTGCATCACGAGCAAACCAATCGTTTTTCTCGACCAACCGAAAGGCCACAAAGTCTGAAGAAACTGGATTGGGTGGCGTATGGCATTGCCCAGTAGTGAAAACACACGTGTCCAGCGAGCGCCATCACCCGAGATCAACGTGACAAGCAAGTTGAGGAAATCGCCTTTCTCGCCGAAGGTAACAACCTCGATATGTGTATCGGCATCGGCGTCGATGCCCGAGCTTATCGCCACACTTCGCGAGACATGAAGCGAGTCGTCGGGCAAAGTAACCGCCAGAATCGACTCGCTGTTGGTTCGAACAAGCTGCCCGAGCCGATCGCTAATCTTGGGCAACGAGCCACTATGCTTGCAGTTTGCCAGCAGGTGGTTGGTGCCCAGTGCGCCGGCTGAAACAATGACGCCTTGCGACTTCAGGGTCTTCTTTTTACCTCGAAACAGGCCGGGTAATTGCGTCTGGATTTCGTATCCATCGCGGCCATCGCCGGCGCCCATTGGTCGAATATCGACGACCTTGCGATTCGGCAGAACCGTGGCCCCGATTTTCTCGGCGAACCAGAGGTAGTTTTTGAGTAAGGTATTCTTGGCCCCGACACGGCAGCCGACCATGCAAGCTCCGCATCGTGTGCAACCAGTGCGCGTTGGGCCTTCTCCATCGAAAAACGGATCGGCAACCGTCTTACCTGGTTCACCGAAGAACACGGCAACGGGTGTTCGGTAAAAAGTGTCTTCGGTGCCGATGCTGGCGGCGTAATCCTGCAGGATTTTGTCTCCAGGACTTGCAAACGGGACCGTGTTGACGCCGAGCATTCGTTGGGCTGTTGCGTACGGTTGCTCGAGTTCCTGTTCCCAGTCGGCAAGCTCAGCCCATTGCGGATTTCGAAAAAATTCCTTCCTGGCGCGATGCAGCGTGTTGGCGTAAACGATGCTGCCGCCGCCAACTCCTGCGCCGCTGGCGATAAAGACATCCTTAAACGGTGTAAGTCGCAAGATACCGCGCAAGCCCAGCCACGGCACCCAAAGGAAACGATTTAGTTGCCAGGTGGACTTTGCGAAGTCTTTGTCTTCAAACCGCCGTCCAGCCTCAATGACGCCGACTTTGTAACCTTTTTCGGACAAACGCAGCGCGGAGACGCTGCCGCCGAATCCAGAACCAATGATGAGCCAGTCAAAGTCCATGGTTTGTTATCCCTCACATTGACAGCGAGCCTTCACGAAAATCCGTTTTATCCAGCCAGGCGTTGATCAGCACGGGCACCCCATTACCGGCGGTATCCGCCGCTTCCTTTAAACAGGTTGAGGTCTCATCTGCGTATTGCAGCAATGCACCCTGTCCGCCGAGCGCCGCGACAACCCTATGATAGTCACTGCGTGCCAGTACCGTGCCGACGTCGTCATCGAGCATCTTGACCTGCTCGCGCGCGATCTGCGTCCAGCCTGCGTCGTTGCCAACAACGGCAATGACAGGAATCTTGTGCCGCACGAAGGTATCGAACTCAGTGAGGGCGTAGCCCACCGAACCATCGCCGAACAGGGCCCAGATTTCATGATCGGGGCGGCACAGGCTCGCGCCGAGCGCGAAACCGGCGCCACAACCGAGGGTGCCAAAGGCACCGGGGTCCAGCCAGCTAAGGGGCTTCCTTGGCTTGACTATGTACGAGGCTGTGCCGACAAAGTCGCCGCCGTCGGCGACGATCACGCTGTTATCGGGTAACTGGGCATCGATGCTTCTGCACAGTGCGACCGGATTAATGAACTCACCTGACTTAAGTGCGTTGATGTCAATCTGGTCTTCGCGTTCACTATCTCGTGCGAGCAGCGTTTCCTGCCACTCATTCCAATTTGCCCTGACGTCCGGATCGAGCGTGTCAGCCAGCGCACACAAGAAAAGGCCGGCGTCGGCAAGCGCAGCGATATCGGGACGACGATTGCGTTTGAGATCGATACGACTGCGATTCGCCGATATCAGGCACGTACTGCGCCGGACATTGCGTCCATAGTTCAACCTGAAGTCGGATGGCACCCCGGCGAGCAAGACCAGGTCGGCTTCGCGCAGCGCTTTGGTACGCTGATGTCGATGGTGCAATGGATGCGATGCGCCCAACAGCCCGCGGGCCATTCCCGACAGGTAGACCGGTATTCCGATGCGCTCGACGGCGGCCGCAACGGCGTCCGCCTGGCTCGCATCGACGAGTGCCTGACTGCCAACGACGAGTAGCGGCCGCTTGGCTGTGGCGATTCGTTTCACTGACCGCGCAACGACCTCAGACGATGGCGCCAGCGATTTGACCTCTCTGACAGATTCGTCAACGGCGGCATCCGCAGCGGCAAAGATCCGGCGGGCCCGATGATTCAGATAAGCCCGCACCACCCGGTCAGCAAACCCATCGCCCTTCGGTGTGCCGGCTGCGTACCACTCACGAATGACGCTTTCGTCATACAGCAGATCGACCGGGCACTCCACGAACACCGGACCGGGTACGCCGCTGCGTGCAATCTGAAACGCCTGCCGTAGCGTCGGCGCGAGATCGCGCACCCGCGTGACGGCATGTGCCCACTTCACGTGCGGTTTAAACAATGCCATTTGATTGATATCTTGCAGTGCGCCACGGCCTTTCAATACTGTCGCGGCAGCGCCGCCCAGCAACACCACGGGCGACTGTGCGAGCTGTGCATTTTTCACGGCCGTTATTGTGTTGGTGGCACCCGGACCCGCCGTTACCGCAGCAACACCGGGTATTCCTGTTATGCGAGCGACCGCATCGGCGGCGAATACGGCTGTGGCTTCGTGACGCACATCAATTACACGGATACCTGCATCTTTCGCGCCTTTAAGTATTGGTGAGATGTGCCCGCCACACAGTGTGAACAAGAACTCCACACCGTGGGACCGCAACACCTTCGCGATGTATTCACCGCCATTCATACGCTGTTCTCCACCCGGTCGAGACCGTAACGAGGGACCTGTGCTTTGGATACTGGCAGAAGTACTCATCAAGCAGCAACGCTGAACGTCTGCTTACGGCTACTGCGTATCGACATTAGCACACAGGAATGAAACCGTTAGTATCGTATTGGACAGGCGGTTGACCGTAACTGAAGAAGCAAATGCTGGACGCACACATTGAGAAGGGCCGGGTCGCAGATATTTACCGGAAGATTGCCCCGTCGTATGACCTGTGGGCTTGGTTAACGGAAAGCAAAGCCCGGGATCGTTGCCTGGAATTAGCGGCCATCCGGAATGGTGAAGATGTGCTGGAGGTGGCCGTAGGAACCGGATTGGCATTCGAGAGGATCTTGGAAGCAAATCCGTCGGGCCGAAACGAAGGTATCGATCTGACCGATGCGATGCTGATGCGTGCTGATCGGAAAGCAGTCAAATCAGGAACGAACAACTATCGCCTCAGGATTGGCGATGCCTATGATCTGGATTTTCCCGATGACAGTTTCGACGTTCTCATCAATAACTACATGTTTGATTTACTGCCACAGCAGGACTTCCTCACCGTACTTGAAGAATTCCGGAGAGTGCTGCGCCCGGGTGGGCGACTGGCAATGGTCAACATGACAATGGGAGAGCGTTGGTTCAACGGGATCTGGGAACGTATCTACCGAATCAATCCGGCATTACTCGGAGGTTGTCGCGGTGTGTCGCTTCTCCCGAAGTTAGAAGTTTGTGGGTTCAGGCAGACCAGGCGGGAGTACATGAGTCAGTTGACCTTTCCGTCGGAGATAGTCTGCGGAGTCGTCGCAAATTCGGCGACACAGATCTAACAGGCCGCTCTCACCCAATGCCTCAGTCAAGCGTCACCAATATCGTTAATAACGTCCTTGTCATGCCCCGGCATCACCGCAACTGACTATCCTTGCTCCCCCGGCGGTTGTAGCCGCTGACGGCCTCCGCCTTGGCATCCTGTTCCTTCTGGCAGGCGACACACAGGCGCACGCCTGGAACAGCTTCGCGACGGGCTGGGGGAATAGGTTTGCCACATTCTTCGCAGTGATTCAGGCTATCGCCACACGGCAGCTGGTCACGGGCGCGCTTGACCGCATCCTCGACGGTTGCGTCGATCTGATCCTGTACTGCGCCGTCTTTTGCAAAACCCCCAGCCATTGAGAACCTCCCTGATGCTCTTTTAACAAATTCTGCGAATATTTGCATAATTCACAGTTATGTCACGTCTCCGTTGACTTCCCATTCCGCCTTGTGAAACGCTTAATCCGAAGATGAAAAAGGCACGGCGTTCGAAAGGGCGCTTCGCAAAACTACCGGTCTACGGTTTATTACCAGGATAGCGGGGTTACCATCATGGACTTTTTGCTTGGCATAACGCCCTGGCCAGTTGTCTCGGCCATTCTCTGGATCATTCTGATCGTTGCGTCCCTCTATCTGATACGCAGCACGGCCCACAAAACCATTCAGGCCGCGGCAGGTGGTTTGCACCGCAGCTTCAAAATTGCGTCCAAAGCCGTCACTCGCTCGGAGAAGAACCTTGCGGTGCGTAACCGCGACGTCCTGCTTGCGGCTGGCCGTGAGGCCAAGGAACGCATCATCGAGCGTGAGTTCGATCGCATCAATGAGACCGTGCGCAAGGATCTCGCCAAATACTCGGCGTTGCACCGCTCATTGAGTGAATCCATCGGGCGCATCGAGAAAGACCACCAGGAGGCGGTCGATGTGCCACCGGACCCGCCCGGTTGGATCAAAGCGGTCGAAGCGGTGGCCAAAATGGACGCCAAGGACGGCCGTGCCCATATTGGCAGCATCCTGAGTGATATTCACAAGTCGCTGATCAAGGCGCACAAGGAAGCGATGACCGCCTATCGCACGGCCAGCGCCAAACGTCACAAGCTGCTGCGCGACATGCGGCCCGACTGGCGGCAGATCCAGCAGAAACTCGCCGCCGTCGGCAAGAACGTCGACAGCCTGCTGAGCCGTTCGGTCACGATCGACCGGCATATGCAGGAATACGAGGATATCGTTCACGGCCATGACCGCGCGACCTCGGTACTGTCGTCGTCGTCGCTCGTGAATTTCTTCGTTTCGGCGTTTGTGCTGTGTATCGCGATCGGTGGTGCGACGATCAACTTCTCGCTGATAGCAAGACCCATGGCCGAGATGGTCGGTGGCACGAGCCTGATCGGCAACTTTCGCACGGCGGATATTGCTGCATTGGTCATTATCCTCGTGGAAATCTCGATGGGCCTGTTTTTGATGGAGTCGTTGCGTGTTACGCGGCTGTTCCCGGTGATCGGCGCGTTGCCCGATAAAACCCGCGTGCGCATGATTTACATCACGTTCTTCATCCTGTTCTTGCTGGCCAGCGTCGAGGCAGGTCTCGCCTACATGCGTGAGGTACTGCTACACGACGAGCTTGCAACCAGCGCTTTACTGCGTGGCGACACAGGTGCAACCGCAACTAGCGAATACATGTGGATTACGACCGCTGCACAGATGGGCATGGGCTTCATCTTGCCGTTTGCTTTGACGTTCGTCGCGATACCGCTCGAGACTTTCGTACATTCGCTAAGAACGGTTGTTGGTTTGATCGGGCTGTCGTTCCTGCGCGTGCTCTCGCTCGCACTGCGTCTGCTCGGCAACGTGTTTCTCTATCTCGGTGTTCTCTTGAAGCAGATTTATGACATTCCACTGTTCGTACCACTCTGGCTCGAAGAACGCATGGCTGCAGGAGGGACCGCTGTGGGAGCAGCTTCAGCCGCGAAAGAAATGGGGCGTGGATATGAATAAGATGATCACTATCGTTGTATGCGCACTACTGAGCTCATGCAGCACCGAAACGACGCCACGCAACACGGGCGTCTACATGTTGCTCGATACCTCGGGCACTTACGCCGAGGAACTCACGAAGGCCGAACAGATTATTCGCTTTACGCTTTCAAGGCTCGATGCGACCGACTCATTCGCCGTGGCAAGAATCGACACGGGTAGCTTCAGTGAAAAAGACATTGTCGCCAAAGCATCGTTCGACGATCGACCCAGTGCGATTAACAGGCAGAAACGTCTGTTCGCTCAGCAGGTAAGTGCCTTCGTAGAGAATGCGGATCCATCACCGTACACGGACATCACTGGTGGCTTGTTACAAGCGGTGGAGTTTCTCAACGAGAAGGGCACGGGTAAAAAGACTATTCTGATTTTCTCGGATCTCAAGGAAGATCTTGACGCCGGCTATATCAGAGACTTCGAAATTGAGCTGGACGGATTCGAAGTGATCGCGCTGAATGTCACCAAGCTTCGCTCCGACAACATCGACCCCCGTGAATACCTGGACCGGCTCGAAGAGTGGCAGGGCAGGATAGAGAAAACCGGTGGGCAGTGGCGGGTGATCAATGACCTGGATGGGCTGGAGGGGCTCCTGTAGGAGCCCGCCCCAGCGGGCGATGCCTCTCAGGGGAAGATATACCTGGCCAGCAGGATCAAGATAACAAGCAACCCAAGCGCCAGCGTAATGACAGCGGCCATACCGCGTTGATCCGGGCCTAGCGGTTTGAACAAAGTTGCGACTTGTCCGGCCAGCGCCATCGGAAATCCGGCTCGCCAGAGATCACTTACCGCTTGTGGGCCGCCCCGTTGCATGACCTCTCGCACGACGCCCATGGCTCGTATTACGGGGCCAAGTAACTTGTTGCTCTGTGTCCTGGTCATGGCTCGCCCAGCGGCTGCGTCGTCCAGGGCCTGGCGCAACGCCCCGTAGTCTGCCGCCCATAACGAACGGAACAGGATTTCACCATCACTGTTCGCCAGGTAGGCGGCATTCGGCTTCGGGTCGAGGGCACGGTGCAAGTCGCCATCTACATTGTCCGTCGCCACGGTCCAGTTGATGCCGTAGAACTCCTGCAGCGCCCGGGCAGACTCAATCTTGTCCTCGATAGTTTCGGCCTGGGCATAGTTCTCGCCAGGGTGTGCTTCGCGAACATACAGCATGACGAAGTCAACGCGATCGCCGAACTCGTCATGAAGTTTCTGCACCGACGGTGCAGAACTCGCCGTCATCGGGCACGTCATGGAGCCGAAAATAAAGAGCACGGGTTTGTCACCAAACACATCACTGTTGACGAGTCGATCGCCATTCGTAGTGACCAGATCGAATGAGGGGAAGCGGTCGCCCGGAGCGGCTGCGGCTCCGGGGAATCGCAAGTCACGGAAGAGCAGGCTGGTTGTAAATCGTTTGTAGCGGTACTCGCTCATGAGTTGCTCCCGGGTCCGAACTAAGTATAGCTGCGAAATTCCGGACACATAGGTAACACTCTGTCCGGTTTCTGTACATCCGATATGTAATTTGCTTATGGGGCAGGAATTACCTGCATCCACCCGAGGGTCCGATTATTGCTCTCGTTGATTTCATCTACACTATTGGCGGTATCAACCCTGGCAACAATATCAAATCCCCTGATGTCAACTTCGGCAAAGGGTTCGGCAAAAGTCAGGATAATCTTCTTCTCATGCGAATCCATATCAAAGACCGCCGTCTGACTAAGACCATCCGGGGTCGATATCTCCAGCTCAACATTTGCAATGTTCGGGTTTTGTCCACCAAAGACATAGGTGTTATTTCTTACGGTTACTTCAATATTGGCTCTGGAACCCACATAGACGTAATGCATTACCCTTATACCGGAAACCATCAAGTCAGGTCCCGAGGGAGGGGTAGAAACGGAGATCTTCTTGCTCATGACATTGTTCGTTTCATCCGATTCCCAGACCTTGTTATACGTATCGATTTTCGCGCTAACGTTAATTTCTCCGGGAAATACAGCGCAGAATTGTCGTCCACTATTCCAGATCACCCTCTCTTCTCCTTTTTCCAAAGCTTGAGAAGTCCCTCCTGAGCAGTAGTTTACTTTGCAGTCTCCAACGGATGCCTCATAACAACCAATGGATGCTGCTGTTTTAGTTCCTACATTCTTTACGTTAACTCCGACTCGAACCTGATCGAAGGCTTGAGGCAATTCGGGATCCAGAAAGATCTCGGTAATCGTGTTATCGGGAAGAACATACTTTTGCATTCTTCTGATTACACCCCACCTGTCATTATTCGTCTCGTTAAACTCCTGCACACTGTTGCCAACATCTACAGAAAACCTGAAATAGTGATTACCTTCTGTATCAAGCGGTGTTGGAAATTTCACCGGGACCTTCTTTTCATGGGCATCCATGGTGAAGGTTGTTTCCACTCTATGTTGACCATCCTCGGAGACTCCGGCCAATCTAATATTATGGATGGCGGCATTGTGATTCAGAGCATAGAAATGGTTCTGGACATAGACATCGAATTCGGGAAGTTCACCCTCTTCAACCGAGCCCTGACTGTTCGTAATCCTGATTCGGTCAATAGAAAGATCTATATCATTGGGGCCGGGTTGATATGCAGGTACATTGACTGTTCTTGTGAACCGGTTGTTCCTTTCATTGCTCTCAAATACTCCGTTAAGATCATCTGCATCGGCAGTAAGCGTGTTTTCCCCCGACAGCATGAAGGTCAATGGGTATGTATTTGGCACCCAATAGGTACCCTCTTGCCCGGCAGGCAGTGTTTGGAGAACCGGCCCACTACAGTGTCCAACCCTGTTTCCGCGTAAATAAACAGCAAAACACCCGGGCATGGAATCCGTATTGCCAATGTTCTTGATCTTTACGCCTACCCGAACATTATCAAACAACTTCGGGCTGGGCGGGTCCATCATGATATCGGTGACGATCATGTCCGGCATCGGCGTCTGTTTCATAACCTGAACATAGGTCCATGCCGAGTTATTCCTTTCGTTCTTCTCATCAACTCTATCGCCGAAATCTACGGTAAATTTAATGTAATGCTTGCCAAGAGCCGAGAAGTGGCGGGGAAAGCGAAACAACACGGTGGTTTCATTTCCATCCATCGTAAAGTTCACGACATGTTCATCGACCCCATTCTCTGTAATTCCTTTCAGACGCACATCGGGGATAGGAGATATTTCATTCATAGAATAATAAGGATTGAGAATGCTAAGCTCATATTCCCCCTGCTCGAGTTCGCTAACACCAGTAGTCCCATTGGTGCTTCTGATCCTGTCGATGTAAAGGTCAAGAACTCCCTGTTGCGGAGTAACAGTTGGCAGGTCTATTTCTTTCGATAAAGAATTATTGTTCTCATTGTTTTCGCGTACCACATTATTGGAATCAATCTTGGCGGTTAAGAGGCTCTCGCCCGGGTAAATGGTGCATTGATATAATTTATTGAGCTCAACCGTACGTTCCTCGCCAGGAGCGAGCGGTGTAAGAACCTGCGTTGAACACTCACCAACTTCACAAGTTCCTCCAATTCTGATTGCCAGGCAAGACGGCCTGTCAGCCTGTTGTCCAATGTTTTTAATCTTGGCTGAAAAAGTAACCTGGTCATATGCCTTGAGGTCGACTGGATTCAACGTAATTTCAGTAACAACGAAGTCGGGAAAATTGGTCAATGAAGTTGGGTTATAAACGGTAACTGTAATCTCAGAACCTTCAGGGCTCTGTGTTCCGCCTTCAGGAGACTGGGAAATCACCATGCCTTCATTTCCCCGATGCCTGTCCTCATAAGATGTCAGGTTTTCCACCTTGAGCTGGAATCCTGCGCTTTCAATAATCTCCTCAGCATCCTGACGGGATTGTCCAACAACACTTGGCACAAAAGGCAGTATCTGAAATAGAACAGGCTCAATCACTGTGAAATCCGTTGCTATCGACTTCACACCCTTAATCTCTCCTGCCGCACTTCTTAAGCTGTTTATAACTACCTTCTCACCCTGACTCCCGTTGATCCGGCCGGAGATGGAGGCCTTGCCCTTGTCAACCTGAACAGTGATGAAGTTATTTTCTGAAATGTTCGAGCGGATCGCTCCGTCATCCATCAAACCCTTGTCTATAATCGTTTTAATGAACTGTTCTTTGACCTCGAGCGCCAACTCGGTGTTTTTTTTGTCACTGGCGGGACCTACCTTGATCATCCTTGAGAGGAGCTCAGACTTCTCCTCACTGCTCATCCCCATTTCCTCAAATTGATATGCCCCTATAGCTTGCTCACCGATCACAGCGCTCACGCGGACCAATTGCACTTGCCCTTTTGCCCCGGTAAACCGCAAAGAGATAGTTCCGGGAAGAGTCCAGTTATAGGTCAAACGAATGGACTTGTTCAGCCCTCTTGGCATCGACGTATGGCCCACAACCTCGCCATTGTGGAGCCAATCCGCCTGCAGGCTGGAAAATGCCATGTTGTACTTGACAGTAACCTCTTTAACACTGCCTTTTTCAAGCGAACTCAAGCCCAGTACGCCATTGATATCCAAAACAGAACCGCTTCGATAAAATTGATTGTGATCCTGCCCTATCTGATTTGTTTCCCCCGCACATATAGCCGGAGTCAAAGACAAACCCAGCAAAACAAAAATGGCAGAGATGCAAATTCCTAAATCCCTGCGATTATTGGCCACAGAACGAAAAACGCCTTCCGGGTTTTGTTTACCCTTGGAAGGTGTTCCTTTAGAAACCAACCGTTGTTTCAAGCTGGTTCTCTCTTGAGCCAGATAGACTGAAGACATATTCATGCCCCTTTACTTTGTAAAGTTTATCTGCTCCCCGAATGCAAGCTACGCCTACGAAAAGTAGCTGTCAATGCGGTTGATTTGCACGGTAATCTGACCCAGAGTTCGCACTGAAAACCAGCCATTGGTAGTCCTTTGGGCGGATGACAACTCTTTGCGAAAAGTCCGAATTGATGTTCATAGATGGGACATGTATATCATAAGGTCGGTATAACAGCGGATGTGATTAGCAACAGCGAATTTGAAATTGAGGGAGAGTATCCATGTCGCGTGAAGATATTGAAGCCCGCAAAGAGCAGATGCGACCCTGGTACTGGTGGGGCGTACCCACGTTCTTCAGGTGCCCCTGGAACGAGACGCCGGAAGACTGTGATATCGGCCTGGTCGGAGTGCCCCACAGTGCCGGCAATGGCTCCACCGAACGGGACCAGCATCTCGGCCCGCGTTCAATCCGCCATGTGTCGGCTCGCCTGCGGCGTGCCCACCAGGCCTTCAAGCTGACACCCTGGGAGGCGGCGGTTATTCACGATCTGGGTGATGTGCCGTTGCCCGAAGCGAATAACAATGAAGTGTCGGTAGAACATATTCAGGACTACTACGAAATCCTGGACGAAACCGGTACCCGGCCGGTCTCCTTTGGCGGCGATCACGCGATCACCGGCCCGATTCTGAAAGCGCTGGGCGGCGCTGGAACCAACATCGCCGGAGGCCAGCAGTTGTCGTTGGTTCACTTCGATGCCCATCGGGACGACTACGAACACCGGCCGCACTGGTTGGGGGCAAAGCGATCGGCGGCGCATTGGGCCGCGTACACGGTGCGCGAAGGTCACGTGGATGTCGAACGCAGTATTCAAATCGGCATTCGCGGCAACCCGAATGAACTAAAGGCAGACCCCGCGGAGAGTGACACCGGCTATCGCGTGGTGACGGCAGAAGAGTTGTTCGAGATCGGAATCGATCGCACCATCGCCATTATGCAGGAGCGCATCGGTGACCATCCGGTCTATATCACTTTCGACCTAGATGTGCTGGATCCGGCGGATGCCCCGGGGGTAGCCAACCTCGAGGCCGGTTACCGCGGCCTGCGCAGCTTTGAGGCGATACGCATCCTGCACGGTTTGCGCGGTCGCAATATCGTGGGCGCGGACATCGTCTGCCCCATGCCCACCGTGGACAACCCGAACCAGATAACGGCTCTGACCGGATCGGTGCTTATGTTCGAAATGCTGTGCCTGATTGCCGACTACTTGCGAGCTCAATCCTTGTAGATATTGCCACCTTTCATCACGAAGCGAACGTCTTCAAGAACCGCTACGTCATCCAGCGGGTTGCCTTCTACGGCGATGATATCCGCGAACCGGCCTGCCTCGATCGCACCGACTGCATCTGGCCAGCCGATCAACTCGGCGGCATGCACCGTCGCTGCCTGAATAGCCTGCATCGGCGTCATGCCGTACTCGACCATATAACTGAATTGTTTGCCGTTATCACCGTGCGGGTAAACCGCACCGTCGCTGCCAAATGCCATGCGGACGCCAGCCTCGAAGGCCTTGCGGAAATTATCACGCTGCAGTTGACCGATCTGGCGCTCTTTTTCCAGCGATTCCGGCAGCATGCCGACTTCGGCGCCATGCTCCAGGATGAAGGTATCGTTGTAGATATCCATGACAAGAAACGTGCCGTGTTCTTTCGCAAGTCGAATTCCCTCATCATCGATCAGGCTGCCGTGTTCGATGGAGTCAACACCGGCGATAATCGCTGTCTTGATGCCTTCGGCGCCGTGTGCGTGCGCCGCCACCTTGCGTTCATGCTGATGGGCTTCATCGACGAGTGCCTGCATCTCCTCGAGCGTATATTGCTGCCCGCCGACACTGTCGCCTTTTGACAGTACGCCACCGGTCGCACAGAACTTGATTAGATCTGCGCCATACTTAATGACCTCACGTACCTTCGCCCGCACGGCCCATGGTCCGTCTGCAACGGCCTCTGCCCGGTCACCATAGTGTGGTGGGAGCAGATTGTTGTCGCAGTGCCCGCCCGTTATGCCGAGTGCCGGCCCGGAAACGCGAATACGCGGCCCGACGATTTCACCGTCATTGATTGCATCGCGTAATGCGACATCGCTGTAGCCGCTTGCTCCAACATTCCGCACTGTCGTGAAACCGACGTTCAGTGTCTTGCGGGCATTGAATACGCCATACAGTGTCTCGCGTGGCACTGAAATACCAAGGCCGTTGTAGCCGTGAAAGCGGTGATCGCCCGTCAGGTGATCGTGCATGTCGATCAGACCGGGAAGTACGGTGTATCCGGAGAGATCGATAAGCATTGCGTTGGGCGGTATCTGCACATCCGCTGCGTCCGCAACCTGGATGATCTTGTCATCCTGAATGACGATGACTTGGCCACTTCGGACTTCGCCGTCGAGCACGTCGATGAGTTGCCCTGCCTTTACATAGGTAAGTGCGTCGTCCGCCTGTGCACTCGCTGCAGCGAGCATGAAAAAAAATACAAACCTCAGAGCCAACACTCGCAACATCACAACACCTCGTTTATTCATGGAATAGTAACGCAGACACTGATCTTCAAATTTGAAGCAGCTTAAGACCCAAAACAAACGGGGCCGGATAAATCCGGCCCCGTTTTCATTCCTCGTCCGCTGTCAGTACTTATAAGAAATCGAAACGCCATAATGCCGTGGCCGGTTGGTCCCGGTGGACCAGACATGTCCCGGTGGCCGCGTCAGGCTTGACAATCCGCCATAGCCCGGGTCATTGTTCTCGAGTTCTGCACGCTCATCAAATAAGTTCTTGACGTAAAAGGCAGCCGTCCAGTTATCCTTTTTGATACCTGCGGATAGATTCACCAGGGAGTATGAGTCCATCTCCTGCCTGGCCGGAACATTGAGCGTGTCCAGGTCGTTCCACCGTTCGCCCGCGTAGGTGACGGCGGCTTGGAAGAAACTGGGCATGGACGCGATTTCAAAATTACTTCGCCAGATGCCGGTCAACTGTAAATCTGGCACATAGGGCATGGGCGTCCCTTTCGGCGCGTTCGCCGGTTCGCCTGCAATACGATCTTCATCGTCGCGCCAGAAACCCGTCTCGAGCTCAGCGTCGTTATAGGAGCCTGCGAAGGTCAGCGTGTTGTTGTCATTGGGCGCCCAGGTCAAATCCCATTCCATTCCCGTGGTACTGGAGTTACCGACATTCTGAACAATGGTCAGGTTGGAAACGGTGAAGTCGAGGAAACCAAACTGGAAATCATCCCAGTCAATTTGATAGACCGAACCATTGAATCGCACCGTGCCATCGCCAAGCAATAATTTCCAGCCGAACTCGTAATTGGTGACAAAATCAGGACTATACGTGGGAATGTTGGGCACGCGTGCGCGGTTCACACCACCGGCCCGGAACCCTTCGGACCAGGTGAAATAAATCAACTTGTCGTCATCAATGTTGTATTCGGCACTGACCTTGAAGGCCCAGTCATCGCCTTCGGCCACATCATCCAGGATCCGGGTGTCGAAGCAGGGAAACTGCATCACGTTACCGTAATCAGGATCATCAGGATCGAACGGATCATCAGGATCGTACTGGACAAATTCGCCGTCAATGTATAGGCCGGTGCAATGCTCGCCAAAACCGTTAAAACCATACAGTGAATTCTCGAATTCAAAGTACCTGGCGCCAACGGTGCCGGTGAATTTATCGCCGATGTCAAAGGCCACTTCTCCGAAAACGGCTGTGTCCTGATCTTCACGGATCTGGTACGTCTGCCACGCGGTGGTGCCTCCCCAACGATCAGATGAGGATGGGGGCAGGACCACCGTCCTGGCGGGGTCCAGGTCAGGAACGATCCACTGCAGGTCGAAGTTGTGCTCCTGATCTTGATAGAACAAGCCGGCTGTCCAGCGTACGCTCTGGTCCGCCGAAGACTGGAGGCGCAATTCATGGCTAGTGCGTTCGAATCTATTCCTGGCACCTACGTATTGTGTGCCTTCGGCGCACTCGTAATCGACGTCGTAGTAAATACAGATGTCAGGGCCCCCGTAGTACTCCAAATAGTAATAGGCCAGGTACTCGGTATAATCACTGTAGTCGTACTCATAGTCCTGTTCCCGATCCAGATACGCACCCGCATAGACGAGGTCGATATCTCCGATACTGCCATTCAGGGTCAGACTGGCCTGATACCAATCATCATTGCCCGTGGCAGGCCAGAATCTGCCAGTTTCCAGATCGTCGAAGAAGTCCGGATTGTGCTCCCAATAGCCATCGGTATCCGATTGCTGGATCATGAGACCCGGCGTGACTGACCAGTTGTCGTTCAGATCAACTTTGAGCAAGGCACGCAGCCCCGTGGTCGTGGCTGTGTTTTGATCGTTCTCGACAATACTGGAATTATCAATCGTTCTCGGCTGCGGCCCTGGAAAGGTCATAGTGGCCGGCACCTGATCAATAAAGCCGCCTATTTCCTTGTGCCAGGCTACCAGCCTGACTGCGGCGCGCTCGCCCATGGGAAGGTTCACGAAACCACTCAGGTCATAACCCGAACCAGCGTTCTCGGTCGTGTTGGCTTCCAGGTCAAAGCCGCCTTCAGTTTCACCCATGACCGGCTTGTTGGTGATGATACGAATCGTGCCCGACTGGCTGCCCTGGCCGTAGAACGTGCCTTGCGGGCCGGCCAGTGTTTCAATCCGGGCAATGTCGTACATGTGGATGTCCAGGATCTGGTTGATCGTGGTAACCGGCTGCTCGTCCAGGTAATAGCCGACGCTGGGCATTGAAGCGGAGTGGTTGCCGTCGCCGCCACTGACAATGCCGCGCATGTAGACTTGGCCAAAACCAGGGCCAAAACCGGCACCGCCCGTGGCCATTTGAACGGTCGGCAGGAAATTAATGAAGTCTGCGAACCCACGGACATCCAGGTTTTCCAGCGCCGCGTTATCCAGCACCTGGATTGAAACCGCCACATCCTGGAGATTCTGTTCGCGTTTTTGGGCGGTTACGATAATTTCGTCAAGCGGAACTGCGCCAGCGTCCTGAGCCTGCGCCGGCGCCGCAATCATAGCCGGAACAGCAGACCCGGCCAGGATCAGCGAAATAGATCTTGCCAAATGGTTTTGTTTGAATTTGTTCACTGGAGCCCCCTGTATCGAATTTTTGATAGTTCTTTATCGAAACTGTAGCAATTATGTGCCAAACCCTTCCGACAGTCTATTTTCGAGCCTATCATTCATTTATATCAAACCATTAACTAATGCATGAATGCGAATGAGTAACATTCAGACCGGAATCCAAAACTGCTCCCCTTCGGACTGCAATTGTGGATAATGTCGTCCATGTCTATGGTGGACAGCAACAACAGCGGTGATCTGCTAACCGCCCTCAAGAATGCGGCTGATCTGCTCGCTCACGATCCGCGGCTGGCGGCAGAGCAGGCGCATGAGATTCTGAAGGTGTATCCCGATACTGTTAAGGCCAAACGGATACTTGCCTCGGCTTTTCGGCTGCAGAAAATGCCGCAAAAGGGCCTGGATGTATTAACGCCACTGCTGGCCGGGCAGGCTGATTCGCCTGGATTCCTGCACGAACTCGCACAATGCTACGGTGGCGTCGGGCGCGGCGATGACGCCATCAAAGCGCTGCGAAAAGCAGTCACGATTGACCCGAAACATGCGGCGGCCTGGCAGAGCTTAGGTCACCAGTTGGCGGTCGCCGGTGACGGAGAAGGCAGCCGCCAGGCTTTTCAACGGCATTTTGAACTCTCGACCCCCCATCCGGAGCTGGTCGAGGCCACCAGGCTGTTGGGCGACGGCAAACTGGGCAAGGCGGAACGCATCGTTCGCGATTTGCTGAAAAAGCACCCGGCGGATGTGTCCGCCATTCGAATGCTGGCCGATATCGGCATCAAAATGGGGCAATTGAAAGACGCCAGTCATCTGCTGGAGCGTTGCCTGGAATTGGCGCCGGATTTTCATGCGGCCAGACACAGCTACGCAATGGTCCTGAATCGCCGGCAGAAGCCCGAGGCTGCAATACAGGAGACCGAGAAATTACTGGCACAGGAACCGAACAACCCCAATTTTCTGACCCTCAAGGCCTCTGTCCTGACTCGAATCGGGGACCAGCCAGGGGCGCTCGAGATTTACGAAAAGGTACTGCAGAACTACCCCAACCAGGCCAGGGCGCAGATGAGCTATGGTCACACGCTGAAAACGGTGGGAAGGCTGGATGAAGCCATCGAGGCCTACAAAAAATGCGTCCGCCTGAGTCCCGAGGTTGGCGAAGCCTATTGGAGCCTGGCCAACCTGAAAACCTTCCGCTTCAGTGACGAAGACATCGACAGCATGCGCAGCCAGGTAACGACCAAGGGCGGCGATGCCGATGACCAGGCGCATCTGGCTTTTGCGTTGGGGAAAGCACTGGAGGACCGCAAAGCATACGACGAATCGTTCAAGTTCTATAAACGCGGTAACGGCATTCGGCGAGTCGAGCATCGCCACAGCCAGAAGGTCAATGTCCTGGACTCGGTTCGGCAGGTTCGGGCCTTGCCCGGTGCGTTCTTTGAGCAACGCAGGGGTTGGGGTTGCCGGGCGCCCGATCCGATCTTCATTGTTGGCTTACCGCGCGCAGGTTCAACCTTGCTGGAACAGATACTGGCCAGCCATTCGCAGGTTGAAGGCACCTCTGAACTGCAGGATATCATCACGATTTCGCGCAAGCTGGGCGACAGGAGCCGGAAAAACCCAGCGGGAAAATACCCGGAAGTCCTTGCCGAGCTGACCCAGGACCAGTGCCGGGAGCTCGGCGAGAGTTACCTGGAAACCACCCGTATCCATCGCAGTGATACCCCGGTTTTCATCGACAAGATGCCCAATAATTTCCGGCACATCGGATTGATTCACCTGATTCTGCCCAACAGCAAGATCATTGACGCGAGGCGCCACCCGATGGGTGGCTGTTTTTCTAGCTTCAAGCAGATGTTCGCCCATGGCCAGACTTTTACCTACGGTCTCGAAGAGATCGGCAAGTACTATCGAGACTATGTCAGGTTGATGGACCACTGGGACGCGGTGTTGCCCGGCCGGGTGCACTGCGTGCAATACGAAGAAATGGTGACCGATACCGAGGCACAAATTCGCGCGCTGCTGGACTACTGCGAACTGGATTTTGAAGAACAGTGCCTGAAATTCTATGAAACAGACCGTGCCATTCGCACGCCCAGCGCCGAGCAGGTCCGCAAGCCGATTTACAAAGAAGGTCTGGAGCAGTGGCGAAACTTTGAGGCTCACCTCGATCCACTCAAGGAAGCGCTGGGGCCGGAGGTCCGGCAGCGGTATTCCGTAGACCTCTGAGTATGGACTTGCCTGAATCCCTGCAGCGGGCGCTGCACTACCTGCAAGCCGGCCCGCCGGAAAAATGTGTGTCTGTGTGCGATGAAATCCTGGCTGAGAGTCCGGGGTTGATCCAGGCACTGTATCTGCGCGGTTGCGCTGCGTTTCAGATCGGCGACATCGCCCGGTCGGTCAGTGACCTCGAAATCGTCTATGGCAACTATCCCGAGCACCTGTACGC